>JACLAD010007720.1_pt1 | contig 30877 bp, 13 predicted proteins | sample 8027901 | NCBI WGS metagenome assembly JACLAD01 (sample SAMN15725071, study PRJNA655200) | protist metagenome | isolation source: fluorescence activated cell sorting (FACS) single amplified genomes of... | place: Spain: Blaines Bay Microbial Observatory, Mediterranean Sea | collected 2016-07-05 | reverse complement strand
ACCATGCTCGAAGATATACTACTACTAATACGTTTTAAAAACATATTAATTGTTTATTTTTTTGAAATATTTTGATTTTATTAATTATAATAATCTTTAATAATACTAATTAAATAAAATACTTAATATATGGAAAATTAAAAAAAAAAAAAAGGTGGGAAAATATATGAAATATCTGGTATTGCATATCCCTCACTATATATATGTGTCTTTTATATATATATATATATATGTCTCTCAACCGAATATTGTATATTTATATTGCATAGAGAGACGACTCCGATCTTATTTGTCGTAAAAAGAAATTTAAATTAATAAAATAGTAGTCAATCCATGCAATAGATATGTTAATGTGGTGGCCATAATTCCATTCTTCAACATATTTTAAGGTTAAAAAGAAGCTTCGGAGTTGTTATTTTTACCACACTATGTGATATGCGACCAGGAAGTTTATTAAATGTTTTACATGATAGATATTATCCTTAATTAATTAATCCTAAAAAAATCTTTTTCTTCTATTCTTCTCCTGATGATGTGCCCTACATTTTATACATCATTAACAACGTGTTATAAATATATTATTATCAAATATTAATATATAATATATATTTAACTAGATATATATATCATATTTGGATGTTATATATATATATATATATGTTTCTCTCTATGTGCATGTAGAAAACAAGTAATATTTAGCAATCGTTGAATGTAGAATAAATTATAAAAGAAATATTTCTTTAAAGATGGGAAGGAATAAAAATAAACATCAACAAAAAAAGAAATTAACTAGATTGGAAAAAACGAAACAAGCCCACCCTGATAATTTTGGTCCACGGTATTATAAACATGATGAATTCACGACGAAAAAACGTTTGATCATTGATTTTTGTAAAGATTATATTTTAATAACATTGTTTGGCTTCTTAGCATTGTTGTATGTCGGTTTCTTCGAATCAGAGGAATATGAATATTTATTATCAAAGATTTTCGGTCCATCTGATGATGAATAAGAATCATATTTTATTATCATTATATTAATAATATCATTGGACTGGTATGCCTGGACGAATAAATCTTTCTTTGTTTTTGTGTGTGGTGCGTCAATATAACACTGTGTAAATATTTTAATTACACACGCGAGACGCGTAAAAACTACGATTTTTGCCTCTCTCTCTATTTTCTTTTCATTAAATCAACTCAGCAGTGTAAGAACAAGTTATTTATACACATATAATGTATATATATTTATTTTTATATTCGTAGTACGCAGTACGAAACACACACACATCACACATTATTTTTTAATTTTTTTTACACGCGCACGGCTCTCTTTACTCTCAATAATCTTTAAAATTTTTAGAACGAAATTTTTTTCTTGATTTCCTTTTTGCTTTCATCGTTCGTCGAAGTTGTTTACCTTTTTCTCCAATTCCTTGCCATGCTTCACGATCTTTCGGTTCAATAGATGCACGATCTACTATTTGTTGTAGTTTTTCATATGCATCCATTAAATTACGATGTTGCGTACGATGTTTTTCAGATGTTATTAAAAATTCATTTGATTTATTTATTCTAAATTTTTGTTGTTCTTTTAAACGTTCTTTGATATCATCTGGTAACCAATCACATGTTTTCACATTAAAACGTAAGGTTACTTTTGTTTCGACTTTATTTACATTTTGACCACCTTTTCCTCCTGATCGAGAAAAAGTTTTTTTTATTTTATCTCGTGGTATTTTAATGACATTAGACTCTAGTTTCTTTAATACTTTTTTCGTAGCTGCTGAATAATTACATTGTTGGCAATACTTGTTCATATTTATTTGATTATTATTAAAACGTATTTTACATGGTGGAAAGAAAGAAGAATAATGTTGATGATGAACATATTTTTTTATGAATAATGGTTTATGGTTGCTTTCTATATTTTGTAGTTGCTTTGTACACCTTGCTATCTTTTGTATTTGCCGTAACCACATCTTGATTTGCTGTGTCTGTTACTTGCCTTGTGAACAAATTTTATACTATATGTTCTATTCCATGTTTAAATACAAGACTAGTATATTCGTATATTATTATAAATTAGTACTAAAATGGCCTAAGATAATACAATTATTACAATCATCCTCTGGAAATGCACAAATCTATTCTTCATTTTTGTTCGAATTTAAAAAATTCTAAACCAAAAGCCAAAAGCTGGAGTGTTATAAGATAGTAATATCTACCAGGTAAATAGCACTGACTGGTGTAATCAGCTACCACCGTGGTAGCTACTTCTGGCGTAAGAGAGGTGGTTCTTTTTTTTATTTTTTTACCACAATATCACAATATCCATCGATCTGTGTGTCTAACACCAAGTTATACAGTAAGGTAAGTGCATAACATATACATCACATACACAAAATATTTGAAAATCTAATTAAACTGTAAGAAATATATATGGTGTAGTTGTTATTATATTATATATATTGAATATATCCACTGTGTCTAAACACCATAACATATGTACACAAATATTTGAAAATCTAATTAAACTATATTAAGAAATATTTGTAGTTGTGATTATATATTTATAAATTAGTATATTATTTATTATTATATTTGTCATATATCCTCCAGAGAAATTGCAATGATGAAAAAAAAAACAGAATTTATTAGTGGGGTATATCTAGAAGTGATTACATTTATTGCATGCGGTGGAATATTAATATTGAGTGCCTCTACTTATGATCCAAAAGAAAATGGACCTTGTACAAACATAGGGACGTGTTTACTTGAAATGGTTCATGATCATGAATATCATGTCCGTTGTTTAATATCTTTGCCTATTGCAACACTGTTGTATCTTACCTGTGGTTTCGTAGCAAGTTACTTTTTCCCAAGAAAAATAAATGTAAGTGGAGTCAGGCCACCAATCTTTTCCATCAGTAGATGGGAAAGTGATATCAACGTCTCGTTGTTAGGACTTCTTTCAGGAACACCTATGATACAATTATTTCACCATGCAAACGATAAATATGGACAACGCAGCGGTATGAGTATGTACAAGGATCCGTTGCAATATGGCTGGATGTGGGCAATTTTACAAATTCCAGTTTATTTACTAATGTGGGATTTGACTTTTTATATATTACATCGATGGGTGTTGCACTCTAAATTATTTTACAAACTCTGCCACAGTGGTCATCATGCGTTTCGCCCGCCAACTGGTAAGTAACATTCTATTCCCCTAAACCTAAAAAAAAAAGATAACCTCTCTAACACATCACTCATGCATATGCTACGCTCCACAGGGTGGAGTGGAATTGCTGTTGGTCCCATTGATGTTATTTTTGAAGGGATACTGCCATATACAGTGCCACTGTTTTTTTCTATTCCTTTCCATGAGTACACCGTAAATGCGGTGAATGCAATCTTAACACTTCATGCTTGTATACTTCATTCCAGTTGCCATGGTCAATATGAAGAATTAAATGGGTTATTAGGGTATTTCATGATCAGTCCAATCGGGCATAACATGCATCATCAATATGGCTTAAATAATGCTTGTAACTTTGCTCCAATATTTAAAATATGGGATCGATTGCTTGGAACGTTAAATGAAAAAGAACCATTTTGGTGGAAAAGAGATCGCAAAGCAAAATTGGCAATGGCGGCTGGGCAGAAAAAAATTGATGAAATTGAGGTGATGAAAAAACATAAGTAAAAAGGGGAATTGTGTGTAATTAAAATTTATACGAAGCGTAATATATAATAAATATTTTTTAATTTATTAACGTTTTATACACACGTGCGCTTTATCATTTTTCATTTTTTTTTCCCTCTCCCAGCGTTTCTCAAAACGTTTTTCTCCTATTTACCTCTGCTTGAATCATTGCTTGAAAGACTTCCTCCTCAATCTCCCTTGCAATTCTATGAAGAGTAGCATATGAATGTGTGATGTTAGAGAGGCTGTATATTTTTCCAGGTTTAAGTTGCTAGAAAATGTTACTTACTTAACTATTTTACCTGGATTTCCATTGCAGACATTATGAACGGAGTTGCCTAAAATTTCATTTGGTACTTTCCTTTTACTTAACCATTCTCGCCTTTGAAATGGTGAGCGTAAGAAAAATAACCGACCTTCATCCTCAATTGATAATGGTTGTAATGAGTAACATTGCTCGTCATTTGTTAATCCAATTCTTGATTTTGAGGTAAATAAAACATTTGCTTTTGTTTTATCTAACAACAATTGTAGAAAACTTCGAAATTCTTTTGAACTGACTAACTTTGTATCAACTTGATCTAACACTAGTAACAGAGATTTTTTTCGCATATATTGAATTAATCTTTTTCGCTTACTAGTTGAATAGCCAATCGATTCGCATATTGTACTTTCAAGTTCTGCACCTGTGACGCCTGCCAATCGTATGAAATAGATCCCATCAATAAATGATTCTGATCTTTCATCTATATAATTAGCTGTTGCAATTGCAAGGGCGCTTTTACCAGAGCCTTCCGGACCCAAGAGCGTAACAACTCGTCTTTCTTTCGTATATCCCATGACACGATACATATCAACATTACGACCTAGGAAATTATCTGGAACTGATGGAAGCAATTTACCAAGATCGCTAAAACTGCCAGAAGATGTGCGAGTTAGCTTTTGCCCAGACTTTGTCCTTGTCAAACCAGGTTTTGACAAATTTCGTATTGGGGCATTTGCGAAGATAGGTACATTGTGATCTCCATCACGTGGTAATAATAAAAATTTCTCACCTTCTTTGATTGCATTCGCCATACGTGGTGCGCTTTTCACTGCTTCAACACCTATTTCAAATGAATCTGCGACGGTGCCACCCACTGCTAAGGATAAATAGAATGCATGTGTAAACTCTTGAGCAGCTTTGTCCAGTAAATTGGAATCAACAGACACGCATACTACGTGTGGTATACCAGCTTGAACAAATGCCTCCCCAGCACTCTGTGAGTAGCAAGCAGATACAAAAACAAATTGAACTCCTTTATCGTTACTGCGTGAAGAAGATGCTGTTCCTTCTTGTCCTTTTGAACTCCCACTACTACCTTTGCTATTATTTCTTCCCCCAGCTGCGCACAAATGTCGTAATTGATTGACAACTACCATGTGTAAACCACCATGCTCATCCTCAAATGCTAAGGAATCTTTAAATCCATGGCCAGAAAAATGCAATGCACGATGACCTAGAGTAACCATATTGCGTAACGCCCTTGTCGATGCATACTCAAACATAAGCTCAATTTTACGATTACTTCTACGAATTACTTGCTCCACTAGCATGCGTTCTAAGTCAAAATCAAGCATTGGCATTGGCTTCATAATTAACGTATCTTTTTCTTGGTATACTAGTGGAGCAGAAAAGAGAACGCCTAAAACTGGTATTTGCTGTTGAATTCTGTCATCGAAAAATTTGTATTTTTGATTTTCTGATGTTATTTTCGGAGAATGCAGCGGTGAAGCTGTTGCCACAGGAATTTTTGCAATTGATATTTTTAAACCATTATTGGTATCATTATTGGTATTATTCGGAGTGACCCCACTAGAAGTAAATATTGTGGACTTTTGGTTATTATCCTTAGCAGTCATGGTAGCAATTGCAGTAGTTGCTTTGACTAGTAGAGAATCTCTACCAGGCTTGTTACTTGCAGTATTGTTATTATTACTATTATTATTATTACTACTACTGGACGTTGCACTATCATTTGTAACATTAATAGCATCTTCAACTTTCAAATCATCATCCGTAAATGGTGAAATTATAAATGAATTTGCCCAACTAATACGATTTGCCTTCAATTTTTTAAATATTTTACTTATGTCTACTTTCTTATTGGTATCATTTCCATCTAAACGTAGAAAATGTAATTTTGAATTTTTTGCAATAGTCGTAGTCATTTTTTCCAAGCATTCTTTTGATAAACTACATGATTCCAAATTTAAATCTCGCAAACTACCATTTGCTAGTATTAATTCATTCAACTGTTGGGAATGTACAGATTTATTCAATGAATTCATCGATAAGTCTAAAGTTAATAATCCAGACTCATCGTCATTTTCATCATCGTTTATACATGCCATAACCCACAATTTTTTTAGAATGACTTCAATTGCATGCGGTACAAATGCATTATCGCTCAAAATTAAAGTTTCTAAACATGAATCTTTATGCTCAAGCAATCCTTTCTCCCCGCATAATTCTTTGCAAAATTCATATCCACCTCCAATGCTATTTTTGGACAAGTCCAACGCAACTAAACACGGATTTTCGCAGCAAATTTTAATCAAAGCAGCAGCACCTTTATCGCCTAATTTGTTGCCACTTAAATCCAACCAACGCAACACACCTGTTTGTAAACCTTCCAATTCATTTAAACTCATTGCAGGTAACGGCGTAATTGCAATTGCATCGCCTTCCGTTCCACCACTTACGGCAGCTTTCGGTGAAAATGGTGATATAGGATTCTCGCTTTTACTACCACCCTTACTCCGCCTTCTTCGTACTAATGGGTCCGTTGGAGATGACTTGCCGCCGTCATTGTTTTGGACTTGGCTCCCTTCGTTTGATACTGTATTCGGTGCTGATTCTACTGGATTTGGATTGACGGTCATTACATGTTTTCCAATTTGCATGTTCATTTCCGGCAAAAGTGGATCTTGTGGCTTGTTTGAACTATTATTTGTACTGCTTAAGCGCTTTTGCAATGAAGAGTTATGTCTTAAAACGTTCAAGAATGGCTGTATATCTTTCAATGTAAAGTTGCTATTACGTATGGCAAGTCCAGCGACGTTTGATCTAGCAAGTGGCACCATGATATTTTTCAAATCATCAGGGGAAAGTGAATTATCAAAAGTAATCCAGCCAATGAAAGGTGGAAGGTTTGATATAAGCGATACAAGCTGAGAGCCTCCACGTGATTTTCGTTTACTCGGTTCATTGTAAAATGTTAAAAAGTAGACTGTCGGTAAACGGTATAGCGCTTCGCAAAAGTTTTTCACAAAGCTTTCGTTTTCAAATTGGCAAGATGTAAATAAAATTGACCATACATCTGCTAAATCATAGTTCCTTTCAACCGTTTTTTCCAAAATAGCACCATATTTAAATGTATAATATTCATGGTTTGGCATTACAAGTGTCCTAATTTGTGGTAATTCGTCCAATGGGCCTCTATCAGGTGAAAATAATAACAATCTTCGTTGTAACAATGATGGATAGTACCCAACAAATTCGATTAACGATTTTGCATCAAGCCCAGGAATAAGCGTCGATCCATCATGGGCGGGATTTGATTTTATATAATCATTCCAATTTTTTGAGGTAGACACAGTAGAAGAGCGAGATCTTTTTCTTAAGTCTTGTACGTTAAAACCAAAGACAATGTCAATCAGTGAATCTGCACGCATAGCTGCTGATGGTGATTCTTCTATAAACGATGGGCTAATACTTGATGATGATGCGGATATTTTATTGCTATTTTTTGGCGTTGCCGTTGCAAGTGTCATATCACCGCTGCTCTTTTTTTTTCTTTCAAAATCATCGCTGTTGCTGCTACTACTATGACTTGAAAGTGGATTTTGGATGTTATTATTAATGCTATTAGTACTTTGAACTGACTTTAAATTGCCTTGCCGACTATCATCGACCACTTCAATTCCTTGTGCATCTCCCTTCCATAAATCGTCTAAAAGCAATTTAATGGATTTCTCAACACGATCTTGGACTTTCAAGCGTTTTTTTATCATAAACCAATGTTCAAACAAGGATGAGTCATATTGACATAGCTTAATATCTGACGATGGGTCAAATTCTAATTCATAAAGTGTTTGGTTGATATATTTCATAGTTTCATTGGATTCAGATGCTTTTAAGTTTGAACTTATCAAAAAACGCCCAACTTTCGAAACAATTCTGGCATGATGTTTTGGTACACGGGATAATTTTGAAAGTGCCTTATATCCTTCATACCTAACGTTTTCATGATCACTTTGCAAAGATTCGGCAACTATATCAAGAACATTTAAAAACACATCTCGTGACAAGACATCGCCATCGCCACCAATTTTCCCATCTGTATTTTGTTCTTGTAACTGATCCATCAAAATTTCTAAATAACCAGCTAATGCTCGCATGGAGTGAGATTTTAAATCTTTACTTCCTGATTTATCTTGACCTAAAATCATTATGACTGACAAAATTTTTTTAGACGCTTTCAAACGCGTACGATGTTTTTCGTTAGTACTATTGTTAGAGTTTATCAAATTTGCTAAAATTCTTGCAAGGCAATCTCTAATGTTAAAATCTGTCTCTGCTGATTGTAACAATCGATCTAAATGATCAATCAAAATATCATACGTTTCATCATTTTCACTTAAAAATCCTAGTGCTTGCATGGCATTGTAACGTACATTTAGTGCAGAAACATGGATTAAAACAAGCAAGGAGTGAACGGCGCTTGTTGATGCAATTTTTTTACTAATCTTATCATCTTCTGCCAAAAGTTTTAATGAAAGAGCTACGTATAACTGTGTTGCCGGTGAATTAGATGTTTCTTGTAACGCTCGCATATCAGTTGGAGGCAACACAACTTGTGATGGTACGTCTCCAGAATCTGGTGCTGAGTTTATCGTTCTTAATGGCTCATCATTTAAATTATGTTCTACTGTATTTGTTGATTGTTGTACTGGTGCTGACAATGAACGGAAAAGGCTTGTTGGTGTAATTGACGATGCTAATGATGAAGTACGTCTTACTCTAGTATTCTCACCACTTCTAGTTTTACCATTTAATGAATTGCTATTGTTTTGATGATCCCATACAACGTCAGATGGCACAGATAACGATGCTAGTGTTGCCAAAGCTTGCAATCCATCTAATCTTACAATTGTTCGTCTCATTTGTACAGATCCAGCTAAAGACGATAAAGTTGAAGCGACGTATCGCCTGGTACTACCATCGCCAGAAAGAGCAAGTCTGCATAAATTTGCAACAATACCACTTGATGCCACCTGTGCTTCAATATATCCCCGTAAATATTGATCCTTAGATCTTCCAGACGTGGATATCGATCTTGGTGCACATAAATTTGCTGTACAATTTGCTGCATGTTTAACTACTTCTTCATCTTCATCCTGTAATCCTAATTTTATCACCTCTACAATACTATCTAAATTGTCGCTAAGGCCTTCCCAAGAATTATCAAATAATATATATGCTAATGCAACAAACGACCAACAACGTGTCTCCACTTTTAAATACGTTTGATTATCAGAAGACGACGTTGAACTTGAGAAGCTGCCTAAAGGCGGTGCCTTTTCATTTATACTATTATTATTATTATTATTATTATTATTATTATTATTATCATTATTATTATCTACATTACCATCAAGTAGATGAAAATGATGGTTGGCATATGTTTCCTCTAATGAATTGTAATAATTATCCTTATTATTGTTATTTTGCCTTACATCTTCATAATCACCTTGATATTTCGAAAGTTGTATAAGATCAACAATTAATGGTGTTACTTCTTGTTTAAATTTATTTACAGTAAAGCTTCGCAAATCTCCACGTGCTGCTAAGTAGCTTAAATTCGCAAGAGCTTGTGCTATAATACACTGATAATCGACTCTATTTAAAGTATTATTTCGAAAGTATTTTATAGCTTGTAAAACAGCTTCTGCTTCTTTTCCAAGTGTATTTGCATATAATGGTAATGTTGGTTGGGCAATAAACGCTAAATTAGTAACTGTTTTTGCCATTTCAAATTGTAAAGTTTGAGGACCATGACTATCAATACCTTCGACAAAAGAATATACAATTGGTGCTAAACCGCCGCCACTTAAAATGTTTTTACATTTTGATGGTTCAAGTGCTAACCGACCAAGTTCGACTACTGCCCTAATTTTTTCTGCTCTACCATCTTCCCTTAACATCGCTAGTAAAGCTTGAAAATTATCTTGAACATAATCTTTTCTTGTTTCCCATTTCTTATGAAAAATTATTGCATTGCTTACCTTATCATGCAATTTTAATAATAAACCTAATTTATCTTTTACTTCTAAATCTACATTTTCACCAGCTGAGCGAATAAGTGAAGCAAGTTTTTCTTGCTTCTTTGATATATCAGAAAAAAGCTGTGCTAAAATACCCTCATTCTCCGTAGTTGGCGGCAATACTTCAAGACATTCTGCACTACGGGATAATTCTAACAATTCCTGTCCATGAGTTGGTAATGTTGCCAACATCGTATCAAATACCATATCATTCACTTCACTATCATCATCGTTGGATGTTGTTGATAATCTTGAAGGTGAGCCAGGAGGAGGAGGATCAGTACTAACATGTGATGTCATTCTAAATTTATTATTATATATCGTACTTATATTGTTTTATAATATGTACATATATATATTACTAAATAATTCTTTTTTTTATTAATTTTATTTAGTTTATATTATATATATATATATTCCCCACACACAATTGGTACTGTATAATATCCTCTGGATGTGATGCATATTATTGTGTTATATGCATCTATAGATAATATATAATTGTGCAATTGAATTGAGCCGTGAGCACTTTCTTGAAGATTAAAAAATTTTTGGGATAGGAGTACAGGAGTACATAGGTTAAGGTATTTATATAACCTTGTGCTGCCTATAAATATTTACAATCATTATTACGATATAATAAGAATATTATACGAGGTATAATACATGATTTAGATTGTTGCTGATGTTATCGTAATCGTCTAACAAAAAAAATTTAAAAAAAAACTCAAAGCACCATATTATAATAACCAAAAAAAAAAATAATAAAATTAATTCTTCTTCTTGGAGAGACTAAATAAATAAAAGATTAAATCTTGGAAGAAGAACAATAAGATTCATATCTCATATATATTATCAATAAGATTTATGTCTCAAAATGACATCAATAGTGAAAGATAATGAGGAAGAGGAGGAAAAAAGCATGAAACTTGCCATGGACACTTTATCAAATCGAGGGCAACATGCTACGATACCAGCAACATCCTATTTTTTAGATTATTTAAAAGCAATTAGTTCTAAATTTCACCCGACAAATAATCCAGATGGTTATATTCCACTATGTGTAGCAGAAAATAAATTATGTGAGGAGGAATTAAAAGAGCTTTTTAATATTTCTATAAATGATAATTCCACGTCCTCTCTTGAATCTTTCCGTATAGATAACAAGACAATAAAAGATATCTGGTATTACAACAATATGAAAGGGGTAGATAAGTTTAGAGAAAAAATGGCAGAATTGTTTAAAATTTCATTAAATGTAACAATAGATATAAATGACAATCATCTTTGCTGTATGAATGGTACTGGGACTATTGTGGAGAATCTAGCTTGGAATTTATGTAATGAGGCAGATGGGGTGTTGATACCAGCACCGTATTATCCAGCTTTTGATAATGATATGACTGTACGTTCAAATTTAACATTAATTCCATGTCAAATGTTAGAGCCAAACTCGACTAAATTGAATTTCACTGATGTACCCCTTAGAAATGCATACGAACGATGTATGTCACATGGTGCCTTGCCAAAGATACTATTGATAACAAATCCTCACAATCCAACTGGAATTGTCATGTCCAAAGATGATATTTTATTAGCTATCAAATTTGCTTTTTTTCATGGTATGCATCTAGTTAGTGATGAAATATATGCAAGATCCGTTTATGACGAGAATGTAGATAATAATCAATTTAAATTTATTTCAGCATTGACTGTCATAGATGACTTGGATGATAATGATGATATAAAAAAATGGGCTAATACTCATTTACATATAATTTGGGGATTTAGTAAAGATTTTTGTGTTTCTGGTTTCAGAATTGGCGTTTTGCATAGCAAAAATCAAGCTTTGCACTGTGCATTGGTAAGTATCTCCAATAGTTTCCATAGTTTCGAATAAAGGAACACACACACATACACATATATGTTCTCGCTCTAACAAATTGATTTTAATATTAATATACAGGATAATTTATCATATTTTGGATCTATATCTCAAATGACACAGTTGTATTTATTAAAAACAATTTTCGCAAAATCGAAAGAGGAGATTAATAAGTTTTCAAAAACCAGTAATGAAAGGTTATTGAGTTCTGCAAATGCATTATATGAGATATTAGATAATCATAAAATACCGTATATCAAGGCATGGAGTGCTATTTTTGTATTTGTTGATTTAAGCAGATTTTTAGATGAAAATACGTATGATGGTGAAAAAAAATTACAAAGTAAATTATTTAATGAATTAAAAGTTTTGTTTACTCCAGGAAAGGATTGTCACGCACCATGTCCTGGGTGGTTTCGTGTATGTATGGCAGCAGTGCCTATAGAAAGTTTAGTTGAAGCAATTCGGCGAATAACGAATAAATTTTGTGCGTAGAAATTTGCAAGAGAGAGAGAAGAAAAATTTAGTTTTTTAAAATCATACGATCGTATACATATATATATGATATAAAAAATTCTCTTATTTATAAGTTAAAGATTTTCTTTACTCATACTGTTATATTCGATAAATATTATATATATAAAATGTTCTCTTACTCATATATTATATAAATTTCTTTTACTCCCGTTCATTAACATCTCAAACCATAAATGATTTTTATAAAGTTTAGTAAATTATTTAATATTCAAAAGATTCTTCCTCTGTCTGTGAGTTACTGTTAGGTGAAGAAGCTACTCCTTCATAAAGTTGCAAATCACATTCTTTAATCAATCTAAATGTTTTTGTATCGTCGTTATCCAACTTAACTTTCAATTTTCCATCCTTACGTGAGGTCGCCTCAATAACTGTCCCTCTACTTCCTTGTTTAAATGTTGCATTACCTGTTGTATATATATATATATATATATATATTTACTCGTACCAGAAATAATAATTAAATGAAAGATGACATATATAATTATATATATATGCATATATATATATATATATATATCGAATATAACAGTATGAGTAAATAAAAGTTTATTCTTATATAAATAAAAGAGAATTTTTTATATGCATAAAATATGATAATTTATAAATATATTTATGAAAATATATTTTTTTAAAAACAACACGCGCGCTAGATATTACGAGTACTTTTTCAAATATACCCTTTTAATAACAATCTAATTATCTTTTTTACATAAAAATATATAGTATCTCTTTATTACATAATATTACTGTGAACGTAGCCTTAAATTTTGACTTATTCTCCATCCAATATCTTTACCTTCATGTACAGTCCATTCACACATTGCTCCTGGTTCCCATGGTTTTATTGCTGTATCTTGACATTTTGTATATGCAATAACTGGAGTTAAATTGGATCCATCTGATGCTCTATGTATGGTGTCGCCTAACGTAATATACCAAAAAGGATCGTTTGCTGGAGATGATAAATGTAAATCTACTTGTTGTCCCGATGATAAAGTAGCCATTCCATTAAAATGTAGTTTGTTTTCTACATACGGTTTCTCTTTAGTTATTGTTAAGACAAGCGTATTTAGATAACTTGTTGGGCCATGTGCACCACTTATAGTGATTTTTTTGTTAGCAATATCTGAGCTAACTTGCCTAATACCCCCACCATTTCCAGCTCCTCCTCCCCCACCCCCTGGTTTGTTGCTGTCGTCCTTATTTTCTGGATTAAGATCATTTTTAATCCATGAACTATCATCATCATTGTTGTTACTGTCAGAATCTTCATCAAGGATACCATCCATAGAATCTTCCCCTTCGTCATTACTATTACCAATATCCACTAGGTTGCTAAGAAAATCATCATCAGAATCATCGTTTTGATCATGTCTGATATTTTTTCCTTTCGTCTTTCCGTTATGACTATTAGTGCTGCCTCCACGTTGAGACAATTGCGCCTGTAATCTCTTATTTTTTATTACCAAACTTATTGATCCTAAAACTAAAATAGCGCCAAAAACAGCACAAATGCCTATAAGTAGTCGCATTGTTGCTGTAAATATTAAAAAAATTGGAACTACACTACACTTTCGCTAAAGAAAGGCTACACTGAAAGAGTACTCGGTGGAAGAATCGCGTGTACAACTTTTTCTATTGTATATATATATTATATATATGTATGTATGTATCTATGTATGTATCTATGTATGTATATTTTCTACGTGTACTTGGTACAGCTGTGTATATCTCTATATATCCAGTATTTATCATATAGTATTATTAATATATATTTTCTATAATAAATTAAAATACAATATATATAAAAGTACTACCAGTAGTTGCACCACGGTGGTACTGGTGGTAGATCGGATCCTTTCACCTCTCACTATTAATACTGTATTTGCCTGGGTGCACGTGCAACAGTTGCATCAACGACGCATCAACGCTATCACGCTATCCGTCTCTACGACCTCGTCTTTGTACTATAGACTAGTAATATACGAAAATAGTAAATATTATATTACACAGTAGTTATTATTCTAATTTTTACATCAAGTATCAAAAATAAAAAGCTGTAAAAGCGAAAGCTGTGTGGTTAATTTGTGAAATTAAAATGCATTTTTCCCTTTAAGTTTCTTGGTTCTTGATCAGCATTTATTTTTATATTATACACTGTTTTGTACCTGGTATTATACTGTAATTTAGCAGCTATAATAGGCGGCACCTAGGAGGGGGAAAAAAAATGTTTACAGTTAAAAAAAAACCACCACCAACAATAAATAGACACTAATGCAACTATACATTTAAAAATAATATTACTAATGGCCATGTAGACATGTACGAGGTCGTATAATCATTACAATCAAAGTTTATTATATATATATATATACAGAGAGAGAGAGAGAGAGAGAGAGAGAGAGCTTTTTCCTCCTTGTTTCTTTATTTGTTTTGTATATCATTTTATGTATAATAAGAAGGAATTTATTCTATATACATGTATATATATATATATATATATAATTTATTTTATTTATAATAATTAATATTTCGTCACTGTTCACTAATAATAATAATATAGAATTTAATATTGAGATTTTCAATATATATAAATAAATATGCGTGGTAACAAAAACAATGCACACAATTTATCAGAGTTAAGGAAGGATCTATTAAATTCTTACAATGCGAAGCAACAGCAAGTTCGTTCGCCACCTCCAAAACGTAGAACACCTGCACAAGTTGCACAAACTAGAATGGTATGGAAACTTAGACTTCAACAGAGTGAAAGAGAAAACAAATATGTACCTTCAGCTCCACAAACAACAGGCTCTTCTCCCTCGGCACGTGGTAGTTCCAATAATTATATTACTCCAAGTTATGCGCAACAACCAATGCGGCCTAATATGGCATCATCAACAAAGAGCAATAAAGGTGGTACGTATAGTGCGCAAACACCAAAATCTCCATCATTTGTTGGTTTTGATGACATTTATGCCCAAAGAAGTCCTAAATTTACTTCGCCTGAGTCAAATAGTGGTAATACTATCGATAGTCAAGCGAAAGAGGGACAAAATTTTTTTAGTAGAAGAATTTCGCAGGTTGATACTTTGGCTGCAGTTGATCATGAGCAAGCAGTAAAAGTATCATTAGAAGTAGCTGATTCTATTTCAGAAGCACAGGGTGCGCATAACTTCATACAGCAACAAGGCACGTCAGAGTTACTAGATGATTATTATTTAAGTCATGATATGGATAGTGTCTTTAATAAAGATCTCCAAGCTTTGCCTCCAAGTGATGTAGTTTATAGTGAAATCATCAATATGTTGCATGTAGCGATGCCGGATGGTTATGCTCGTCCAAATGATGCAATTGTACGCGCCGTGGCAAAAAGAGATGCTACAATTCGTTTTATCAATCATAATTATGGTCAACCAACAATGAATTGTTGGGTGGATTGTGCTGATTTAACAAACCATAATTCAGTTAGTCAGCTTAATGTGCGTGGTGGGCATTTTAAGAAACAAAAAGGAAAACGTGCATTGCTTTTTTCTAGTGGAAAGATTAGTTTTCCTCAAAATTGGAATGGTATTATGTCAGTTGTACTATGTAAACTAGCTCCTGGTAGGCAAATATTCTTAGATGAAGAAGATGAAATAGCATCGACAGAATTAAGTAGTAATAAATATTTTAGTGATGGAATTGATTTTGAAGTGAAAAAAGAAAATCCAAAACTTTTTGATTCATACAGTATACACAAGAAGAATAATGTTTTACATTTGCTTGAAAGTCCTAAGCAAGTTTTAGCATGCTGGCATGTAACATTTGTGCCAAAAAGAAAAGGTGCTTTGTCACCACAAGCTATGAGAACTCGGAGTCCGACTAAGGTGGATGACGACGATGACAATGCACATTCACGCGTTGCCGAGTGGCAAAGGCGTGTCAATCAACGTGATATGAATTTACGATCACCTCGATTGCATCATAGTAGTAGCAGTCCAACGCATCGTGGGAAGCACCATTATGAAATGTCCAAAAATGCGCCAGAGGAGCGTAAATCCGCTACATTGGCATACCATAGATTAGAAGTTGAAATAGATTTTATTAGAAAAGGATTACAACAAAATTTAAGTGACTTGCATGATAGGGTAAACAGGATACATGAAAATTATATTCGCGTAGAAGACGAAATTACGAAAAATTTAGAACACTCATTAAAGGATTTATTATATACAAGAGCGGACCGGCGTTATAAGTTGCATGCTTGGAAATTGCAGTTGAAGGAATATTTATGCCATGCTAATTTAATAGATCGTTTACATAGTACTGCTGGTAGAGAATTGCAATACGAGCAAAAAAAGGCTTTTGATTCCATTTTCGAAGATATAGCTAAAAATGATATTTTGCCAAGGATACCAAAATATAATATGAATGTGGATCCTGCACAGCAAATGTGTACGCCAATTCAAGTTGATGTTACGCAAAGAATATATTCTGGTCCGCTACAAAAGGAATTTTACTCACCTACTAAATACAATGAGCATGTAGGTCATGAAGGAGAGGAAGATAATGATAGTCAACATTATGATGAATCTACCACGATGACAGAGGCAACTACTGAAAGTAGATTGCCGCCAGCATATGCTCTCAATCACATATTGCGTATGCGTCAAAAAACGGAAGATCCATATAAACGAGAATCGAGATTAGATGCATTGCAAGCACGTACTCAAAGTAAAAGAGCAGTTCGACCTAAAGTTTCGCCCAGTAAAGGTGCTTCCCCACCTTCATCCCGATTTACATGGGTTAAAGATAGTAGTAGTAAGGATGATGATAATACACATTTAGTAGATGCAGTCGAATTATCTGGCTCAATGTTGAAAGGAACTGAGACGAAGAATGGTACAGGATGGAAACGACGCTTTTTCATACTTTCCGGTAATAAATTAAAATGGAAAGAGAATCATGACAATAATCATGTCTTAGGTAGTATCTCTTTAGAAAAATATAATGTTGAGATTGATAAAGATCATCCCACAGATTTTTTTTTACTTGCACCAAAACGCAAGATAATATTACGTGCTTTTAGAGACCATGGTGGCCCAGCTTCCACTACAAATGTTACTCGACAACAATGGATTGATTGTCTTACCGCAAATATTCATGCATCGCGCCAAGCATTGAGGAAAAAGCGAGGTTTATTAGCCTCATTTCAAGATTTTGAAGGTTTGGAACAACTAGATAATGTGCTACGTGAAAGCACGTATTCCATTGCTTGCATTTTGAATGAAAATTTGAAAGATCCAAAAGAGGTAAATGGAGTAGCAAAAGCATTGCATCGTGTATTTTGTGCACATGGAGATGTTGCACATGCACACATGGTTGTTGAGATGGTACAATCATCAAAGAATCCGAACATTCAAGGTATATTTGAATCGAAAAATAAGGAACGATCTTTAGCTGCCACGATGTTAGCTATGTACATCAACAATATTTTGAAAGACACGGTGTTTAAATTTTTATTTCCAGTAATCAATATAGTCCAAACAAGACCACAGTCCTACAACTTTATGGTTGGCACTGGTTCAACCTCTGGGGAGAAAATTCGAAATTTTCAACAGTTATGTCTTTCGTTTTTCCGTAGTATTGATATGATTTGTCAACATTCAACGCCTGGATTACAATATGTCATGATAACTTTATCGTTGAAATTGAAGAATTTACTTGGCACAAATACCAGGCGATCAAATGCTATCGTTTTTGGTTTTATTGTAAAAGAATCTATATGTGCTGCATTAAGTAATGCGAAAGAATTATTTAGCAAATCAATAATTGGTAAAATGTCAAACATGGCATTAAAAGTTTTGCGAAATGTTTCTGAAACATTAGAAAAGCTGGTAGATGGTTTGCTATTTGATTCGCAATCATTTTATTTAAATTTGGTGCCATTAAACACATTCTTACAAAATAATTTTAATCAGGTAGAAAATTTTACGTTTACCTTGCAAGAATTATATAAAAAAAATGCGAAAATATTCTTGTCTGTTGGGCAATCCAGTTTAGCAGATAAAACACATTCATTTAGTGAAGATGATACCGAATTGCTGGCATCTGGTTTACACCTAATGCAGAAGTATGCATATAGAAAAGGCAAATCGTATTGGGCAAATTTAACAATAGATAAAGATTTGAAATTAAAAATGCCAAGGTTACAAATTAATAAATTTATTGAGGTAATTTTTGATGTGTTGGGTAAACCAAATAGTGGAAATGTGAGAAAAAATTACGGTAGCAGTGGCATAAAATAATAATTTTATTTTTATAATACGAAGATTAATACGAGTATAATTTAATTATATTATGATATATCTAATTTTTTAACTTTACCTCATCGGTAATTTTCTGTTACAGGAGTTATGATGGGGGACACATTTTGTGAGGATAGATACCGTGTTTAATACGTATTGGCTCAGTCACTGTACAAAGTGTATCATATGATATGATATTATTTTGAGAGTACACCATCATTTATTTTTATATATATGATATTGTGTCAATATTTAAAATATTTTTATGATATATACGTCGTACGAAGCGTATAAAAATAAATAAAAAATTAATATACGAGTATTTATATTTTTTTTAAAATAAAGCAAATACGGCATCGGTTGCAATACCACACTGATTATTGGCATTTCTGCTCATGGCTATGTAACCGTTCATGCCCCAATCTATTCCCCAACTGTTTTTAACAATATAATATTCTGTAGGTTTCTTTTTTGGTGATGATACATCCATCATTTTGCTTGAGCATGCAGTGTTTTGACACCAACCAAAACCGGATTTATCAGTACACCAATCACAACCTTTCTCGCCTTGACATGAGGGTTTATAATGATTGTTTTCGCAATTTGCAGGGCCAGGTTTGGGACCAGGTGGGCCGACTGGTTTTGGTGTTCCCACCCCATATCCAACAATTGACACTCCATGGTTTAAAGCTTTTGGTGTGTTTTTGCATTTATCATCGTTATATATACCTCCAGCATATAATTGGAATAGAAAACTTGAAGCATCAATTCCTACACTAATTGTTGCGTATTTATATGCTGCTTGTTTTAGTGCTTCTTCGTCCCCAGAAGTTACGTTAGCATACCCTGTAACTCCTGTAGTAATCGCATTGCTTGTTTGTGGTGTACATTTTGTTAATTTTCCACTTGTACCACTTAAATATGGATATTGCTCATCTGTATTAATCTGACCTTTATTTGTTTTTGCAACAAATAAGATCCCATCATGCGGTTCACCTCCAATGTTACATGTGTCAGCGCCACCACGTGTACAGTCTGCTACTTCTTGATTAGAAAAGGAACAACATGTATTATTCATTTTGCCACATTTAGAGATGCAAGTTGATGGTAAAGATCCATTGTTTCTTCTGTTGAATTCGCCCTCCATAGCAGCTGTTGCAGAAAATGCCCAGCACGAACCACATTGGCCTTGATTTTTTATTGGAGAAATTACACCTTGTTCAACCCAACTCCAATTTTGTGGAATATCACTTGATGTGGATGAAATCTGTTCTGCTGTGAATGTAAAGTGAGCATTATTTTTTCCTCTTGATTTTGATTTTAATAAAAAAATTTTATATTCTTTGTTTGTTAAATCTGCATGTTGAGTTTTCATGGACAAATAAAATGTTGATGTACCCGCATTGTATTTTGCATTATGCTGTTCCACTAGTTTAAAATTTTCTTGCCAGATTGCAAAACGTTCAGAATCCTCGATTTTTCCATGATGCTGGCACCATGATTTATATGATTCATATGAGTTATCCATGGTTGTTAAAGCTGAAACTGTTCCATACATTATGAAAACGATGGTGATAGTATTGATTAATAATTTCATAATTGCGGGTGGTGGGTTTAGTTTGTTTTTAAATAATAGAGACTTGTTACTTTTTTCCTCTCAAATATTTTTTGTGTATTTTTGTATTTTCTTTCTCCTACCAGCCCGGGCCAGCATAAAATTCTATAAAAAGTTTTTTGTACAAGATGAAAAGATGAGTTGTTTTTTTGTTGTTTTGTTGTTGTTTTGTTGTTTAGAGTAGATGTGGGCACTTTTGTTGTTTTGCACTTTTGTTGTTTTGTGCTGAAACTAGTCTGCGTCGTCAGACTCTTTCGATGCTGAAACATTAATTGCAAATTTTTTCTCGTTAAGGTTTCCCGAGTAATTGGATTGCGGATTGCCAGGATTTAGATTGCCAGATTTAGATTGGCTAGGATTTTGCTGTGGATTGCCAGCGGCGTAGCAGATTATTCTAATAATAATTACGTACAGGTAAATTTACACGGTGCCCTCGTCTATTTCGTGCACTTCACTCTTGAGGAGCGAAGCGACGAATAGACTCGGTGTGAAAACGTCACCTATCAAATTCAACATATTCTATCAAGTACAATTTTTGTACCTAAAATTGCTGACGTGATATCTATAGAAATATTTGAGCACTAACAAGTATAAGCTTCCTATCAAAAAGGCAAAAATGATATCTATAGATTTTGGAAAAGTTCAGAGTTCCGGGTGGTATTTTGGCCATTTTGGCTGTATCTGTGTATGTGCCACAGTTGATGGATGGCCTTGAATAAAATATAAATATTTTCGGAAATTTATGTTATCAAAAAATTAAAAATATACGTTTTTGTCATTTTGGTTAAATATAAGTATAAAATAGACTACATCATGTTGATAGGTGTCGTTTTCACTTCGAGTAAGGTAAATTACCAGGTACTAGTACTGTAATTATTGAAAAAATTATTATTATATATATCTAATATATATTGTGTTGAAAAAATAATAATATTTTTTAGATTGATTTTATTACTAGTAATCTAAAAAATAAAAGTTGGATAAGAATATATAGAAGGGCGGCCTAGTTAGTGGAGAGAGTAAAAGTAAATCATATACTAAATAAATAAAAGTTGGATAAGAATATATATATATAAAAATACATTATATATATGTGTGTGTGTATCTTAGATATTAAGAATAATTATTGTAATTCATGATGAAGAAATTTCTTACAAATATTGTAACAAAAATATCAAAATCAGTGAAAAATAATATAGAACAGCAATCATCAAAAACAAATAAATATGTTAATACCAGTTATGATAAAGTAAATGCATTGAAAAATCAAAGTGTAGAAAATGTAAATAATATAAAAAAACGAGGCATTGAAATTCATGATAAAGCTAGTGGTATAATTAATCAAGGTCAATCAGTGGTTCAAAATGTGAAGAAACAAGGTTATGAAATAACAAAGCAAGCTGGTGCAACATTAGAACAGCCGTTAAAAGAAGGTATGAAATATGGAGAAAATGTTGTGAAAGACTCTGTTAAAGAAACTGTAACATATGCAGAAACAACTGTAAAAGATTCTGTGAAGCAATTTAAACGTTTTATGTTTACAGCTATATTTATCGGTTGCTTTGCATATGGTTTTGGAAAAGAAATGCCTAGAGTAATACATAAAGAATATAAAGATTGGAAAGGTAAATCTAGTAGTATTTTTGGTGATAATGATAATGATAAAAATAATAATAACGGAGAATAACCATTATTAGACCAATTAAATATATTTAAAATTTTATAAAAAAATAAAAAAAAATATTTTTTTAAAATATGTCCCGGTATATTTTTAAAAATAATAATTTGTTGTGTGTTGAAAATAAATTTACGCACTTCGTGTACAAAATATCAAAAGTGATGAGCTAATCCAAATCGATTATTTATTGGAATCAATTCACCACTTCCTCCACCCAATGCAGCAACAATTAAATCACCGTGTGGATGGCATGCCAATGCAGTTACATTCGATTGATTTGCACCATGAGGTTTTCTATTATTATTTGGCAATAATTGTCTACGCCATTGTCTTATTTTGCCATTCATATTACTCCGCTCAGATACGTCCATATAAACCATAGTTGCACTTGCAGTCAAACCAGTACAAACCATGGAATCCATCGTTGGATAGAAAGATAATACATGTCCTTGCTTTGGTAATTGTTTTGGTGGAGGTTTTGGTGGTGCTACATTAGTACTACTCTGACTACCATTATTATTATTGTTAACATTACTATTTTGTAAACTTGATGAAGAAGAGGATGTTGTTGTTGTTGTTGTTGTTGTTGTCGTTGAAGAGGACGATGTTGAAGAGGAAACCACGGATGCCACACGATACGATGTACCACTAGATGGTGCAATTTCAACACCACCATTTGCTATCAATTCCATCTGTTGCAAATATTTTTCAGTAGCTTCTCTTCGTTGTCGCTCAATTCGCGATACTTCCTCAACCTCTGATAATTGATATAAACTTGCATATTTCGTTTTTCTACCATTGTGTAAATTCAATTCATTAACATTCAATGTTCCTACGTAACCTTTACTAGTTTGAAAAACCATAGTTCCTTGTCGATCCATAACGATTGACTTGATATATGGATCAACTCTTGATTTTGATACAGCGTCACGAGAATCAAACATTGCACTTTGCTTTACATTTGTATATGAGCTTACATGTGGCTCTGCCCGAACTCCAAATGAAGGTGTTTTGACATTCCGAAGATCCCAGCCTATAATATCACCTGAACTATTTCCAGCAAATACTGTACGACCATCAAATGATGCACATAAAGCAGTTGCTTGTGATGTAGATCTAAAAAATTTAAAATCTGGTCTTCCACCTAAACGATAGCGAGGGATAGTGTTAATATTTATTCCCTTCGAACGTGATGTTCGTAAATCCCATACCCGTAAACATCCAATTGGTGCACCTGCGGATACGATTTGTTTTGTAGAGGGTATAAAACAAACTGCATTGTTTCCTTGGCTTTTCTTTTCATTTCTTCCAACTGTTAATTCAATAAATGGTCGATCTTCCCATTTTTTCATATCGTATAATAAAATCTGTGATGATGCCCTGTGAGAAGTTGCAAAAATATTTTCATTCCATGGACAAAATTGAACGTCATTGATCGGACATCTAGTTGCAATGCAATGATATGGCGGTACATCGTTTCCAGAATTGTTTTTAAAATCATTCATTATGATATGTTTGTTTTGAATATTTTCATTACCATTTAACAATGCATTTTTATTTTTATAAATTTCAAGAAATTTATTATGATTATATAAACGTATATATCCCATTGTAGATGTATTTGAACGTACAAGACCAGCAGCTGCAAAGTATGTACCAGTTCTGGTATATCGTAAAGCAAAAATTTCGTGCGAAAAATGATCCCGCCATGGACCTTTATATTCCAAACCTTGTTTTACACGGCGTTTTAATGAAAAATTAGGCCAGCTTCTTCGATAAGTTTTAACAACTGAATTCAATAATCTTATACGAGCAGCTTTTGCTATGAACCGACCAAAACATTCACGATATGTAAACGTATTTAAACCTAATGCACTTGGTATTTTCATTCTTTTTCGTGTAGCTTTTTGAATATACAATAATGATGATGCCGGTCGGAATGACAGTGCTTGTTGTCGTGCTTGTTCTTGTTGATATATGGTAAGCGTATTTATATTATTGTTGCTCTTACTTGAAATAGTATTTTCTGTTGACGTCTGATTGTTGTTACTATTATATAATACTACTTGTAATTGATTTTCCATATTTTCTTTATGATGAGAAATATCGTTGGAATTTCGTTTGAATATTTTATTACTCGCGCCATTATTATTACTATTATTATTGTTATTATTATGTATGCGTTTGAAACTGGATGAGTCGCTGTTATTATTACTATGTTGCATTGGATTTGTTTTTGCTAGTCCAACATTTTCAATACTAAATCTTGTTTTCCGTTTCCTTCTTGAATTGAACAACATGTCATATACATTCACTTGCTTTCGTTTTTTCTTATGAACTTTCCCTTCATTAGCTAGATTGCCATTATTTTTCGACATATTATTTTTGAACAGAAAAAATTGCGTTGAGGGGATGGGAAGACTCGTTGGGTCCTATGATATAAATACACATACACACGCACACACGCACACACACACATACACACATACACATACACATGAACAAGAATCGAATAATCTATTATTTTACTTTATTTTCAATTTTCAATAATTAATAATTATTTTTTATTTTTTTCAAAAAATTATTATTATTAAATAATTGAAAATAATAATGCTAGCAGCGCACTAGCTTCTATAGGCGTGGTTTCAAATGAAGATATACAGAAATTAGTATATTAATACTATTTTTTCCAGAGCACCATCCAGCCCTTAATCATCTGATATGGCCAGTTCCTTAATCCTCGTAATATACTGTAGCACACTGTACAGAGTCAAATAATTTTATTCACATCCACCATCCATCTCTGGGATCTCGCGTTTTTTTACAATGTGCCACAATGTAGTTTATAACTAGAGCTACCACCAGCTAACATCATCCAATTTCTTCGTTCTTCTGCACTTCTGTCTGCTGTTTTTTTCTTCACCACGTATTAATATGTAGATTACTGTAGCTACAAGTTATACTCTCTATACTAACTTGGATGGATACTAAATAGAAGTAATAGAAACACATATGTATGCACGCATAATATATAAAGATGGCATATCATTCATCCTCCTCCGCCTACTCCTCTTCTTCGTCTTCAGGTTCCAGACCGTCATATTCATTACAAGAACTTTTTGATTATCGAAAAGAAGGAAAATTAAATTTAAAAGACTTAACAAAATGTTTAAATGCTATTAGTAAAAATCCAGACGAAGCAAAAATCCAATCAAAGCAATTCCAATGGCTTTGTAAAAAAATTGCAAGCGAATCTCATAATTTAAAATGTAAAATAATATCACAATTATATTATTCGATAACGAAAATTGCAGTTTATGGCAACATACCATCCATATTATTAAATGCATTACAAAATAAGACGATGAAAATTATGAAAGATTTTGATGTTTTCGGCGTTGTTCAAGTTATATATGCTCATGCCAAGCTATCAATACGAGTGAAAGAACCACTGCGTATGAAAATGATCCAATTTATTAGCGAGAACTCCTCTAAATTTAATGGGCAAGATGTAGCAAATACTTTATATAGTATACGAAAAAAATGTCTAGATCCAATTGATAAACCGGTAAAGAAATGCGTCATGAAACTTTTGGAAAAATGCGAAGATTTAAAAGCAAATCTAAAAGCAATGGAAATTGCAAATATAGTGCATAGTGCATCGTCAATCATTCACAAAATACAATTCCAAAAATTTAGACAACTATTACAAGAAATATGTATAAATGTTTCTACGAGATTGGATATCCAACATGTTTCAATGATATTGGAAGGATTTGTAATAGGTGAAATCATATTTGATGAAAATTTTGTGAAATCCATATTTGAAACCATTGAAAGACATTTATCATCGTCTACAATGACAAATATGCAAAACTTATCATCAATATTATATTCAATTCTTCAAATGAAAATTTGCACATCATTATCTGGCATTGAGGATGAGAAAATCAGGCTTGTACAAGTATTGACAAGTGAAATAAAGAATAGTTTTAAAAAGGCAAATGCGCAAGATATTATTTCCTTAATTAACGTTATTAACTTGAAACCGTTTCAAGATTTCACAAATAATAGTAATAAATTGTTAAAAAAAATTAAGAAATATTTCATAAAGCATTTAGATCGGAAAGAATATTCAAGTCCTAGTATATTTGCACGTACATTTCATGGCTTAGTAAAAGCAATGGTGGGTAAAAATAATGATGATTCCATGGGCATTGTAGGTAATAATACTGATAATAATAACAGGAATGCTAATAGCAAGAGAAAAACATTTACTAATGATGAAATGGATGCTATAATAAAACATATTACGAATGAGATACATTTAAAATCAAATGGACAAGATATATGTCAAATATTACATGGTCTTGCAAATCTGCCAGCAAATAGCAATTACAATCGTAATCATATGCAACAACTGTTACTTGATCGTCTTACAAACGAAAATATTTTGAATATGATCAAAGGCACAGGTATTTCAACTGTATTGTTTTCATTGGCTAAATTAAAATGTAGGTATTTAAATGAAAATTTTGTGACATCAATATCAAAAGTTTTATGTCTTAAAATTAATACCTTCTCAAATCAAGATGTTGGCAACTCATTATGGGCGCTTGCAAAATTAGAATCTATTATATCTCGTAATAATAAAATTGATGTAATGGATGCGGTTCATGCATTGGAAGTTCGATTTCAAAAATTAAAAAGGCTGAATATAAATGATGTTTGTAATTATATTTGGGCTAAAGCAACAAGGACCACATCAAATGATGATATTATATCCTTGTATGGCGTTGATGGCAAAGCATTATTTATATGTGATTTTCAATTTTTGGAACAAAAATTAGTGGAAAATATAAGTAACATATCACCTGGTCAAGTTGCATATTTAATATGGTCTTTTGGGAAATTATCAAAGTTGTTACTACCGTATGTAATAAATATGAAGGTATTGATATTGTTGTGTCATGAATATTTGAAAAAAAACATCGCTAAAATGCATGCCCAAAATGTTGGGATTTTAGCACATGGTTTAGCCATGATTCCGTTGGATAAAATGCGAGAACACGTAGATGGTGATACGTTAAAGATGGAAATTCATGAAGCAATGTATCAACATATAGGAAGAACGATGGATAAAATGAATTGGCAAAGTATTGCACATTTAGAATTTTACAATTCCGTGTACAAAGATCATATTTCTACTATCTTGAGAAATAACTACAGAGACACAATTGACAACGATAATGATACCATTAATAAGAGGATAGAAAAAATGCAAGAAATTGCTACAGAAGCATTAAATAACATGTCGGAAGATATAAAGTTGAACAATAAAAAATTAGAAACTGTAATATTAGAAGAAAATCCACCGAAAGAAATTTTAAAAGATGTGAAGGATGAAAGAGCAAAAAAGACGATACTGCTCATCAATTTACCATCATACATTGGAGAAAAGTACAAGAAAAAAGGTTATAATGTAGTTGAATGGAATCGTTTTTCAAATAATGAACGAGCTGGAGAGCCGTGGTTGAGCGATCGTATGGAGACGCTCCAAGGTGGAAAAGTTCATGGGTGTATTATAGGTCTTGGAATATTTAAAGAAAATTTTACCATGATATCCCATTGTTTAACCAAGTTGTTACAAAATGGTTCGTATATTTATATATATAATAAAAATTGTAACGCATCATCGATTATGATACACAATTACTTGATCAAACAATTGGAAGCGTTAAATATGTTTACCCAATTAAAAAATATCACACCAAATATTATGAAATGTAAATTTAATGGTTTTTCTCTGTTTTCTGATAATTTAAAATGCAAATTAAAAGATTGGAGAACAAAGACTAGTATAACTTTCGACTCATCTTTACTACCATCCGCTGATAGAGATGCAAGAACTACTACATGGTATACGTACCCAGGTTTATTTGCCGGTGGAACCATTGATATAATGACGTCATATTTATTAAATACAATCCAAGAAAAATTGAAAAAAAAAGATACGTTCAAAAAAGTTCTAGACTTTTGTTCTGGATCTGGCGCAATTGCATATGCATATAAAAATTTAATTGCAAAAAACAACGTAGATGATATTCAAATATCATTACTAGATGCAGATTCAGTTGCTTTAGAAGCTGCGAAAAAAATGTTGACGATGCTAAAAATTATTACTTATCAGATGGTTGGAAAAATATTGATGAAGATGAAAAATTTGATCTTATCATATCAAATCCTCCTGTACATATAGGGAATCAAAATTGCTTTAACATTATGTATGATTTGATCAAAGGGTCTGCCAACCATCTTCAGAATAATGGTGAATTATGGGTTGTATGCCAAAGTTATATACCATTAACTAGTTTAATATCGCCTATTACTTCTTTTGGTTTTGCTACAAGTACTAGTTACAATGATGGTAGGTTCTCTGTACATCGTTTTGGTATTGGGATATCAAAAGGCAGTAGTAATGGTAGTAGCAGTGGGGGTGGTAAAAAGCGAAAAATTATTGAGATTATACATGAGAGTAATGAAAAGAAAGAAGCAGAAGCAGAAAAAGAAACGAGTTCCTTTAGGAAAAAGAGTAGTAAAAAAAAAAAAAAGAAAAAGAAGAAGAGATAAAATTATAACATTGTTTCAAATTTGATAGGTAAAAACATAGAATTTTAGTATTTTAAAACATATAATGTATCAAGTATAACCTACCTATCACTACTACAAAAACTTCAAAAGACATCATACGTATACTAAAAGTACAAATTGATAGGGTAAAATAACAAAATGCCCGGCAAGAAAAATGTTTTTAGTGCTCTGTTGATGCTAATTCTACCATTGACACAGCGCCAATACAAAAACACTTGATAGGGAAAATTATCATTACTATAGAAAATAACAAAAAATCTCCATACTATAGTTTTAAGTACTCTAACAAAAATATGTAAATTAGACTACAAAATTTATACTACATTTCTATACCACCTCAAACATGAATATTTTTGCCAATTTTATTTTCAATTTTAAAAGTTCCGCCAAAGTGGGTACGAAATATGAGAAATTTCATCAAATATATAAAAATTGCATTACGTCTTCAAACATCATTTCCAACATTTTCATCACATATAAACTTCCATATCCTTTCTTAATATATATAACTTGGATCTCTAAACTCCAACCAAAATAAATATTATATTTACATGAAACGCTAGACCCAAAGTGAATTTTCACTAAAATGTGCACTTTTTTTGACACTTTTAATAAGGTTTTACAAGCCTATTCCATAGTAAGGGTACTTTGACATGTAATCGAACCGTCATTAGTAAAGTATGTTCCTGACACTCAGTTGTCATCAACTTACTCTTAGGTTTGGCTTTTTATATCTAGAAAAGAGATTACAGCCTATTTTTGTATTAATATTTTCATTGACTCGAGATATATTGTGTTGACTATACCCTATTTTACAATGGATTCCCATGTGCCTGAAAAAGACCTAGAAATCCAAATCGATTTTGAATCACAACAATTCTAAATGGAGCTAGAAATCTTCATTTTAAAGATGAAACATAAAAAATTTTGATAAATTATCATAGATTCTATATGTTAGGTGATATATTTAACTTTTCTCCGAGAGTTTTCATGTATAATTATGTTTTTAAAGAAAAGTGCTGAAAAAAAAATTTTAATCGTATGTTAGCATGGAGTTAGTATTAGAGCACTTTTTCATCGAAATGGTGAAAATCATGAAAGGTTCAAAACTTTCATTGAAGTTATTAAATTTAGACTTTGAAAAGTTGCATATCCGTTACTTATTACGTATATGATGTCTGTAGGTCGTGGTCTGGGGAGTTTAGAAGTAGAACCGTGTTTACTAAAAATATCGTGCATTTTGATCATTTACGTTAGGGTTAGAGATGCTAGCACTGCTCAGCATTGCGGGGTCATACCCGTACATGACGGGACCTCTCACTCAATTTTTCAACACCAACATACACTCACACGAATGCCATTTATACACTTTCCCATTATATACAAAGCTGAAACCAATACCTAAAAGTCGTATACTGATCACCTAACCAATTTCCGATTGTTCTCCTGTCCATACATCACATATAAGTCAAGCTTTACACTGATATGTGATTTTCAAGATCGGGTTAGTTTAGGGTTACAGAGCAAAAACTCACCAAAATATTGAAAAATTATCAGAAATATCACCAAAATACAATATGTTGATTTTTTCTATCTAAATCTTCTACAAATTAATTCATTATAAGACACATCTCTTAAGATATGTCTAAACGAAAGAAGTACATGAATATTTTGATCTAATTATGTTTTAAATGAAACTGACAACATATCGAATTTTTTTCAAAATGGTGATTTTTTTCGAAATTAGTATGGACATAGGCTGGACTAAAAATGGAAAATTTGAAAATTACAAAAGGTAGTTTATTGTACATACACATACATGACTTTAGCAAAATAAGTATCCACGATCAATTTATATATGTTTGGTAATAATTTTACCAAGTATATCAATATTTCTTTATCTACTTCACATTTGAATAACCGTTAAAAGTTGAAAAAAACGCGTAACCCTATAGCTGTAACACTACTTGATAGGTGGTTTTCACTTGTAGTGTTGGCTTTGTCTTACACTATTTAGTACAAAAATAGTGATTGTATTTTTGATAGGTTAAAATCTTCCAAAAATGATATTTACAATTTATGTAAAAAATGACATTTCCATCTAAAATATGATATTTTGTATGATTTCATATGGGTGGTATTT
>JACLAD010015391.1_pt1 | contig 30882 bp, 53 predicted proteins | sample 8027901 | NCBI WGS metagenome assembly JACLAD01 (sample SAMN15725071, study PRJNA655200) | protist metagenome | isolation source: fluorescence activated cell sorting (FACS) single amplified genomes of... | place: Spain: Blaines Bay Microbial Observatory, Mediterranean Sea | collected 2016-07-05 | reverse complement strand
AGGACTATTAAACGGAAACGGTATATTACTGTGTTGAAACTTTTTATCATCAACTGCTTGTTCCATTACGTAACTAAACTTATCGTTACGATGAACGTGTTGACTGTATGCTTGTCCTTTAGCCGTTGTAATAAAAGGACTAGCGGCATCATACGTAACCATCATATTAGGATTAATAGTTTCTCTAATGTTACGTTGTATTGCCGTAAAGATACAAGACCAATTAAGTTTACTTGTACCTAAATAGTGAATTAAATCTCTACCTGGATCTAATAGCTTTTCATCTCGCATTACAATAAGTCTACGTAGAGCAAGATGCAACTGCTTCATATTGTAACCAGCCATTGCCCAACCTTCAAATGGATAATGCTTAACTGCACTAAACCAATCATCAGCTTGTTGCTCATTGTTACCTTGTAATACATTTAAGAATTTAGTCTTACCTTGCCTGTTACGTACAAAGTAATCATTATTATGAATTGTGTAATCTAAACAATCAACCCAATCTTTTAGACCTGTTTTAGCATTCAATGGCGGAGCCGCCGCTAATGTAGGAACATCCAATACCATACTATAATCGGCTGTATGCTCTAACCAATTTAATATTGTCTTACGTAAATCATCATCTGTTTTAAAATTAGGCCAATCACATTTAATTACGCCTGTTGCTATTTGAAAACCTCCACTATCACCAAGTATGAAACTATGTTCTCTATCACGTTTTTGAATCATAGGTTCTTGCTCATCACTCTTGACTGGATCTCGAGTGGCATGACCTGCAGAGTATAAACCCCACTTGTAACTATAATAAGTATCTTTTGGTTTTAGGAAATCAAATCCATCTATGCCAAACTCAAAACCCTTAGGCATTCTTTCTGGTTTGACAAAGTCTGGTCTCTTCTGTGCTTGTCTAATAAATTTAGAATAAAAACTACTAATGCTTGGCAAGAATACTGAGTAGTCTTTATTACTGTCTGTAAGGTTTTTGTTACTTGCCATTTACTATCCTTCTAAGTGAGGTTAAAATTATACAGTTAATGCTGGTAAGATGTAGTCGTATTTGCCTAAGCCTGAATCAACTGAAATCATTAATGCACCTTTTTTACTGATGTTCATTACACAAGTTCCACTCATACCTAGTCTTAGAATTGCTAATACTTGGTTTAATGGCCATGCATAACCTTCTGTAATCTCTCCATTTACATTGTTTGCAAATGTACGTTTACCTGTAAAAGATCCATCAGCGGCACCTACTGTAAGAATTAAATCACCGTTGTCTGTTCTAACTGTAAAGTTAGGTTCAATTCCACCATAGATTCCTGCAACTGCTTGAAGTTCACTTACTTTAGCTTTAGTAGGTGCAAATGTTACATCCCACTCAACGCCTTTGAACTTAACAGTTTGTAAGGTTTGTTCAATAATTTCTTTACTCATAAATCTGTATTGATCCGTATTGCCTTCTTTGTCTTTAAACAATAAGTGATCTGGAACTGTCGCTCCATTACGTTCACGAGTTACTACATCAACTGTAGCATCATCTGTTTGATAGTTAGGTAGTCCTGTAACACCAGATAAAAATCCAAGGTTTCCAAGACCAAATTCGCCGTTAAATTCATCAACTGCATTATGCATTGTTGCTTGTAAGATTACTGTACGATCAGCATCCATAGCATCTAGTGTAGTTGATTCATCTGTGCCTGTTACTTTCACTGAAGTAATAAAGCCTAAGCCGGCTGTGTGCTTGACAATGTCTTGCACTATATCACGAGTCTGACTCATTTAGTTTCTCCTGTTTGAGTTATTAATATAAACATATTACAATAGTATTTAGAAAATGTCAACAAAAACATTGACTTATACCTATTTTAATTTAAGTTTTAGTTTACCAATAGACTGTTGAACACATAATGCCTGAATTTTACAATCTTCAAGAGCATTGTGTGCTTGAAAGTCTATTTCTTTTCTTGGATCACTTGGCATAATACCAAACAATGTTCTGCTGTCTCGTATTTTCCAAAATGGCCAAGGTACATGATGTTTGTACTGATGATATAGATTTTCTAATATTACTATATCAAATGCAGGACCTTGACACCATATAGTATCAACACCAACACACCATTTATTTAGATCTTTTAAAACATCTAAAACAGGTGTACGATTTTCATCTCCAAGTGCTTCATCTCTAACACTTTTCTCTTGCCTAGCCCACCAATCTAATGTACTTTGCAATGTTGTTCTGCCTTTTTCTAATTGTTCATCTACGTCAAAACGATAGTAGAATTCTTGATAGGGATTACTTATTTGATTTGGATCAAATTTCACACCTCCTATAGTTAAAACTGTACAATCGGGACTAGTACCTAGAGTTTCTAAGTCTATCATTGCGTGTGTAGTCATGTTAATCCATCTATCAAATTTTAAGTTATTAGTGTATTGTAACAGACTAAAGGTTCTTTGTCAACCCCTCAATATGAACTATTGATTTATAGAAGTTGGCAAACTCTGGAAATGCTTTTTCAAATGAGTTACCGTGATATCTATCATGTCTTTCAAGCATAAATTTTGTTGGGTATAGATATACATCTTTTGGTATAACATTTTTAAATGCTACTTGTACTTCTGGGTAATCTTTCCAATGCTCTATAAGTTTGTCTAGGTGTTCTTTTGGTAAGCAATCAATACTCAAGCCATATGGATTGGTAACAAAGTTATGCCTCATCTTATCAACATATTGAGCTAGGTCATCAAACACATATCTAGCTCCATATGCATTTGGCCAACTTATGGCTGTTCTTATTTTTGTACGTACTGATTTTGGATTAGCTAATTTAAATTTATGAAACTCTTTTAAGTTAGCAAGAACTTTATCCCACGTACCTTTGTGTCTCCAATAATCATGTTGCTCACCTACACAATCTATACTGATTGATAATCCTACATCAGCAAATCCATCAATTGTTTCTAACACATTCTCACCATGTCTGTTTAATACACTTCCATTGGTTACCATGCTTATACTAATCTCTTTTTCTCTACCTAGTTCTTTAATCTTTTTACATATATCAAAGAAAGATTTAGTCATTAATGGTTCGCCACCTGCAAATGATACGTGTTCTACAGTATGTAAGTTATCTAAACATTGTTGTAATTGATGTACATTATTAAGTACACCAGTTTTACCATGTTTACCTTCTATCTTTGCATGAGTACTACTTAAATAACTTCCACACATTTTACAACTAAAATTACATAGATTGCTTTCTCTATAATCTAAGTACCTTAATACAAATTTATCTTCTTGCCATGTGTCATCTAAATAGTCTTCATTAAATTCTTGTCTTAATGACTTGGAACCTTTTTGTTCTTGTGATACACAATTAGTACACATAGGTGGAAGTGTATCTGAGTTTAACATAATCTTTTTAAACTTTTCCATTTCTGGATGGGTAAAACGTTCTTCAAAAGACATATGTCTTTTTTCTTCATTGGGAATTAATACTTTGTTTGCTTCACAGCATACCTGTATACCGCCGCCAGTATGATCATAGGTTGTTACCCAAGGTGCTATACAAGATGGTTTTTTCATTTAACAAATGCTCCAATTCTTCCGTGTACATCTGGATAATCTCTATAAGTGTAACCTTCTGGTGGTGTTGTATCTTGTCCTTCCCACACAGGTATAAATTCTTTTATGCCACCTTTAAAATCTTCGTTACCTCTAAAATGTACTTCAATTGCTTTATCGTTTATATATTCTACATTTATTAAATGGTAGCTGAGTATTGCTGGATATATTATACTTGGAATTACGTGTTGTTTTTGATGCTCTACTTGTATCCACTTATCCCATTTTGTAAATGTATTTTCATTTTTGAAACCTTGTATAGTATAAGTTTTATTTCCATATTGTGGTAAAAAGTCTACACTATAATGATTTCCTTCGAACCATTCACACCAAAAATATCCATAAGGAAGATGCATTGTTTCTTTTTCTAACCAAACCTTTTCTGCTCCAAGTCCTAAACCTAGTGCATTAACACATGGCCTAACAATATACCAACCTGGCTTGGGTACATCTATTCCTACTGGTCCACAATTATATCCCATCTTTTTACTAAAAATGAGTTTGTCCATAACCCAAATATGATCTGGATTAATTGTTTTCCATACTTTATCTTCTTCTGTGTCATTCATTTATTTAAATTGCTCTGCATATGGATCAAATTCTGTACCACACTTCATTGAGCAAACTCCTAGTTTACCATTCTTAATACTATCTAGTTTCCAACTACGTTGTATATCATTCATAATGCCACTGTCAAATACTCCTTCAATGCCGTGTATCTTTGCATTGATTCCATCTTTGCCGCCAGCTCTATCTATAAAATCCCATATCTGTTCTACTTTAGGATCTTCATGCCACCATTTGTACATACGTCCTGCTGTCCAACAACAAGGCATTATTAATCCTTCAGCCGTAACAAAGATACTATTCTTATCTCCACTAGCAACTTTACATTTTATTTTTGCTTGGTTATAGTAGTTCATCATACCACCATAGCTTTTCTCTATTTCTTTTTGTTTTAGTAAGGCAAGGTTTTGATGTTCTTTCCTTTGTGGTTTTGCAAGAACTGTAGTTTGCTCACCTTTTCTATTACGTGCTTGATGCATCTCTTTTGGCTTACTTGCTTGAGTAATGAAACGTCCTGTTTTCTTCTTCATAAACTTTTCAACGCCCCATTCTTTAGCTAACTGTTCAGCCCTGTCTACATCTTTTTCACTATGTTCAAATATTAAATAATCCCATCTTGCTCTACCACCAGCATTAATAAATGCTTTCATATTACGTTCAACGTTTTCCCACTTAACACCTTGTCTATATAAATGATTAGTTTCTTCTAGTCCATCTACACTAAAGATCACACATCCTTTTTTGCCTATAACTTTAGCTACTTCTGCCCACCATTCAGGTTTCTTAGCACCTGCATTAGTATTCATACTCAGCCACATATTAGGATTGCAATCACGGAACCATTGAAATATTTCTAGTGTATCTCTAGCACTAATAGGATCACCTAAATTACCACACATATACATCGTGTGTAATTGTGCTATAAAATCATGTGGAAATATATCAATACAATGATCTAACGTAAGTTCAGCTTCTTTGCCTTTGATGTGTGGATTTACTTCACCGCCGTTGACATTTCTATCACACATAGGACATGATGCATTACACCTTTGTGTAACTTCTAAATGAACTTCGTTTATGGCTTTGTAATTGTACATAGGATATCTCTTCTAGTATTTATTTTAATAAAGATTATCAAATATGAAATAATCAACTATAAATGTGGCTTCAGCGCCTATGAATACAGATAAGTAGAATCTATCAGTTTTCATCCATAACCATTTGATAAATGCCCATGCAACACCTACTCTTAATGTATATGTTGCATTCGTATATAGCCATTCCATGAGTGGAGGGAATTGTTCTGCACCAAACAATATAGAGAATATACCACTATCATATAAAAAACTTACTTGAGCACCAATTAGTACTGCAATACTATATGGCATCCATTTCATTAAAAACTTAATGATATGAGCTGTTACTAATAGTCTATAAGCTACGTATGTTATATTTACTAAGATTAATTCCAAATTCTACCAATTTTCTTTTGTTTGTTTCTGTGTATACTCGTATATTTTCTGCTACTTTGTTCAAAATTTCTTCTGTTATTTCCATACAACAAAAACTAAACATTTTTTTAATTATTGCTTTGTCTTGTTTGAGAAACAAATCATCATAGCTTACAGTTATATACTTATGATTTGAGTGCAAAGTTTTTAAAAAATCATCAACATCTTGCTTTTGTTCTGTAGAAAAAGCTAGGTTTTGTTTTTGTTTTCTAACACTCATTACAGTTTTGTCGTGTTTTAAAAACCCAAGGTCACTGCAATACTTAGATACATTATCATCACAAGTAATAACAATTATTTTATTCTGTGTTAATTTTTCATAATCTTCAATATTATGTGGGTGTGTTCTACTTAAAAACGGATGATATGTAGTATAAAGATACTCATTGTCTTTGGTTGTTACTGCTGGTTTGAGTTTTGTTTTATCCATACACGAAATGGAATTAATGGAAATTAAGTAACTTAAAAACTGTCCACCAGATCCATATTGATAAACAATGTTTACTAAAGATACTTCATTTGATTTCATTTATTTGTCCAATACAAATTTAACATCTTTTCCAGGACCTACTTCACTGGGCATACCACCATATTCATATACATAATGTTTTATTACTGCTTTATACCACATCCAACTATTATGGTGTGCGTCTTTATTAAACTTGTGAATTGAGTTATTGTCTGCAGGTATTACACTTATTGCTCGTGCCGCTTCTCTCTGTAATTCTCTTGTTTCTAAAGAATCTAAATGTTTATCAAATTCTGCTACTGTAAGTTCCCAAACTTCATCGTCTTCCATTACATTCCTCTTAATCTTTCTATCATAGCTTGTTGTGGATTAGTAAATCTAAAAGTTAATATCTGTCTTCCTTCTTTACTGTAGTGAACTTCTTGTAGCCAGAAGTCATTATACTTTCCGTAGATAAATCCCTTTTTAGTAAGCATAGATGAGATATTTGCTACTGCGTCAAGTGTAGCAAACTGCTCTTTATGTTCTGAATAATCATCTGTGTAATATCTTATTTCAGCTGGCTTCATTAATGTATACTTGCCTGTATCCCAATACCAGAAAGTTTTAATAACATTGCTTCATGTTGATCACTGAATCCAAATCGTATTGCTACTTCTTTTGCTTTTACATCTCTTACTATATCATGAAACCAAAAGTCTACACCGTACTCTAATCCTTTTGCACCTAGCTCTGAAGATATCTTACAACAAGCATCTTGCTCACCAGTATGTTCAAGATCTTCTCCTACTACAAATTCTATATATACTACATCATTTCTCATTACTTAATACCAATTAACATAAATCTATTATACAGATGAGTATCTAGTTCACCTTCATATAATATACTTTGCATAGGATATTTCTTTTTAACATCTTCTACATCTTTACAACAATTCACGTGTTGTTCGTTACTAAAATAATCATTTTGATGTAATAAAACAAATGTTCCCTTTGGCAAATTCTCATACCAACTATTATCCATATGTTCACAACTTGTATTGATTACTAAATGTACCTTACCTCTATCAATAAAACTATTATCATATACATCTTGTGGTAGTAACTTACCTGCGTCTTTGTGCTTCTGTTCTAGCTCTGCACTATAAGTTAACATATTTTTATCATTCCATCTAATTTTGTTTACATCTGTTGTGATAGGTGTAAACTTTTCTTCTTTAACTTCATTAGGATATAATCTTTTACTTGGTTCAATAACATTTTGATCCAAGTCTAAACTCCATATTTTAGATACATCAAATTGTGAGAATAACATATGAGCTATAAAGTTATACCAACCTCCATAAAATACTACGTTGCCTATAGGACCATCAACTACTTTTGCTAGTTCGCTAACTAGCCATAGTTTACTTTTTACTTGTCCTCTACTTAAGAAGTCATTCATATCAGGCATCTCTGCGGCCTTGTCGCCATCTGCCCAATAGTTAATAAACTTACATATGTTTACAAGGAAAGGATCTTCAAACATATATTTTCTAAATAGTGTTGCAACTAATTGTGGTTTAATTTCTACGTCATCTAATTGTTCGTGTAACAATACATTCATCCAGGCTTTCACATGAGCAGGATTTGAGTTAGGCATATTTGCTAAATCAATCATAACATCACGTTTTCTATACCAATTATCATGATACAGAGCTTTATGTACATTTTCCCATCTTCCGGCTTGACCATTAAAATCAAAGTACTCGCTTAATCCATTCATCCAATGGTACTGTTCTTTGAACTCAGATAACTTCATTAAATTTCTCCTTTAGCCACTTCCAATCATTAATCTTTCTTAATGCTTCAGTGTTATTTTTATAATGCTCTCCAAAGTCTTTACCTTGCTGAGCACCTAGTATAGCATACTCACCATACCTTCTATTCTCTCCACGTGTACACCATACTTCAAGTCTATACTTATCATCAACTTGTTTATTATGATCTATTATATTACTTGATAGTTTTGTACATTCACGGAACGCACTACGCCAAGTATTAAATGGATCAGTATTGAATGCTGTAACATTACTTATCTCAAATTTAGGAACAAACTTCGCTCCTATACTTGTAGTCATATCTACTTTAAATTCTTCTACTGCTAGTAAATTCTTTTTAGGAAACAGTTTAAGTCCACCATAACCATATACTAAATCATTTACAGGATTATGACTCCTGTATGTAAATACACATTCAGTTTCAGGAACACCTGGGTATGCTTCTCTTCTATCACTAGGTTCAAACTTAAACTGAAAGTTTTCCTGTATTACTGCATCAGCATCACATACATAAAAGTAACCTGTTCTACTTTCTTCTGCACAGGCTTTATGAGCATTAAGTAATCCCTCAATACCATCTATTCTTTTTGCGTGTGGTGCTTTTAATTTTAGTATTTCAAAATTATCATCTGCCTCTGGCTCTCCAAAGGTTAACATAAAAACATCTAACATTTATATTCTCTCTAACTTTCACGAACTGCTCGTTCTACCTCAAAGTCTAACCAATATTCATCAGCTGGTTTGATATACTTTTTGTTCGCATCTTCTTTTAATATTTCATCTATTTCTGGATCCCAATAAGCAATAGGCCAATCTAGCTCTCCGCTTATTTGTTCCAAATAACTGCTCTTGTACAAATACAATAGTTCTTGACTTAAAAAAGTACATCGTTGATTCTCTAATAACCATTTAAAGTTTTCTTTTGCTATTGGCGTTGTATGAGCTTTCCTAATTCTCTTTTGTTGATACTCTAATATAGTTTGATCTCTGCCAATAATACCTACATTAACTTCATCAACATAATCTTCTGCTATCTTAATAAACTCTTTATAACTAGGTGACTGAGGCTTTTGATCTTTAAAATATGGACAGCTAACACTGGTAACAAAGTATTCACTTTGTGTCCAATCAAACTCCCTTAACAGCTCAGGGTTCTGCCACATATCAGCAAAAGGTTCATGATGATGTCCTTCCCAATAAGTGTTGAGTAGGCTTTTCCAGCCATATACATCTTCATGAACTGCTAAACATTTACTGAAAACATGGTTACCTGACCCTTGTGGTCCAGTTATTATTAATAATCTGCTCATTATATAACCTATTATATACACTTGTGATTGGTTTGTCAAGTTATACTTAACATAAATATATTTATGCAATATCAATTTCCCATCTCAAATAAAATAGAACTAGAACTCACTTCTAAGTGTACTATTAAGTGTCCTAACTGTCCTAGAACGTACCAAGCTCATCGTAGGAAGGAATGGGACAATGGTAATGTAAACGAGGAACATCTAATTGATTTTCTTCGTGCTATTAATGCTTATGATTTTAGATTAGCTGGTGCGTATGGTGATGCGTTATATCATCCACAACTAATTAAGGTGATAAGGGCTATAAAAAGCCTACCAAACGGCAGATTTATATTTGATACCAATGGAAGTTATCGTAAAAAAGAAGATTGGGATGAGATTGGTAAACTAATGACCAAAGAAGATTTTATTGTCTTTAGTATAGATGGAACCCCAGAAAACTTTACGAAATATAGAGTAAATGCAGACTGGCCTAGCATTAAAATAGGTGTAGAAACTTTAGTAAGTTACGGAGCCAGACTTAGATGGAAATACATTGTTTTTAAATATAATCAAAGTTTTGAAGACATGAAACTTGCATATGATACTGCTAGATCTTTGGGATTTTTTCAATTTGTTGTAGTACATACTCATAGAGCTCCGCCAGATATGTTGGCTAGTAAAGAAGAATTTGATAAGAACTTAACCAAACTAGAAGAATATGTACACAATAAAACTGTAGAAGCACTTGCATATTATGGAGATCCTGAATATCATAAACATATTACTAGATTAAAAATTGCTATCACACCAAGAACAAGTCAATTTAAAGTAAAAGAGATTATAGAAAATAAAGAACCCGAAGCACATAATCTAAGAGTGAAAGATAAAACAACTAAAACAATTGATATTAAAAATAAACCAGTAGTAACAGATAATTTACTACAAAAAGATAGAGATAAAGACAAGTTTGCTCAAATGCCAATTAAGTTTAAGAAAAAGGCTGTTGAAACTGAAAGTGTTTTCCCACAATGTATGAATATGGATAATTATACTAATTTTATATCAAGTGAAGGATTATATCTACCTTGTTGTTTTATGCGTGTTGACCAAAAGAAAAACTTTGAAGAAGCAGGTATAAGTGAAAAAGATATTAACTCAATGAGTATATACGAAAACACCCGAGATGAAATTATCTCAGGTGTCGCGTATAAAAAGATTATGAATAACTTTGAAAATATAACTATTTGTAAAAGAATATGTCCTAAATCAAAAGTTAAACCTAAATAATTATTGAGCTAGTGGGTTATCTAATGCTCTTTGTAATCTCTTATTAAGTCTAGATTCTAATTCTTTTAATTTCAAATCAGTACTAGTTCTAAGACTATCAGCTTTTTGTTCGTAATCAGTTAATAGTTGATCACGTTTGTTTTCAAAACGTTGGTCAGCAATATCAATTGCTTCACGTACATCAGCTTCGGTTTTGTTTACATCATCTTCAACTTGATCAACAATACGTTCTAGTCTAACAATATCATCACGTAAACCATTTTTAATATCTTTTGAATAGTCAAGCGCCTCATCTAATTTAGTTTGCACTATTGCTAGTTCTTCTCTAATTCCACTAAGATCTGGTGCTACATACTTTTCAATTTTATCTTTCATATTTGAGTAGTCTTTGTAAAATTCAAAACCTCCCCATAAAGCTCCACTTATCATACCTAGTAAAGGAATTATTAATAATAGTTTACTTCCGCCTACCTTTAGACCTTTGTATTCTATTTCAGCCATGTTATATCTCCTTTGTATTTCCGTCATGTGCTTCTTCGGGAAGCCATTTTGCGGAAGGTCTTAATGGATCATCTTTAGAATCCCATCTTCCACTTAATCTAAGTACAAGATTAATTCCATTGTCTTTTGCTAGTTTCCTAGCTTCGTCTATTTGGTGCTCGTTAAAACTAAATGGGATCCATTGCCAATTAACTTGTTTACCTTTTTTAACACCTAAACACATTGCATCAAATGACTGTTGCCAATTAATGCCAACTCTATAAATATGAGCCGTATCTTTTAATCCGTCAACTCCAAACCAAATTTTGTTATATTTATTTCCATTTGGTTTTTTACTGTATTCTTTATATGAATCATAAAACTCTTCCCACCAAGATAATTTCTTTCCTGATCCATTAGTATGAACTGCAAAAGGGTAGTTGATATTATCTAGCCATCTTACAAATTCAATCAAGTTTGGATGATATATGGGATCACCCAGGTTACCAGACATAACAATGTTGCTTGGTCTTGTTTTAAGCACCAGTTCTTTTGCATGGTCGATATTCAAATCGTTAATTGTATATCTGCCTTTATAAATTGTACGTGGGCATTTGGGGCATTCAAGTATACACCTTTTGCTCATTTCTAAATGTAATGATATTCCTGTATTCATTTTTTAACGTGTACCCATTCTTCTATTGGATTATCAACTGATGTAAATGGTTTATTACATTGTTCATAACAAGCCTTCTGTGCCCATTCTTTAGCATTTTCTTTTAAGTTTTTTACAAATTCTTTTAATTGTACTTCTAAAATATCTTCAATAGTATTGTGATTTAAATTCCATTTCTTATCGTGATTTATAATTCCTCGTTCACCTATCCAACAACAAGGTCTTACTTGACTACCAGAAGTAACATAAAGTTTTTCAGCATTTTCACATTTTGGGTAAATCATTATTCCATTCCCTCGTATTGTTGATCAACCATTTTATTCCATTTTAGTTCACTTGCTAAACCATTACGCAATGCACGTTGATTCTCTGGAACTTTTTTATCTTTGTAGATATCATATGGTTCGTAAAATGTTACACCTGGTATATTATATTTACCGTACTCATTAAATCCTGGTACGTAATTAATCAGGGCCGCAATCAATTGTTGTAAAGCCGCTTGGTCTTTTAATGATTGTGCTTTACCCATTTCAACTGCTAGTGCTTTTAATTTTTCTTTAATGATTTCTTTCATCTTGTTTTTCTTAGCTTCTGCTTTTTGCTTCTTAGTTAGCTTTTTCTTCTTAGTTTCTTTTTTAGCTACTACAGTTTCTTCTTTAGTTTCTTCTTCAGTAGCCTCTTCCTTTTCTTCTTTCTCTTCCTTTTCTTCTTTCTTTTCTACTTCCTCTTCAGTTGACTCTTCCTCTGTAGTTTCTTCTTCAGTTGACTCGTCTTCAGTAGTTTCTTCTTCAGTTGACTCTTCTTCTGTAGTTTCTTCTACTGTATTTTCTTCAGTAGTTTCTTCTTCCCTAGTTTCTTCTACTGTATTTTCTTCTGTAGTATCTTCTGTTGTTGATACATCGTCAACAACTTCTGGCTCACTTGTTTCTGGTTCTGGTTCAACTACTATTTCTAATTCTCTTTCAATTTCTTGTTCTACTTCTCTCTCAATATTTTCAATGCTTATATTAGGTATATCTATATCTAAATTTGTTAATGGTTCTGGAGCTGTATTTGTATCTTGTGTATTATCTACTACAATAATTTCTGGTACTTCAGGCTCGGGCTCTGGTATTACTGGTACTAATATAATACCTGGTGTATCTATTGCATCATTATCAATAACATCATCAACAATAGCATCACCTGTTCCGGACCCATCGTCTATCTGTGTAGGATCTGATGGTATAACTGGTGCTACATAACCTGGACACATATCATCATATTGTGGATTAAGTAAACATTGTTTATCAAAGTATGCTTGTTCATAACCTGTACATCGAACTGAATATGTTGCATCTAAATCACATTGTTGCTTTAAGTATGCGGCTTCGTATCCTGTACAACTACTATCGTATAATGGATCTAAAGAACATTGTTGTACCAAGTAAGCCTCGGCATAACCTGAACATGAACTATCATATAATGGATCTAAAGAACATTGTTGAGTTAGATAAGCTTCTGCATATCCTGTACAACCACTATCATATAATGGATCTAAATCACATTGTTGATTGTAATATGCTTCAGCATAACCAGTACAACCACTATCATATAGTGGATTGGCAGTACATTGTTGATTATAATAGGCTGTTGCATAACCTGGACATCCGCTATCATATAATGCATTGGCGGCACAATTTGTATCATATTCATATTGTGCATAAGCGGCCGCATAACCTGGACAACTAGGATCATATAAGGCTGTATCTGTACAAGGATTAGTTCTGTAGGTAAACCAAGTGTTTACATCTGCTATAACTGGTCCATAATATCCATCCCAAGCACCTTTGTCTTGACCAACAAATCTAAAACGAACATCGCCTAATTGATTTGGTGTGTATATTGTTCCAATTTTATCTACGTGATTATAAAAGTCTATGTTACCTTCTACTACTTGCCAACGTACTGAGCCTTGTACTATTTCATTTGCACTATGATTGTTTTGTCCATTCCATAGATACCATTTATCCATTGACCAAGTCTCTGATTTGATTACGGTACCATTTGCATCTGTAACTTCAATATCAACTACTAGCTGATCCCATTGATCTTTGTATATATCATCAAGGACTTCACCTGTGCTTTGATTTACTCTGTTGCTAAGATTGTTATTACAGAAATTACTTGCTGTTCCATTGCCTTGTGCTGATGTATTAAAGCAATGAACATACTTCCATTGATAATGAGCTTTGTCAATACTTATTCCTGCGGCTGATAATGCTTGGTTAATTGCTACTGTTAGTTCAAATGTATTAACACATTCTCCCCACCTTACAGTTTGTTTGCTCCAGTTTGAATTGTTTACTTGAGCCGCGGTGGTTCCTGAAGGACAACCGCCATAAGGAGCGGTAATTGTTCCTGTGCTTAAATCCTGTTGTACTGGATTGGTTGTTGTAGTCTCTGCGAAACTGTTAGAGTAAAAGAAGCAATAACAGACTAGCACCAACACCCATAGCCGCGCCTTCAAGTTTATCATTTTTACGTTGTTCCTCTTCAATGGCGCCAGGTAAAAGATCTTTGTTCTTGTCAGCGTCCCACTCTGCCTGGGCTTCCTCACCTATTTTACCTCTGAACGGACATGGCGTACCTGCCATCTCCATAGCTTTGAATACTCTTTTATCTTGACACATAATACTAACTGCGGCGACTTTCATCCCCATATCATAAATGGTCTTTGATAGCTTGAGTCTTTCACAGTTCATGTCCCTAACTGTTGCTCCTCCGCTAATACCCAGAATTTGTGTTTGAACTGCACCTGCAACTCCTACTGTACATAGGTCGCTATTACTGCTATTGATGCTTGGTGATATCGCACTTGGTGGTGGGCTTTTTACTGTTGTTTCTGTTTCACCTTTTGTGGTGACGTTACTTGTACTAGTTGATTGTGTCACAATGGGATCTGCCAATACTTGACCAGAAAATAATGTGATGATTGCTACTACTAAAAATGCTCTAATAAATACTGTCATAGTATTGTTGACTCCTTGTAAACTTTACTATCTTTCATAAAGATAATTAACTATATACATATTTATTAAAAGGTGTAAAAATATTTACATTAGTTTTAATGATCTAGACACAGGAGATTAGTATGTTTAGACACAAATCACTGGAACAAAACCAACTAGAACAAGATGCTCTATTTGAAGCAATGGAAGACTTAGATTGGTCTCAAAATATTGTACAAATTCCACTAGCTACTGAAGTAGAAATGTTAGAAAAAGAAAGGATAGTCAATGCCTTATCCTTGCATGAAGGGAATAGAACTAAAACTGCTAAAGAACTAGGTATTGGTAGGACTTTGCTAATACATAAGTTGAAGAAATATAATTTATAAAAAAGGGCGACATTTCTGCCGCCCTAGTTATAGTATATTCAGCTTATTATTTTGCTGGTATTACATCTTCTTTAAAGATAGCTGGCTTACCTGTAAACTGTAAAAAGTCAACTAGGTTAGCATATGTATCTCTTTGAATCTGATTACGTAAAATGTCAAGTGCCGCTTTCATATCGTCTCCAATAATCCATTCGTACTTACCAGTTTTTACATAAATTTTAGCCATTGATTCTGGGTCTGCTGTCATTGCTTTAAATGCCGCAACTAACTTAGGCGTATTTGGATTATTTCCTTTTGTCCAAAGTGCCTTTTGCATAACGTCACGGAAGTTTCTGCATAGTTCAAATGCTTTCCAGAATTCACCTGATGGTGCTTCGCCCCACTTCTGTTCAAACACTTCATGAATTGATCTGTTTGGCCAGTTAGGGTCTGCGTCAATCTCACCTGTTTCCAAGTTGAATACACCTTGTGAGAACCACATTGTTGAGTAGTCTTTACCTGTGTAATACTTGTTGTAGGCCGCTGTTGATTCACGTGTTACATTTAGTTCACCTCTTTGATAACCTAATCTACGCTCACCACCCGATAGACCTTTAACATATGTATAATCATTGTTAAAGATTTCTTTAGCTTTTTCCATAGTTAGACCTGGACCACCTTTAAGTAAGATGTGTGCCATCATGTCTGGGTTCATACCTGAACCTGCTGAGAAAATAATTGGCTCTTTATATGGGTCGATTTCATTTCTGTGACCGTTGATGATAGTTAAGTTCATCATTCCGATTGGATCATATTCATAGTAGTTATAGTCAACTTTGTCAACTAGGTATGATACACCGTTACCACCATGTGATACCATTACGACCTTGTCATCTTCTTGAAGTTCATTGTGGAACTTATTAAAACCAGGAATGTCGTTTGCACCTGGAATATGCATGATCTTGATTCTTTCACCTAAGTGCTTCTCAAGTTCTTTTGCTACGATCGAAGTCCATACAGATGTACCTGAACCAGGCTTCTGTGGAACAATGAACGTATAATCGGCTAGTGCCGCATTAGCTAAAAATGTGAATCCTAAGATTACACCAATTAATAGTTTCTTCATTTTGTTCTCCTTTTATACGAAGTCAATTTTCGCTTTATTAAAAAATAATCCCCAAATTGCGGCCACTATTGCTAATACAATAAATGATGCCGGTACAGGGCTTAATAACATATCTTCCCAACCATAATTATAAGTTTGAAATTGTACGTAACTTTTTTCAACTCTCTCACTTAGAATAAATCCAATTAAGAAACTTACTCTAGAGAATTTGAAATACTTTAAGAATACACCAGCTAAACAACACATACCAAAAATGATATAGTCGTCCATTAGTCCTGTGTATTGTGTACAAGACCATATTAGCGATGCTAATATTGGCCAAAAGTAAATTTGAAATGGCACATTAGTAATATAAACTGCATACTTGATAAACGCATATGCAATAGGTAATATTATTAATAAACTCCATAAGTAACTGCTCAGCAATACATCAAAGAAATGTTCGTCCATTAGTACACTTGGTGTTCCAAGCTCTAGACCAACATACATCAGTAAACCCATTACAATAACTTCAAAAGGTGCACCCGGAATACCAAATAAGATTGTAGGAACATAACTGGTTGCTTTTTGTGCATTGTTTGCACCTTCACATCCAATAACGCCTCTTACATTTCCTTTTCCAATATTCTCACCTTTTCTACCAGCAACTGCTACTGTCTGACTATAGGCAAACCAATCAGCAATGTTACCACCAATACCTGGAATTAATCCAATGAAGCCTCCAATGAAGCCTCCTCTTAATCCATCCCATTTGTATTTCCAACTGTCTTTGATTCCTTGCCACAGTTGGCTCATGATAACGCCGTTTGTTAGACTGATTTTTTGTGCTCTCATTTTGTAAGCACTCAACAGTTCTGGAAATGCTAACACACCTGCCATGACAGGTATCATTTGAATTCCATCACCTAAATACTCCCAATCAAGCCAATTCAACGAGCCTTCTTCAAAGCTCGGTATAACTGTAATCCAACGTGTTGCCGCTGTCTCTGGATCCATTCCAATGTGTCCTAGTAGGATACCGCCTATTAAAGCAAATATTCCTCTAACCCAATACTTGCTTGAAATGAAAATAACACAGGTCATTGCAAAGATTAAGAATGCAAACATTTCTACACTACCAAAATATAACACAATTTGTGAATACCAAGGTAAGAATAAAAATACTAGTACACCCCAAATTAATCCATTAACCCAACTTGTTGAAATCGCCGCACTCAATGCTCTTGCGGCCTCGCCTCTACGACTCATTGGAAATCCATCAATCATAGTAGCCGCGGCGCCTCCAGCACCTGGTACGTTCATTACTACTCCACAGAAGCTGTCTCCTATACTAGAAGTTACAACCACCGCTGTTGTGAATACTACTAGCATATATGGATCGTGGAACATATGCACGAATGCATAAACTGCAATCAGTCCGGTGGTTGCACCTGCAACTGGAATTAGTCCTACAATAAATCCGTAAGCTACACCTAATAGTAAACAAGCAAGGTAAGTCTCAAACACTTATACTCTCCGTTTATTTTTATGATTTGGAATTGTCAATCTATTTAATAGTACCCTGAAAAACCTATTGTAAATTCTGGGTATACTTGCTCCCTGGCACTCGCCTGGGTATTGTATATTGACGTTTGAAGAACAGTAAAGCTCTTTACTGTTACTTTTATTTATCATCTGTAGGATTTAATACCTACATAATAATGAATTTTTACAGTTTCTTTAATTTGAAATAGTATCGTGAGCCTCTTTCGCCCATATCTTGATTTAATGTAACTAGTTCACAACCTAATCTTTCTGCACTATTGATAATGAATTCGCTTGTCCATTGGAAAAATTCTATCCATTTTGCTTCAAGTGCTTCGTGTTGTGTTCCTGGATTTACTCTGAAATATAATATCCCACCGTCTTTTGTTAAACTAACTGCGTGTTCTAATTCAGTATAAATTTTATCTACTGTACCAAAGTTTATACTACCTAAACATATTACAACATCAAAATTGGTCTGTGCATTGTAATCTAGTATTCCTGTTTGCACATCTGCTTTGTCATTGTAAGGATCAATTCCTATAAGGTTATTAATCTTGCCTTTAAATTCATTGTAACCACAGCCCAAGTCTAAAACTTTCTTGGGCTGTAGGTTGTTTACTTCATCAATTATTGATAATCCACTATACTTGTATTTCTTTGTTTGTGGTTGCCATACCTTACTGAAATAGTTCTTAAGTACTTCATGATCAATTATTTCTGTAAGGGTTGCTAAATTATCAAAAGAGCTAATATTAATATCAACACCAAATGTTCCATTAATAGCCTTTCTCAATAAGTCGCTGTCTCGCATCAGCTGAGGACTTGCGGTAAACATGACTTGTAATTGTTTTATGATTTTACTGTTCATCGTATAATGCTATTTGTTTTTTATTAGTATTCATTACTTCTTTTCTCACCTCGTTCTTGATCGGGATAGTAGCAACATCAACTACCGTTACACTAAGACCAGCTACTTTCATTATAGGTGGTCCAAAGCACCCGGTTAACATTAAACATATTAGCATTAATAAAACAGTTCTCATATAGATAGTACTTATCTTCCTGACTTCGCTTTCAAGGCCGCTCTCTTTTGTTCTGCAAGTGCCGCCTGGCGTATTTTTCTACCTAAAGGAATAGCTTGTATCTTCTCATACACTCCACCTTTTTTAGCAGGCCATTCAACTTTTACAAATTTACTTTTTGAATTGCCTTGGAAAGATTTTACTGCTTTTTTATAACTCAATGCTTCTATTTCTTTTGTTTCACCTTCGTCAATGAAAGTGAACTTTCTCATTTTTGGCATAACCCTCCTTGGTTATACGTTTTAGTCAAAGTCTGATCTGACTATATGTTTTCTTAATGCTCTGACAAGTTCTTCTATCTTATCTACTACAGATATCATATCTTTATCTGTAATATACTTTTGCTTTTCTCTCAACTTGTCATACTCTTTTAAGGTTATTGTTACTGTGCTTTGTTCGTTTTCAAACGACTTGTCATTATCGTAATCATCTACACTTGTCATAGGCCTCCTTTTGTTATGCGTTTAGATAAGCGTCAAGTGTTTTTTGAAACTTACCTGCGTGTGACTTCTCAGCCTTTGCAAGTGTTTCAAACCAATCAGCAATCTCGTCAAAGCCTTCGTCTCTGGCTGTTCTAGCCATACCTGGATACATATCTGTGTATTCATGTATTTCACCTTTAATTGCTGAAGCAAGATTTTGCTCTGTGCTACCCATTGGTTCACCTGTTGCAGGATCTCCCACTTCTTCTAAATATTCTAGATGTCCGTGTGCGTGTCCTGTCTCACCTTCTGCTGTACTTCTAAACACTTGTGCCACTTCATTAGCACCTTCAATGTCTGCCTTCTGTGCGAAGTATAAGTATCTTCTGTTGGCTTCACTCTCTCCTTGGAATGCCGCTCTCAAGTTGTCTTTTGTCTTACTAGTTTTTATATCTGTCATAACCCTCCTTGGTTACTGTTATTACATTACTGCTTTTTTAGACGTCATTTCATTCTTCTTATCTTGAATTTCTTTACGTCTAGCTTTTGATAACTTACCCATTTCACCTAATGCTTTTCTTGCTCTAGATGCGGCCGCTTTTATGCCTTTAGTTTCAAATGCTTCTTGCTCACTTAAATAAGTTTGGTAGTGAGCCATTATTTGTTCATGTGTACTCATATTTCCCTTTCCTTACCCAAAATGTTTTGTAATACTTTCAGGTAGCTTTTCTTTTATTGGAGCCCAAATAGTAGACTCAATTTTTCCAACGTATATTGGTCTTGGAATTAACCATCCTATCAATATTCCTATTATTAAAGTAGTCATATTTTATAGTTCTCCGTTCTTTCGCATTCCTTCGCGAATGCCTGTAGCACTAATCTTATGGATATCTTTTCCTAGATCGTGCTGGGTAAATGTATACCCTACTCCCCTTCCATAGCTTATGTCAACTATGTTAGGAACAATCATTATAACATATTCCTTGTTATATGTAAAGCCTTCTTTTGCTAGTTCTTTCTTGATATTTTCTTCAACATCGGTAACAATAAAAGGATTATCATCTTGTTTCATAGTACGTCCACCTGACGCATCTGTGTCTTGTGGTACCGTTCTAATTTGTATACAAACCTGCCCTGTTTCAGCAAGAGCTTTTTTAAATAGCTCTGTATGTCCTTTGTGCCAAGGTTGCCATCTACCTAACATCTGTGTTGTTGGTTTAAATTTATCAAACATTATTTTAATACCTCTATATCTGCTTCTGTTTCAATTACAACTCTAGCACCACAAGATAATATGGGCTTTTCGTTGCCTCCATATCGTACAACTGAATCACCATTTATTTTAACTTCATGACAATAGGTATTTGTTTTACCTTGTTTGATTGTTATAACTGGTTCGTTTGTACCATGCTTTTTATTAGCTCTAATCTTGTGTTGATTAACGTGTATATATTTCTTAGCCATTGCTATCCTTTAATAGGTTAGTTGGTTTTTGTATTGGCATTCCTGCTCTATCAAACCATCTATTGTCATCTGTTACATAACAATAACTTCTAAAACGTGATCCGTCAAGATCTTTTACACTTGTTGCTCTTTTGTGTATTTTGCCTTTGTATGTTGAAAAGTCTTTGTTGATTAATTTCATCTCTCCACCACTAGCAGGCTCACCATATATTCTATCAATTGATTGATCGTCATCACCAACCATATTACTCACTACTTGTTCTTTCATCTTCCTCCCAAGCTTCTGGACATATTCTTTTCATAGCTTCTATGATTTCTTCTGTAGTCCAATCGTATCTTTTCTTGTTTAAATCGTATCCACAATTAGGACACTTGTTTTCTTTTGTCATTATTTAGAATGCTTTGGCATTTTCTTTTCCACAAACCAAACGTGCTTTTGTAGAACTGGATCAAATTTTCTTTGTCTTAACTTCATTGTTCTTTTTTCTCCTTTGGTTGGCTTCTTAACATAGTACCTTGTACCTGTGTCTTTTTTATTATCTTCTGGCACCATCATTTTTATTTCATATGTTTTTTTGCTTGATGATTTTTTTGCCATAACCCTCCGATGTTTTATATTCTGAATAATTAATAACCATAAGTGCTGAGAAAATTAACATCAGCCCAATAAAAATCCATGGCAAATGATCTAGCATAAGGTCTTTAATAAATTCAGTTATTAGATTCTTTTTCATTTTGTATTCTTTCTCTTACTTCTTGTAATATCAAATATGACCACATCTGTGCGTCAAAATGTCTGCAGATGAATTCTGGATTCTCTGGTGGTTCAAACATCTTGTTTGTATCATCAAATCTTCCTTTTTTAATTGTATCCATCCATATTGTATAGTCAGCATCAAATTCTTTTCTAGCAAAATGAGTAGGGCATATAAAGTCAGCCACAACTACTCTGTTGTCTTCAATTGCTTTTGCTGATAGCAATTTCATTCTTTCTGCTTGTCGCATACGACCTGCTTCAGTGAAGTCCCAATCGTTAGCTTCTTCTCTAACTTTATCAGCATTAAGCCATACTGCATTTAATGCTGGTGCTAGTATTTCTGCCAGTGTTGTTTTTCCACTACCCGGCAATCCCATAATTAATATTTTCATTCCATCATCATCTTTTTGTTAGTTTTAGTTGGCTTATCTTCAATTGGATATTGCATTTTATATTCATCTGGATTATTTTTAGTCCATTCTCTTTCTTTGTACCAAGTATACGTGAAGTGCCAAATCAATCCTCCTGAGATTAATCCAACAAGTAATATAAAAAAATCTAATATCATATCTTCCAACTTTTAATTTGATCTTTTGTTGGTTTCATTGGTGCTAATTTTTCTATCTTGCCACCTTTAGCTAAAAACTTTTTCATTGCTTCGTCAAGTTTTCTTTGTAGCTCTGCTGGTTCTGGTTTTGTATAATCTTTTTTATTACTCATTTGTTATATTTTTCTATTTGTTCTTTGGTCCACTTATTGCCTTTGTAATCTCTATCACGAAAGGGTAAAGGCATTCTGTCTGCATAAAGTTTATTAGGACATGAATACTCTTTTAGTGTTCTAGCGAACTCTTTTGTTGTATCTACGCATTGATAAAAGCAAAGTAGATCTTTTTTAACAATCATTTCATGCTTCAGAGAGCATTGTAACATTCCTGCTACTGCTAGTTCTAACATCATTTTTTCTTACTCACTTTTGCTACCCATAATCTATCTAGTGCATAGTACCAAATAGAGTTGACTAACGGTTCAATAACTGCATCTGTCATTGCTACCCACATCGCAATACCTGGGTCAAGTATTTTTAAAATTGTAGCCGCAATTATAAAGTGACCAATAGTAAAAATTATTGTTCTTACTAATGTTCCCTTATTACTTTCTACGATTTTTTCTACTAGTACTTTGCTCATTTAATTGTTTTCCTGTTAAAAAGCCTAGCATAAATGCTATTGCTATTACTGTTGTTATTGCTAATCCATGCCATAATAAAAATTCCATATTACAACTCCTTTATTCTTTGTTCTGCTAGATGAATAGTTTCATCGTTTGCTAATGGTAGTTCCTTTTCAATCAAGTTAGTTTCAAACTTTTCAAAGTAAAACTTGTTTGTGAGTTTACCTAAATCTGTACCATACTCTGATAAGGCTTCTTTGCTGATTTGCTCTAATACAACCTTTGCATTAAGCATATCGTATTTAATCTTATTCTTATCAAATATGCTTCTTATGGTATTATAACCATGTGTTTGTCTTCCAATACACTTGAATCCCAAGTCTTTACTCTCAAAAACCATTTCCATACACTTTGGTCTATCTGGATATTTTTTATAACCAGAGAACTTTGCCATGTGTGTTTTAAATCTAGCTTTTATTCCCTTCAAAGTAATACCAATGTAAAAAGGAATATTGTCATTAAACATTATCCTATAAACGTAACTGCCTTGTGGGTTACTGTTTAACACTTCTTTAACTGTAGTATGTATTTCTTTAATATTTTGCATTTACTTTATTATACACGTTATTTTGATTTTGTAAAGACCTTAACTTTATATTTTTTTTGCCAACGTTCTGCATCTTCTTCTGTATCTACCATTGGCTCACCTTTTATGTTTAAACTTGTATTCAATAGCATAGGACAACCTGTTTCTCTATACCATTGTTTCAATAGTTCATACAGGCCTGCGTGTTGTTCTCTATTTACTGTTTGTACTCTGCTTGTATTATCTATATGAGCTATAGCTGGAAACTCTTTGGGATATCTGCACTTACTGGTATATTGCATATAAGGCCCAACTGGTCCATCAAAATATTCACTTGCATACTGTTCAAGTATAACTGGTGCAAACGGTCTAAATGATTCTCGCTTCTTAACTGTATTAACCAAGTCTTTTACATCTGCTCCACGTGGATCTGCTAACAAACTTCTATTACCTAATGCTCTTGGGCCAAACTCTGCAGGTCCATTTGCTACTCCAACTAATCTATTTGTTTTTAATTCTTGTAGTAATTCTTTTACAGGATAGTCGCCTCTGATATTAAAACCTAAATAAGGACCTTTCCATTCAATAAACTGTTTTTCTTTTGCCAATACTGCTCCCATACTGCTACCTGCATCTCCTGGGTTTGGCATTATCCAAACATTTCCATCATAGGCTTCATGTGCAATACTATTAGCTACACAATTTAATGCACAACCTCCCATAACAACTAAATTCTTACTGTTTACCATTTTCTTTGTGGCTTTGATTAAATGATCAAAAACATATTCATAAACTAATTGTGTACCTGCGGCAATGTCTGCATAGTCTTTTACTTTGTTTAGTTCTGGTCTCCACCAACGACAACCTCTGTGTAGATTATGTTTAAACTTTACCTGTGGCCACTCTGGTTCTAGTTTGTAAAAAAAGTCTTCATATATTTCTTTGTGCAATCTTTCTGGATCACCCAATGCGGCCCAACCCATAAGAATATACTCTTCCTCATTTGGCTTTAGTCCTACTCGCTGTGTCATAGCTGAGTACCATAGTCCGATACTGTGTGGATAGCTTTGACTGTAAACTTTTTTAAGTTTGGTTCCTTCGCCGTGCCAAATGGTAAGAGTGGCCCATTCTCCAATGCTGTCAATTACTATAACTGCGGCATCAGTATATGGACTGGTAAAATATCCAGCCGCGGCATGACTTTGATGATGCTCTATGCTGGATTCTCGTTGTCCTACATATGGGATATGAATAGAGTCTTGAACATAGCTTGGTAGGTAACTGCTCACAAATGGTTTCCGCAGAGCTGTTTTCCATTGTCTTGCCCAAAGCTGTCTTGTTCTTTTGTATAGGTCACGTTCATAGTAAACCACTTCACCAGGAAGTTTGGCACCATTGTGTGCTATCGCTTGTTGGAATACATCATGACTTAATAGTTTATCGTTTTTAATTCTTGAACTGCGTTCGCCATGAGCGGCAAACACTAGATCTAATTCATTTCTACTTTTGTTAAAAACACTGATACTACTATCATGGGTACCAACATTTATTCCCCATATGGTATTCATTTCGAAAAGCCTTTTCTTTAATTAATTGTATTTATTATAACATACTTTAACAAATTATGCAACTAAATACTACAATAGGAAATACAATGAAAAAACTAGTATTATGTGGGTGTAGTCTTGGTAGATCTTGGATGCCATACTTTGATGGATACATACCAATAACACACGATTCAATTCCAGATCAGGATTACGAACTTGGTAATTGGAAAAAAGTAACCAGAATACAACAATCAGGTGGTACTCATGGGTTAATGTTGTATAGACTTCTTAATCATTTTCTAGTAAACGAAATCAAAGATACAACTATTGTGGTCCAATTAACTGGCTATCAGAGACCATGTAATGTTAACCAATACCTAACCAAAGAAGATAAAAGTAATGAAATTAATACTTTTCAAAACAATATAACAGATAACAATGAATTTATTATATGTGGTAATACTAAAGGAAATTCATTGAAGCACTTATCCGGCGAAGCAGATACTGAGTGTTTGATTTCAACTATCTGTATGCTATCAAAACTTGGCGCAAAGGTATATGTATTCAGAGGTTGGCCGGGTATATGCTCTCCAGACGAATGGAATAGAACAAATGCTATGCTCAAAGATGCTGGTGTCATAACTACAGAATTAGATTACTTAACATTGGCCTACAGCTCAACAACAGATGATTGGCTTGACGATAAACATCCTGGTGTTAAATTAGGTTGTGAGGTTTTTGATAAAATATGGAAAGAGCTGAATGTACACAAATAATATAGAAATGGAATTAACCACCGCCTGTACTTTGGGCTGTCCTGGCTGTCCACGTAACTATCAAAAGGATCTCAAATCAGAATGGAATACAGGACATATGCCATTGGACAAAGTTAAATGGGTTGCTGATAATACAGATTTCAAAGAGTATCTGTTTGTGGGTTGTTATGGAGATCCCATATATCACCCAAACATAGTAGAGATCCTAGACTATTATAACGGCAAAGGTAAAACAGTATTCATAGAAACAAATGCTAGTAATACCAAACCAGACTTATGGAAACAATTATCTGAATTGGATTTAAGTTATACCACCTGGACCTTTAGTGTAGATGGATTACGAGATACAAATAGTATCTATCGTATTCGTAGTAATTGGAAACATATAACCTATGCAATGCAAACCATATTGGCTATGCCAGAAGAACGTAGACCATACACATTGTGGAAGTGGATTGAATTTCCTTACAATCAACATCAAACAGACAAAGCCAAAGAATTAGCAAAGGAATGGGGGTTCAATAGCTTTGAAGCACGTAAGAGTACAAGATGGAAACCATATCCTAAAACAACTAATAACATACAACAATACCTATTCCCAGAAGAACTAGAATTATGGAATCAGAAATAAAACTATATCCTAGATGCTTGATGCATAAAAAGCATAACGTATTTCTAGGACCCGACGGCTATCTAAGACCTTGTTGTTATGTTAATAATAGTCGTGACTGGAATGAATTCCTAACCTGGATTGGGGACAACAATTTAGATATAAATGATTTACAATTATGGAATAGAGATCTAACACAACTAAAATCTAGTCCTACCTGGACCTTATTAAAAAAGCAATTAGAATCCCAAGACCCTAATTGCCCAACTATTTGTAAAAAGATGTGTAGTAAACCCACAACCCCTAACCTACATTCTAAAATCTAAAACCTTTTATTACTTACAATCTTTAATTGCTTGTTCTAAATAAGTAGGCCCTTGCTCGTTAATTCTTTGATTAACTAACATCTTGTATACATCTACATGAGTATTCAATTTTTTACTATAGGCATACTTTAGAATAAGGTTGTTTTGTAGGTCTGTAATTGTATTTCTAGCCTTTACAACTTCTGCCGTAGGTTCTATTATTTTAACCCAAACAGTATCACCAAATACTTTAACATCGTTAAACAATGCATCTCTTGCTACACTGAATACGGCAATACATTCTTTATCTGCTTTGTGTTCTGCGTTTTTGAAATCATAGTTGACTTCTGCGTGTGCAATAGAAGTCATTACTACTAATGCTAATGTTACTAAAAGTTTTTTCATTTATATTCTCCTTTGTTTTTAATTGTTAATTAAACCTGGGCGTAAGGGTTTCCCCAATCACCAACACTGATGTTGAAGTAGTATGCAGTATCAAAATAGTCCGTCATTGAATCGCTATTGTCGTACCAACCGCTTTTGTTATAACCTTCACCTCGCATAGGAGCAGTTTTAACAATATCAATCATCTTCTCAAACATAGTCTTATGATCACCTGTGTGTCCCAAATAATACTGATTGATCTGTGCATATCCATCACGAAGAATATCGTCAAAGTTTGTTGGACCGCTTTTTACTACAACTTGTACACTAGAACTATGGTCCTTACGTACACTGAATTTGAAACCTTTGAAAGTTTCTTTAAGTTCTTTACGAATCGCTTGAACGTCTTTTGCATTGATATAAGCCATTTATATTCTCCTTTGTTTCTAACTATACATATACTATAAGACATCTTGGTCTAAAGGTCAACCTTTTTTTACCAATAAAAACCCTTTATTTTGTTGGTTTTTTCAATTCTTTTAAGCGAAAAAAAGCTCGTATATCATGCTTTGTTAGTCCATAAACATCTGCTCCTGGCTGTAATACATCTATAATCTCCCCATCAAACTCTGTTTTCTCAAACTGTTCTAGTGCGTCTATTGAACTGATAGCTTTTATATAGTGTACGTTAAACATCTTGTTACTACCTGTGCTTGTAGTGGGTCTAGTTCTGATCATATAGTTTTGTTTTAGTGTGTTTAGTTCCATAATACTGATTCCCTATTTGATTGTAATACTGTATATTATACACTGATTTCTTACCAAGATCAAGCAGAATACCCAGGTTTATAATAGGGATTAATAGTGGTTGACAAATAACCAAACCCCTTATATATTAGTTAACTAGGCGGTAATAAAGAGTCTTAGCACGGCTCATACCTTATTCGTAAGTAAGCAACACCGATCCTAGATATTTTTTGCACCTGGACAAAGAGCGGGCCAGGAACGCCAAATTGGCTATTATTTGGTTCATCATACTAATAGCTCGTAACAATACGTGTCAGCTTACAACCGTATGTGTGTAGAGAAGTTACCTCGAACCTATATGTCCTACTGTTGATAGTGACCAAAGGAGCACTTTGTTATTAACAGTAGTGTTTAGGGTTTTCAACACTCAGATGGCGGGTTTATTAACCCTCTCACATTACCTGCGAAGCACGGCTCGCAAAATTTTTCCAGACACTTAAAAGTACGTATATTATCACTAAATACAAGCATGAAAGTATACTCAGTAAGTTACAATGCAGGACTTGGCGGAACATGGCTAACCTGGTTCATCAATCAGCATGAAGGATTCCAGAACTACGACGTAGAATTCAAACCCAATAAACTAGACTATAGTGTGGGTGATGAACTGATGTGGTATTGGAAAGACTATGATTGGAATGAAACTGTTCGACGCAATGTATGGAATGATAAGAGCAATGTGGTATACAAACTTTTCCCAAGTCATGATTGGATAGGTGTTCGCAACGAGTTTGAAGGTAAGGATGATGAGATGCTACGGCTCAGCAATACAATAGGTATTGTAGTCCCATACGTTAATGAAGAACTCAAAAGTGAATTCGTAAAACGCAATGTACACACGTTCAATACTACAGTAGAACGTGCAGTACTCAATATAGATTGGGGTAGAATACATTGTACATCAAGTGACGTGAACCGTAACTGCTATAGTAAGTATAGTAGTCTATACAATGTTGTAACAATAGATATGGGTAAACTGCTTAACTGCAACAGACTGGAATATGCACGATTGCTCAAATTGATACACACATCAGCACATCCACAGTATGAACAAATGTGTATGGAGTATAAGAACAACGTGTTCCTATAGTAGCCGGCCGGCACTCCAATAAGACTTCTTACCATAATCAAGCCCGATAGCACCTGCAGAGCAGGCATAGTCGGGGAATAGGTATTCCCCTCTATGGTTTGGTATATGCTAAAATAGGGCTAGAATTTTTCTAAAAGCATGGTTGGTAAAGGCGTCGAAAAAAAGAAAAGGGTGGTCAAAATGTATGGTTTTTCGCCCATTATGGTTCTGCATAGTGTCATACAGTTCATACGGCACTATGGGTATCCTGCATAGCTCACCATGTTACACGTGTAAACCATTGATTCTTATGGGTTTTTTCGGCTCTATAGTTAAATACAAGTATGGAACAATCATACAGTATACACAAACGTGGTCGCTACTATACACTATATAACACTCAAGATCAACTGTTATTATACACAAGTAATAAGAACCTGTGTTATCGCTATATGTATGAATTACAGGGTCTAGCAGTTCCTGATCAGTATATAAAAAGAGATAAATTTCAAGACATTTCGGTTGACAAACCCTCTAAATGATGCTATAATTTACATTAGATAATAGGAGAGAATATGAAGTCTATAAATTGGGCTAGTGTAGCCATCATGACTGTGGTAGTGGTAACTGTATTATGGGCCGCGACCATTGTTTGTTTGTTATGGGAGATCCGAGAAGCACTAGATTATATGGCAATGGCCACAGATGCACAACATATGATGTTAGATCAGATCTGGGGCGAAATGAGTTGGCTATTACAGGATCTATTGATGGATATTCCTGAATCGGGAATCTAAATTAATTCAAGAATTCTTACATTTTCTGGTTGACAATAGGTATTCTATTTGCTATAGTATATGTATAATTAAACTAATGGATAACGTCCAGATCAAAAAGAAAGGATTACTGATGTTATATAATTTTAATGGAGTCATTGTTCTTGCTCCAAATAACAATAAGAACAATCCCGACATATGTTTTGTATGGAGAAAAGGCGGAGCTCTTAATGATAGAAATTTTACGGAGCATCATTGGCCTGGTGGATATGGTAAAAATAAAGTTAGACACTATCCACATGATGCCTTGCATCCGGACTTTCTAACCAAAGGATCAGTCAAAAAAGAAATGGGAGTTTCAAATCTCGTCTCTCAAGAAATTGGACATAAAATATACAAAGATACTAAAATTGGAGATGTGTTGTATCTAACATATGATACAAATATTGAGAACATGATGGAAGTATTAAGGGTTGGGTTTATTGATAAGCCATATGCTGTAGTAAAAGATCTCTAAAGAAATCTTGAATTTTTTGGTTGACAACCGGTACGGTATTGTGTATACTGTATAGTATAATTAACAAATGCAGAAGGGACTACTATGAACTGCAAATGGTCAATCGATTCGGAATCAACAGAGGCCCCCGATGGCCGATACCTTCTCACAACTGAAATGTTTGATTACCGCAAGGATCAGAGTCCGGACTATGTGTTCGAGACCTGGACATCACCTATTGTTGTCACAGTGGCGAACGGTCTTATCAACAAGCAAGAAGCCTTGAAGGCGGCCGAAGACCTATTAGAACAATGTGGATATTGGGGAACATTTTTAGAAGAATTGGAGTACCGAGGAGGCACTACATTGACCGCCTCATTTGGTTCCTAAAGAATACTAGCGGGCCTTCGGGCCTATGTACAGAGGATTGTCCCTCCTATGTGTATACTCGCAGTAGTACACAACTGTACACAGAATCCAGGCCATAGAGATTATACCTGGAATATATGTTGGTCATGTTGCTAGTGTGGCCGGTATGTAAGAACGGACATCAGCCTAAGTGTTATTGGGTTGACTCCTTAACTAACTTAGATGGCTCTGTATGTTTGTCCGTGTATAGAGTCATTGCTACAGTATAAGTAACAATATGGATTATGAATTTGAAGACTACAGGAAGAAGGGGCCTCCACCCGAGTGGTTGGAGTGGACTCCTATTAGTGGGATAGCATATGTGTTCCAGTGGTTCATGTACGTATGGTTGATTCCATTCCTACTAGGACTAATGTTAACTCCCATAGGCATACTGTTCACTACTGTACTCCTAGACTATGTGATGTACAAACGTGCAGTCACTCTTGGTCATTACTAAAAAACTCAACAATAT
>JACLAD010016692.1_pt1 | contig 30958 bp, 24 predicted proteins | sample 8027901 | NCBI WGS metagenome assembly JACLAD01 (sample SAMN15725071, study PRJNA655200) | protist metagenome | isolation source: fluorescence activated cell sorting (FACS) single amplified genomes of... | place: Spain: Blaines Bay Microbial Observatory, Mediterranean Sea | collected 2016-07-05 | reverse complement strand
CTCGCATCTAATAGTAGGTACTCACTATTGAATTGCGAACCTGCCACCAAAGATAAGCCCCACGCCATTAAAAGCATACTAGGTACTATTAGTAAATGTATCCATAAAGGCCAATGACGAACGGGCTTAACACTCCCCTCTTCAGTGCCTTTAGACCACTGATAGTAGCCATAACCTGCCATGATCATATAAAAGAAATTAAGCGCTGACTGAAAAGGTAAGGTAACTTGCCAAAATAACCAGGTATAAATAGCGGTGCTGACAAAAGCACACAGCCAGCACCAGCTATTCTGTTTAGCAGCCAATAGCACATAGGCTATGGCGAGCACTACCGCTACCCATTCCAATAAAGAGGTAGCGGCAATTTGTGAGGTAAATTCAGAAAGAAAATGAGTCATCAAGACGACTTTCTGGCTTGCATAGCATCAAAGTTGAGAAACTTAGCCACAAAAATAGCTTGCCCTACTTCTTCATGGGTTCTTTGCATTTCCTCGCCTAATATCTTCATAACGACCCCGTAGTCACCTGTTACCTGAGTGCTGGTTGAACTTGTCGACACCGAAATATCGCGGTAGTTATTTAGCCTATCGATAAAATCTTGGATGGGCGGAATGTATTCGTTTACCAGAGGGTACAACGAGAGTTCAACCATAACTTGCATAACTGCTTCCTTTTATTTTAAAACGTGTACTTTACGGTAACACCAAATTGACGACCGTTACCTAGCTGATAGTACGGCTCGTCAAACGCATACTCATCGCGAGGGTCGTTACTGAAGCCACCGAATCCTCGGGTGTAATACTCTTTATCAAAGGCATTTTGAACCCACAACGTCGTCTGCCAATTTTCGTGTAATACAACAATTTCAGAATTCACTAATGTGGTGCTTGGCGCAGTTACATCATGTCCGTCTGAGAAGCGGTATTCACTTTTGTAGTCTATGTCTACACGCCAAAGCACCGTTTCAGTAAGTGCGTACTCACTATAAAGGTTTGCAGTCCATTTAGGAGACTGCGCTTGCCTTTGCTCTGTTACTTGCGTGCCGTCGGCAAGAGTATAACCTTCAAATGTCGCGCTCAAATACCCCACGCTTGCATCGACCTGCCATGCATCGGTAGCAAACCAGCTAAGCTCTATCTCAGCACCTTTATTTGTTCCTAAATCTGCATTATCGATAATATCAACGAACCCTGCCGTACCGTCATCGCGAGTAATAACGTCAAAATCACTTACCTGTGTGTCTTTCCTATCCATGTAGAAAAGCGCTGCTCTTGCGATAAGTTCTGGCGTCATCAAAGGGCCTTTAAACCCTATTTCATAGTTCCAGTTATATTCCTCATCGAAAAAGCGCTGTTCGTCATTCACACGGCTGTCGGGGTTAAAGCCAGCGCCTTTATAACCGCGAGAAATACTGCCGTAATAGAAGTGCTCGCCCTGTGTATACTGAAGCGCCACTTTCCCACCGACCATGGTAGTATCGAAAGCGCGTGTAAGCAGGTTATTGTCAGCGTAGTCAAAATCGTAGTTTTCTAGCCTTAGTCCCGCAACTAACACTACATTATTGTTGATACGGCTTTCAGTGTTGGCGTAAATTGCCGTCGTTGTTGGCGTGTATTCACTGGCGAAATCATTATCGAGGTAGGTGTATTGTCGAAGCAGTTGCTCTTCGGTGTTTTTGTAAAAAACACCTATAGTCCAGTCGGTTATGCCATCGAACAATGCGGCGCTCTCGTTAGACACAAAACGAATTTCTCCTGTTTGTGTATCTACATCGCGATAATACGCATCGAATGAGGTATAACCCCAAGGGTGAAAGCCAGTGAATGTCCAGTCTTCGTCGTAGCCATAAGCGATATTATGCGAGGCGTGAGTAGCAATGAGAATTAGATCGCCTGCCGCCGTTTCTGTTGTCGAACGCGCGCTTACCGCATGGGTTTGATGCTCATCAAAGCCAGGCTCGTCAGATAAGGTTCTATTATCATTATCTAGTGAAAAAGCATCATACCCATTGTCGATATCATACCATCGATAAGTCAGCGCAAGTGTTGTACGCTCATCCACATGCCCTTCTACAGCAAAACGCAATGCGGTTTCATCAATATTGTTGGTGTCACTTCGACCGAGAAATGTGTTTTCAACAAAACCATCACTGCTATTGTGAACCAGCGCCACGCGATAACCCCAGTCACCACCTATGTCGTTCCCTGTAGCGCCTTCAATTCGGTAGGTATCTTTATTGCCCACTCGCGCCTCGACATAATCAGGGGCGTCGCTACCAACGTCATTGCTTGAGAGCTTCACCGCACCGGCTAAAGCGCCTGTACCGTAAAGGGTAGCTTGCGGGCCGCGATACACTTCAAGTTGCTTAGTATCAAAAATTAAGCCTGCAGCAGCGAGACCAGAAAAATCGAACTCATCAACGATAAAGCTAACCGATGGGTTAATAGGCTCGGCAAACTGACTACGCTCGCCAATACCTCGAATTTGAACGAATCGCCCACGAGAAGCACCTGCGGCAAAGTTCACGTTAGGAATGCTGTTTAGCACGCTATCAATATGAGTAGGCTGTCTGCTACTAAGTCGCTCCTGATTTAAAATAGTGGCACTCGCACTTAGCTGGTCTAGTGTAGTTTGACGAAAGTCCCCGGTTACCACAATGCGCTCGATATCAGTATTAGAGGTAGTCGTATCGGCATTAGCGCTTTGCTGCTGGCCATACGCGGCAACAGAAGTAGCAATGAGTGTAAGTGTGAAAAGTGTTTTATACATGGGATCTCTTATTCTTACTTAAGAAAAAAGATCCGGGTCTAACGGCAGGTTATTAGGCTATGTTGTGAACCATTCCTACGCCGGTATTATCCGGATCAGGTTTAAGGGTTCCCACTAAAGTGGATCTCAGACCGAAAACGGACACCCCTTGGTATAGCGTTGAGCCCTTATTAATAAAGCCTCAACTTCTGCGACGGAGTCTACCAGTTCGATAGACATCGTCAAGCAGATAACACGTTAAGCTAACTTCATATTTTTTATATGATATATAGCGAAGGACGCTGCGTTTTATTCAGCGTCTATGTTCATATTTAAACGACGAACTTCGTCATCAGTTTGCGCTTTTAAACCTTCCAGCGTTTTACCGTGTGCTGTTGGCTGACGTGTGTCTGGGTCAACTTTTACGAAAACGATATCGTCTGCAAAACAGATGGTTTTCTTTGTAGCTTTATTGCGTACTAAACAGCTAACAGTAATAGACGTGCGGCCCACCGCTTTGGTTTCTAAGCCAAACTCTACGATATCACCTTGCATGGCTGGTGACTCGAAGCTAATTTCGCCGATATGCTTGGTAACCAAGCAATTAGTTTCCAATTGACAAATTGCCCAAATTGCGGCTTCTTCGTCAATCCATTCTAACGCGCGGCCACCGAACAGAGAATTGGCATAATTAAGGTCATTTGGCATCACTAAACGCCGAGAAAGAAAGCGCATTCGAATTCCTCACAATAAATCGCTACTATAGCGCTAGATTATACCGAAAAAACTGGTTCATGGCGCTATCTCAATTATGTGAGTGGGTTTTAGCCCCCTTCTTTACCGAACATCAAAACTCAACGTTGCGGTTGCATCGCAGGTTATTGGTGATTTCTGGCCGCGACGAATTTTGTCACAACGCACTAACCACAGTGACGAATGCTATCGATAAATCTAATACCGTTAAATACAACCTCTTTACCGGCGAAATGTTAAGGGGAAAGAAACGCAAGCAAGTATTAGGTAGTGAGTGGGATATCGCATTTTTAGACTGTAGAGACTTTTTCAGACCTGGCGATGTCATGGCTGTAGTAGGCACGGTAAAACAGCATGGGTGTTTAATTCTTATCTGCCCCCCGTTTACAACGTGGCCTGAAAACGCTGCCGTTTCGTTTATTTCTGAAGGCTATAGCCTGAAACGCAGCCTTTATCTTGCGCGCTTTATAGACCGCCTTCAAGGCAATCCATCCATTGCTTTTTACCGTGAAAGCGCGACTTCCTTGCCAGACATAGCCCGCTATGAAGTAAATAAACTTGATGCTGCAAATGTTTATCGTGGCGCTTTGTTTAAGTCTTATGAGCAAGAGCACGCATTTAACAAGCTAAGCCAAGGGTTCTACCATAACCAACTTAATGCGCTTATCACCGCGCCAAGAGGTAGGGGAAAGTCGTCTCTTTTGGGGTTATTTATACAAAAGCTGATAAGAGAAGGCCATCGCGTACTGTTAACCAGTGAACGTCAGGAAAACGTCAAAAATGTTTTTGATATTCAAAATCCAAGCGAAGATACTAAAGATAACCACACTAAGGGCATAGAGCAGATACAACCCGCTACATTACCATTTAAAGGAAAAGAAATAATAACCAATGGTACTGTAAAGTGGGTACCACCAGATAGCGACCTGCTGTGTAATACTGATAAGCAAGATTACGATGTAGTAATTGTAGATGAAGCTGCATCATTGCCACTGCCACTAGTGCATAAGATCATCAAACATAATAAGCAGTGGATATTAAGCACTACCCTTTTAGGTTATGAAGGTTCGGGCAGCGGCTTTATACACAAGCTTCTACCTAACTTGCCACCTTCGGCTATACACCTTACTTTGACAGCCCCTTTAAGATGGTATCAGCACGACCCACTTGAAACCTTTCTTAACGAAACATGTTTGTTCGAAAGCGATAGCTCAGCGCTGATAGACGACAAGCACATCGAAAAAAGTGCAGCTGACATCATCGAGCATAGCGCATTTAATTTATCTACCTTTGAAAATGTTAGCGAACAGACGCTACAACAAATTATGTCTTTACTCGCGCTAGCCCATTATCAAACAACACCTGATGATTTCATGCGTTTAATGGATAGCCCAGATGTTCTAATAGCTTCGCTTTCGCTAGATAACATAATAATAGCTGCCTCTATTATCAATATCGAAGGAGGTAGCCGTCTTGAAGAAACCGCAGAGGCTATAGCTTCGGGAAAGCGCAGGCCGAAAGGTCACTTAGGCGCACAGCGACTTTGTTTATTATCAGCAAACGGTAATGCTGCTACCTTTACGTACTGGCGAATCAACCGCATAGCGGTGCACACTAGGCTGCAAGGTAAAGGAATTGGTAGCGAGCTTCTTAGAAAAATTACTAACGAGAGTTATAGGCATGGCATTGATGCGATATGCACATCCTATGGCACTACGGCTAAACTTGATGCTTTTTGGTGTAGAAACGGCTTTGAGGTTGTTGATTACGGCCGAAAGCCCAATAAAGCAAGTGGAGAAACCAGTGCTCTGGCCGTGCTCGCCCATACAAACAAGGTAAAAATGCTCGTCAGTGAGCTTATAACGCTACAAAAAAGCTATCAGTCTACGCTTGGGCTTTTTTCATTACCGACTAGCGTTATTAATACCTATCAACAAAAACTACACCACTTTATCGACGGCTCACGGGCGCTAGATGATGTATGGCCCATACTATGTAAAATTGCGAAGTTTGATGGCGGCACTTTCAACGACAAGCCTGGTGATGCGAGTGGTTTGGATAATGCCAATAGTGCGGATATTGCGTATAGTGCGGATAGTGCGGATAGTGCGGATAGTGCGGATAGTGCAAAGTATAGCGACTATAAGCCAATACAAAATATCGCTAAAATAATTAACGAAAATTCGCGGTTGATAGATGTATTTATTACGTCAAATATCGAACTCAAACAGCTTTGTAGTGCGCTTGATGCAAAAGGCTTGAAAGAAGCAACCAAAAAATTAAGAGAAAAACTAAAGCCAGCATTTTAGCGAAGCGATGAGTGGCCGACGCTACATACGTTCAGAGAGAATTTAGTAAACGAGCGTTGTGTACCTACCGAAAACAAGAAGCTATTTAATACAAGAACCTAGCCTGTAGATAACTTTCTATCTCTTCAACAATTCCCCAAAAACAATAAAGCATAAAAAAGCCTCCCGAAGGAGGCTTTTTTGGCTAAAACCGAATATTAGATGTTTATACCACGGTTCTTCGCTTTTTCCTTAATATAAGGTTCCCACGCTGCTGCGTTGCGGCGTAGTGAGCGATCTTTCTTAGCTTCTTGCACGTGCTTGTAAGCAGACTTGAAGTTACCCGCATAGAAGTTCGCTTCCATAAGTGTGAAGTGAATTTTCTCTGGGTTTTCAGCACCGCGATCCAAGGCATTTTGTAGTGCTTTGATGGCGCCTTTATAGTCTTCAGCTACAAGTAGAAGCGTACCTTGCTTACGATAATGCTCAGGGTCTGAACTCTTAGCCGCCGCTTGTGCATACAAGTTAGCAGCCGTTTTAAAGTTCTTAGCTTGGTGATATGCATTAGCAACATTAGCAATCATATCAGCATCATTTTTCAACAAGCCTTCTTTCATGTGCTTTTCAAGCAATTTGGCCGCCTTGTAAGGCATACCATTGCTTTGATAAAGCTGCGCAAGCGTTTTAATTTCCGACTCTTTTTCTAGATAACCTTGCATATAAGCAAGTTCTAGCGTTGAAAGACCTTTTTTATAGTCTTCAACTAAGATGTAGAAAAATCCTAAACGCGACCACCACGTTTTCTCTTGCGGGAAAGTTCTAACAAGATCTTCCGCAACAGCAACCGTTTCTGGGTACATCTTACGCTCGTAGTAAGAAGTCAGCTTCAACACATACGGGTTCTTGTTTGGCTCTTCATACAAAGCAATTGCCTTGTCTGCCGGCTCTACCATCTTCGCTAACTGCTTAGATTCGAAATAAGCCTGTGCCAAACGCGTATACACGTCTGCGTCTTCTTTACACGTGAAGTCCATCCACTCGTTATACCATTTAATGGCATTGGTGTACTTCTCTTCCTGCATGCTCAAATCACCTAATAGCTTAAGTGTTTGAGAGTGTTCAAGGTCGTTAAGCACTTTTGGTTCAACAGATTCAACCAAATAGTTTAACGCTTTTCCACCTTGACCTTCTTGCGCAGCAAGCAAGTTACCAATAAAACGCTTAACGTAGGCTCTATCAAAATCGTCCGAAGGGTCGATTTCATAAAGCACGTTTAACGCTTCGTTGACTTGGTCTTCATTGTAGAATTCAAAAGCTTTTTGAACTTTCTTACCGGTACGCTCACCTACTAGCGTTGTTTTACCCTTTTCATAACCAGGACAAACAACAGGTGCAGACTGCGCTAGGGCAGCGGGTGCTGAAAGCACCGCACCTGCGCCTAACACTAAAGCAACGGCTGACATTTTGAATGTACGTTTCATCATGATCATTGCTCCAGTTTAAAGTCTAGCTGTACGAACATGCCAGGTTGTTTAACCGGCTTGCCATCAACGATCTTAGGCTTGTATTTCCACTTACGTAGAGCACGACGTGCTTCACGGTCGAATACGCGCTTAGGTTCAGCTTCAATAACTTCGATATCTTCAACACCACCAACTTCGTTGATAGTAAAAGATAGTCTTACCCAACCTTCACGGCCATCACGGGCTGCATCAGGTGGATATTTCGGGTCGATACGAACGATAGGTGTTGCTTCACCGTCACGTTGCATAGCACCAACACCACCAATGTTTACACCAACACCACCTGTGTCGATAGCTGGAATAGCTAAGCTAAAGCCATCTGCATCAGGTTCCGCTGTTTCCGGCTCAACTTGCTCCATTTTCGGAGGCTGTGGAGGCGGAGGCGGAGGCGGTGGTGGAACACGAGTACGCGTTTGCGTTTGGTCGTCTGGTTCCTGCATTACAATATCGATCACCGGTGCAGGCGGTACTTCGTCTGCTGGTCTAGATGAATTTTCAATCAACTTGGCCATTAGAACGAACAGGGCAAATGCGACCGCAGCACCTAATACAATAGATACAAGTATACGTAACATCTTATCCCCTTGCCGCTACCGAGACTCGGTTAACGCCAGCGGCTTTAACCTGATCCATAATTTCAACTACTAAACCATGCTTCGCTTTAACATCAGCTTGAATGATTACGTAGTCAGTAGGCTGCTCGGTAAGCAGTCTTTCTATATTCGCTCTTACGCTGTCCGGCGCAACTTCACGCTTGTCTAGCCAAACATTTCCGTCTTCCGTTACGGCGATGAAAATGTTTGCATTTTTGTGAAGAATCGCCTGGCTCGCATCTGGCTTGTTGACTTCGATCCCTGCTTCTTTAACGAAAACAGTGGTAACGATAAAGAAGATCAGCATAATAAACACGATATCCAACATGGGCGTCATGTCGATCTGTGCATCTTCTTCCTCGGTTCTGACTTTTCGAGCCATAATCTCTCTCTCTAATGATGTGGCAGGCTATCAACTAGCCCTTCTCTTGCCAGCTTCACCTTCGCTTCAAGACGTGAACTGATGAACAGCCCAGATAGCGCGGCTACCATTCCCGCCATTGTCGGGATAGTTGCCATAGAGATACCAGCGGCCATAAGACGAGCGTTGCTGGTGCCCTGTGTTGCCATTGTCTCGAAAACACTGATCATACCGGTTACTGTTCCAAGTAGACCGATTAGCGGACACATTGCAATAATGGTTCTGATAATCAGCATTCTAGCGTTTAGATCGTCTGACGCTTGAGAAATCCACGCGTCACGGATTCTATGCGCATACCATGATGTGGTATCTGCTCGGGCATCCCAATTCGCGATGATGTTTTTCTTCACCTTTGGGAAGACCGAGGTTAAATACCAGTAACGCTCAATCATTAAAACCCACATGAGAAAGAGCGCGGCAGCAACGAAGTAAAGTACGTCACCGCCGGTAGCGATAAAGTCCCTGACCGATTCGAATAATCCAATCAGGTAATTCATATTACGCTTTCTCCGACTCTGTGTGAGCAGCTACGATACCCGCAGTTTGCTCATCAATAATGTGGATGATTGATTTGCTACGAGAAGCTACGATGCTGTGAGTAAGGATTAGAGGCAGAGCCGCGATAATACCTTGAGCCGTAGTTACAAGAGCCATTGAGATACTTCCTGCCATCATACGTGGGTCACCAGTACCGAATAGTGTGATGGTTTGGAACGTCTCGATCATACCAAGTACTGTACCTAGTAGACCTAGTAGAGGAGCAATCGCTGCGAAAATCTTGATTACGTTGATACCGCTTTCGATACGTGGAAGTTCACGTAGGATTGCTTCATCAAGTTTAAGCTCAAGGTTCTCTGCGTCAGCAGTCTTGTTCTCTTGATAAACCTTAAGGATACGACCTAGAGGGTTACCTTCAGAAGGATTGCTTACGTTCTTAAGCTGTGAACGCATTTTGCCGCCAACGATAGTTAGCGTGATCATTTTGTAGATACCAATCAATAGGCCAATAGCAAGCATTAGCGTGATTGTATAACCTACTGGACCACCAGCGTGGTAACGCTCAGACATAGTCGCTTTCTGCTTCAGTAGACCAAGGATTGCACCTTGAGAAGGGTCAGCATAGAAAGGAACGATGCCAGAAGTCGCGTCGATTAGATCGTCAGCTGACGCTACGAAGTGACCGTCTGGTTGACGACCTAGAGGCTGAACTACTTCAGCTTCTGAATCGTAAGCTAGATAACCAGCTTCACCAACAAGGTTAAATGTACCAACACGAACAACTTCTTGCTGTGAAGAACCGCCGTCTAGGTTAACAACTTCTGTAGTGAACTTAACAACTTCACCACCTTCAGTCATTTCTTTTTGAAGTGCGAACCAAAGGTCTTCAAGTTCTTGAATGTTAGGAAGACCTTTAGAGTCTTCTGACATTTCAGCTAGGAACTGACCACGACCTGGGAATTGTGCACTAACGATTGAAGTAGAGATACGACCGTAAGCTTCAGAAGACGCTTGACGTACCACACCGAACATTTCACCAAGCGTACCAGTCGCTTGGTCTAGCTCAGCAGCTTTTTCGTTAAGAGTAACTTCGTTGTCTGAGAATTGCTTCTGTAGACGGTCACCACGAGCCTGTTCAGCTTTTAGGTCTGATTGAGCTTTGCGAAGAAGCGCTTGCTTATCAGCACGTGCAGACTGGAACTCAGCTTCACGTTTTTTATCTAGACGAGCTTCAGAAACGCGGTTCTGTTGAACCTGATCTAGAAGGTCTTTAAGGCTCTTTGCTTCCTGAGCCTGCGCTCCGGTTGCCGCAACTGCAACTGTCGCAGCGGCTAAAAGAGATTTGAATACTGGTTTCATTAACAATTACTCCGCTGCGCTAATTGGTAGTTTAATCAGATCCGCAGGAATGACGTTGTTAGCCATTTTAACTGCGTCAACAACTGAAGACAGATATTCGTCACCCAGTTTTTCCCATGCGCGGCTTTCGTTGTTCCATACCCATGCGTGAGTTTGGTCCAGAGAAAGTGCAACTAGCGCTGCGCGACCTAGGTTAAAGAAGTCAACAGTAACTTCTGTACCTGCGTCGTCAATCGTACCTTGGTAAGAGTTGATTTTCGTACCGTATTCAACTTCTACTAGGTAGGCTTCTAGCACCTGACGGAACTGCTCAGAAACAGTAACGTTAGAGTTAGCCATTAGATCGCGAAGACGCTCAACGCGCTGTAGACGCTCTTCAAGGTGAATTGGACGATCTAGCTTGATGAACTGCTCTAGGCTGTCAATCATGCGGAACATAAGAGGAACGATGCCCTGCTTAGTTTGCTCGATGCTGTCGATTTGACGCTGTAGAGAGTCGATACCACGTTGCTGGTCTGCAACTAGGCTAGCGATGTAGTCGTTGTAGATTTTAAGGTTTTCTGTCTCATCTACTGTTTGACGATACTCAACAAGTAGTTCTTGAGACTGTTCAAACAACGTGTTGATTTTTTCTTGAGATTTCGCTGCAGCCGCGTGGATTTTCGCTTCTTCTTTATGAAGATCTTCAAGCGTATCTGCAGAGACTGCACTACCTGTTAGTGCGAATGCACCCATAACAGTAGAAGCAATAAGAGTTCTCTTGCTCATTTTGGACATAGTTCCCAACCAAATTTCTTATTTGAATCCTCGCCGATAGGAAAATATTCGGGCAAGGGGCGTATAAAACTTTCACAATTTTGTTTCAGGAATGTAGCGCTGACTTCAATAGCCAGTACTACGAACGTAGTATACTCACATGGAATGTTACGTTTAGTCAAGTAACTCCCTGTTTACACTTCACGGTAATACTGCTATTTGCTGGTTTTACAATCAGTTTTCAGCGAAGTTACAATTGTGAACGGTTGTAAACGTTCGTATATTCCTTAATCGATTAATATAAACTTGTCGTGATTTCGTCGCTATTTTTCAAAGAAGCCATTGGTTAAGTCGCTTTAAACCAACCTGTTAATGCATATCGCGGCTGCTGAGCGAACGGGGTAACGTAACTGACGCTATGGATGTGTTTAACATCAAAGAGACTCAATGTGTTAAATTCTGGTGCCCAGCTTTCGGTGGTCGTACCATCTTCTTCGTAAAATTGTAGCAATCCACCCCAGTCTGGATGCCATTGCGGCGCCAAATTAATCACGTATGCAAGGCGACGCTGTTCGCGTTCGACAACGTCTTGGTGTCGTGTAAGAAATTGGCCAGGTGTGTAGCGAGTAGCTTGAACACTTGCGGTACAAATATCATCAAAGCCACTTAACTCTCTCGCCCACTGAAGTACCGTTTCACTGTTGATCCAGTCGTAAAACTTGCTCATTTGCGCAATACGTTCAGTTGACGTTACCATATGCCGCCCATACACAAAGCCAATACCTTTGGCCGCGTTAGACATCACTTCTGTATTTACTGCCTGTTTCACCTGGTTGTCCATTGCTTTCCAGGCGCTTTGAGAAATTGACTCATAACGACCACCGCGTACCAATGCCATCTCAAATGGTACGTCATTGATTAAACTCACTAAGAGCTTTTCAGCATGCTCCTTTGTTAAGAAGCTTTTTACTCTTACTTTTCTTTCTTTGTCGAAAGAGGCTTTTATAACAGCTAGAGATAACTGAGAACTCATACCATGAATCATTGATTTTTCCTGTTTTATTTTGATCTATTACGCATTTCTTTCGAAGCGTTTCTTCTTACAACGGCGTAGAGTTGTAGAACAACCATACAACAATGATGAGGCCATTGCCCTACAGAAGCAAAATTAAAAAGTATTCTCTAAAAAAAGAACTTACACCTTCCTATAGGTGAAACTATGATGGTTTTCGACTATTAATACATAAAAGACAAAGTCACAACTGTACTTGTAGATCGATAGGTCAATTCATTTGCGAATTTAACTTCGATTTGCGCCGCTCGCCTATTTAGAAAACCTTGCGTAATAAATTGAAATCCACCGCAGAATGTCTGTAGCCAAGTTCTATTTGCCGATATTACTTTCAAAAGACACATTGTTGGCTGGGGGATAGACTGTATAACCCCGTATTTTTTTGCATTTTTAATACTTGCGAAAGCAAGCTGATTAATACTTTAATTTTTTAATCCATTTGTCTAGGTCAGATGGGACTTTAGAAAAAAGAGTGGGATAATAACGATATTTATCGACGGAGGATTGATAAATTGGCTTATTGACCTGAAAATAACTAGGAGTTAAAACAAGGGATGATTTATCACTCTTGTTGCGGTTTTTAAAATTTCCAGTACGTTGCATGAAACTATATGCAGCATCGATAAAGTAGTCAGTGTCATTTATTATATCTTCATATTTAACACTCATAGCTCTACTTCCCAGTACATCCTGAACTTTTTCCCAGCAAGAAAAAACACTATTGTAAGCCGCGGAAAATTGTTCAATGGTATACAAATTGATTTCTTCAAACTGTAAACAGCTCAAAGCAACTGCCTTTGGATTCCGTAAACAGCAAAGCACTTTTGCTTTTGGAAATAAGGTTAGCATAGCTGGTAAATAGGGGATATTAAGTGGCATTTTATCGACGATAAGCTTTGTCTCGTTGATGTTAGGTGAGTACGTAGATAGATGATCAAGATATTTGTCTGCGAGAGCTGTCAACTCAGTTTCACTTTCTATTTTTACGTTACCAGAGTCTTTATCGACAATGCCATCTTCAACCATTTGGTTATAAAATGTGTTGACCGCATCGGTTTCTTCTAACAGCTCAATATCCATGTGTTTCAGCAGAAGACTTTCTACTAACGTGGTACCCGACCTTGGAAAGCCCACAATGAATAGAATATTCGTCTGATTGCTCGATGTCTTTTTAATCGGTGCTGGCGAAACATCAAAATCATTAAATGACACCCCAGCGGTCAAGTCGGTAAACTTACTGGAATTAAGACTTTTGAGATTTCGAGCTATATAGCGAATAACCTCCTCTACCTCTGAGTACCGACCTAATTTCTCTAATGTGCGAACTTTTTGGTAGAGATGTGGCAAACTCAATGGTTGACTCTCTAAATAATGTTCGATTAAAAGCAAGCCTTCTTCAAAATCATCTTTTGCAAATGCTAAAAGCGAACGCTTTAACTCTCCTTTGTCATTATCTATCTCTCCTTCTAACGATTGAATTTTATTAAGAAAAGTCTCAGCTTCAGCTAACTTTCCCACGTTCTCATTTATATTGAAAGCCAGCTCAAGCAGTCGCTCGTTACTAGTTGAAGCAAGACGTCTATTTAGAATATCAAGATTTTCGCCACTTGGGTTAAGCAACCAAGATATGTAACTAGAGTATGTCATTAGCTCATTCTTATCAGATGCACTGGCGACTGAAAGAGATATTTCTAGATATTGTTTTGCGTGAACGTACCGCTTCGATTCCAATGCTGATAAAAACAAAAAATAGTGAATCGGATAAGAATCTGGATATTTTGAGCTTAGAAAACTACCATTTTTATTTAATTCAGTTCGTGAATGAATTCTATAACAAGCTTCGGTATATAATTCAGCGCTCAGTCTATCACTTTGATAAAGACTCCCTACTTTAGTATGCGCTATCAGCAAAGCCCATTTATCCTGCTGATAGAGACATTTACCTAAACTTTGCCTATATGTAACATTGTTTGGATCTTTTGCTAATGCCTTCTCAAATGCTAATTGCGCTTCTCCATGCTGCTCAAGCTCAGACTTTAAGTTCCCTAGCGCGTGTAAGGCTACGTGATAGTTTGGGTTAATTATTATCGCTTTTGAAAACTGTTGCTGTGCGTCATCAACTAATCCAGCTTCTTTCAACAAAAGCCCGTAGTTATATGCTACATCAGTATTTTGAGGATAATCCGATTGAAGACTTTCAAAAATTTCAAAAGACTTTTTGAATTCAGCAACTTTCCCTAAAGCTGTAGCGTATACCATCTTTGCCAATGGGTGCTGCTCATATGCAAGGGAGAGCATTGATATAACTCGAGTGAATTTACCAGCGCTAAAAGCCTGCATTGCTCGATTTAATATTTCTTGAGTAAGTTTCATGAATATTTATTTTTTAAGAATTTGTGCATCTGTATCAGATTTCGCAGTAATAATTTGGTTATGGTAACACGCTAAAACTTCAGTTTAAGCATACTTAGCTAATAGTGCAGAACACTAAAGCCTTAGATTTATAAATCTTATATTGGAGGGCATTAACATAACGCAGTAAAGCGCAGTTTCTTTCCTGACTCACAATAAAACTAGTTAGTTTGGAACAATGTCAAAAGCTACAGTCATTCTCTGCTTTTCTGTTTCAATGGGGTTGGTTCCGTGCCACATGTATGAAGGAAAGAAAACAACGGTTCCAGCCTCTGGCTTAATTGCATAATCCTCATCCATAGTAACTCCGTTTATATCCGGGCGTCCAAAGTATAACCAGCCATAGCCCCTTAGATTAACTTCTTCAGGTACATCGATATAAAGTACGCCACTCAACCAGCCCTCTGAATGATAATGAGACTTGTGGAACCCCGACTGTCGAAGCAGTACAGACCAGCTTCCTATAAAGGTAAGCTTTTCACTTAATCTTGAGAGAAAGGGATGTTTCTTCTCGGTTTTCAAGCTACCTATAAATTCTTTTGCCCTTTCTTCTAAGGCGCAGCGTAACGTTTGTAGTAGTTGATGTTTGCTGTCTAACAAATTCTCGAACGTTTGCGAGCCGTTTCTTAAAGATTGGCCTATTGGATGCCTTTCGTCGTTATGTAAGGTTGAAAGGTAGCCCTTTAATTCCTGTATAATGTTTTTATTTGCAGCGCTGTTTGTTAGAAGCTTAGTTACGTGAACAAAGCGCTTATAATCACACAGTTTTTTATATTTAGTGCTATTGCCGTTCGCCTTATAGGCTGTAGATAAGAGTGTCCAAAAGCCCTGATTGAGTGGCGCAATACGACAAACCTTTTCAAATACTACAATAGCGTCTTTGTATTTTTTTAAGCTTAATAGCGCATATCCTTTTTCAATGAGAAGTGCGACGCTGTCGCCCTGTGCACCTTCTAGTTTGCTTTCGCTTAAATTTAGCGCTGCTTCAAATTCGCCTAGGTCTCTAAGAGCGCTACTTAAATGAGCAGCCGCTGTAATGCTAGTGTTCTTATCTGTGTGACCTACTAACTTTTCAAGCCAATAACGCGCTTTTGAAGGATCACCAATGCGTAACATTAGCTCACAATATACAAGCACAAGAGCTGCATTTTCGAATGACAATTGTTTTTCAAAAAAAGCAAATGGCGACGAAACGTTTTTTATCCATGCAAAATGGGCATACTCTTTATTTAAGCCGCTGTCGGTAGGGAAACGCGATAATCCTTTCTCGTATACCGCTAATGATGAATCAGTATCACCGTTGAGACCCATAACCGCGGCTAAGTTTTGATAAATGAGTGGCGTATCGGCATTGGCTTGGACAGCAGAGGTGAGCGCTAGCTCATAATACTGAATTGCCTCAATGAGCTTTCCCTGCCCTCGCTTTAGGTTGCCTAAATTATTCAGCGCTGTGACATTACGATTATCGATTTTAATAACCGACGTTAAAAGCGTTTCTGCATTTTCTACGTTGTCTAGTTCAACAGCAATGGCAGCAAGCAATATATGCAGTGAAATATGGCTCGGACGAACCTTTAAGAGTTGTTCCCCAAGTTGCGCGGCTTCGCGGTATTTCTTTTCCGCATAGAGCGACCGTGCAAGGTTGTATTTATAATCGAAAGACGATGGATTTATGCTGTTGGCTTTTCTAAATAGCTGCGTAGCCTTTATTGCATTTCCACTTTCTAAAAGAAAGTTTCCATAGCTATTCATAAGGTCAGTGGATGAAGGAAATTTTTTTAATCCTTTTTCAAAAACTTTCGCTGCTTTCTTTTGCTCTGTCAGTTTGCGCAACGAACCACCGTATAATTGAACGACAACAGGATCCACGTTCGCAAGTGCCGGCGACGCTTCTACAGCTTTGACAATGCTTGCAAAGTCACCTTGTTTAAATGCATTAATAAGCTGAGGAATAATAATATTAGGTTGGCCTTGCATAGTGTTAGTAAAACCTCTTGTCCAATACTGAAAGCGCACCAAACTGTGCGGACCAATTTGCATATTCGCGCATCAGTAATTGTATATCTTGCTTTTCTACTTTCGTTAAATGAGGGTTCCAAATATCAATTATCAATACAGCCCTTGCTTCATTAGCTGGATTTTCCGCACTGTGAACAAAGCTATCATCAAAAAGTAAAGCTTCAGTTCCAGCATTCCACATTCTTTTCTCACCCGCAACTTCTAAATAAGCGTTGTTGTTGACAATAAGCGGGATGTGAAGTGTCCACTTAATGTTAGAGATACCATAATGAGGAGGAATATAGGCATTGGGTTTTAACACTGAAATCACAACTTCAGGTGCATGTGTGGGGCAGTGCGCTAACAAAGGCGAATTAAACAATGATGTGACGTCATGCGGGAGACGTTTGGCGTGCTCTGTGAAGTGCCCTCCTTTCATTAAATGCATGGAAGACCAATTCTCACTTAGCCGTTTCCAATCATCTGATTTTGGCACCTCACCAATCTCATGTACATAGTTATCGTTTGCATATTTTATACAAGACAGAAAAGCTTCTTTTGAGGAGGAGAGCTTATTGACTAAACCTTGAAGCCCATCTACTTCGCTTATTACAGAAAATGGTGATGAGGGTAAATCAGGTATAAATAGAAAGCTTGGTTTTTGTGCTTCGTGTTGGAAAACCTTTTTTTCAACGCCACATAACATATTTAGCGCATGCTTTATTCTTGGCGTGCTCCCTATGTGATGACAAGAATTGTATAACGCTCTACGTGCCAGATTAGCAGCATTGTGAATATGAGTCGCCCTAGACTTGGTAAGCGGCTCTCCAGTTTTAGGTGATAAAAATTCGGGGAATTGCTTGAACACAGACGCATAGGCCGAAAGCGCTGAATCATAATCAGTTTTCTCTACCAATGTTGTAATGCTATCAATTAATTGAATGATGCGCTTATTGTTGTTATTCATATAAAAATGGGGGGCTTTTTGCTCCCCATGTTAAACTATCGAAACAAATTTTTATAGTTTAGCCGCCACCTGTCTCACTCGTTCTTTGCAGTCGCAACCAACCTTCCTTGCCAGTTTCTCTCATTTGCTCTCGTTCCTCTACCGAGTAACAAACGCGCTGCATTCTGTTTGACCCTGTCTTCTTTTCCATTTTGCAAATCATACCGTCATCTTCATCGTTGACTTTGGCATATGCTGTAGAGGAGTTCTCGTCAGTAGAGCTACAAGCACTAATAGATATTGCTATAAAAGCTAAAGTTAATGGCCGAAAAAAATTTTTCATCCGTGCAGTCCTTTTTTAATTTCCGTAAATAAAACTACCATAATTTGTTGTATGTTTCCTAATCCATTTTGTTACTAACCATTTATCTTTGGTTATTAACTTTTCGCCAGCATGATAGCTATTAAGTAGTGTTTTCCCATCGTCATCAACATTTGAAAACACTAACATGTTCCCTAACACTGGCTGCACTCTTTTACCAAGTTTAGGAAAAAGAGTGCAACCTTCTTTTGTAAGGCTATTGAGATATATAAGCGCCGTCTTTACCCGTTGACCGCCGTCTTGAAATATTTCAGCATTTTCCCCAACACTGAGTGCATCATAGTGAGGCTTATACTCTTGTCCGGGTTGATACCTCAATAAGCTAAGCGCCTCTCCTTGAGAAACTTTTGTCGCTGTTAACTGTGCGATAGTATGATCAATTTTACGTGTAATCCAATCTGCCACTTCGGGAAAGATTGTCGCTACATAGCTTGTTCTTACGCTATCAACACACCCTTTACCGGTTAACGGATCAACGACCATTGAAGGCTCGAGCATAGGTGAAAAACGAGTAATCATATAATTGCACTCGAACGCCGTTAGTATATTTTCATAAAGGATCACTGATGCTTCATCGTCTATAACATTGCTCTCTATGCTAAAGCTATCAAACCTTGAAATGATAAATTTAGTAATTGCATCCTGGTCTAGCTTGCTAGTTCTATCATCGACAAAGTTATATATCTCGAGTTGATTATAAATATTGGGGCTTCGCTTTTGTAGAATAGATGCTATCCAACTGAACTCGGGCGTGTTTACTGGGACATAGGCCATCAGAGTAAGAGAAGCTTCAACTACCCCCTTTTTTGATAATGCAATCAAGCGCTCGACAACGTAAGATGATGAGCGATAAACAGAACCAAAATAACCTATTAACAATTGATGGTATTGAGCTATTGGTCTATTTCCAGCTGGAATGGCTGATAAATAATCCACAACTCCTTTGGGATCTTTTGAAGAGGTTTTATACGAAAAATCTAGCGCCGCATTTAAATCACCGAGAGCCCCAGCTTCTTTTAAACAATTCAAAGCCAACTCAAATTCTGAATTCGCATAGGCTTCATTTGCTTTCTGTATAAAATATTCGATTGTCATGTTTGGTCTCTGCATATAAAAAAAGCCTCAGAAGAGGCTTTTTTTGGTTTACACGTCTATTAGAACGTTAAGTTAACTCGAGAGTAGAAAAACTGACCAGGAATTTCATACATTGACGGGTCAAAACTGTTAGCAAACGTTGAATAAGATACCTCTGGATCTGTATCAAACAAGTTGTTAACACCTAACGTAATACGAAGATTGTCATTAACCGCGTAAGCTAATGAAACATCGTGGTAAGCCATCGCTTCGAGCTCATTAAAGCTATCACCACCTACCTCTTCGCTTGGATCACTACACAGTAACTGTTCCTGTTCATTTTGATCCGCTCTACGTCCAAAATCACAAGCTTCGGTAGTATTACCAATGTAACGCATTAGCCAGTTAGCAGTCCAATCATCATACATCCACGTTAATGCAAGGTTTGTACGAAGACGTGGAACAACATCTCGGTCTCCCGCTTGACCAGCGTCATTAAATACCGTAGTTTCACCAGTACCAGGATCTACAATGATAGCAGAACGTTCATCAATATAGGTACCATCCCAATTTACGCGAAAATCACCGTAATCAGTTTCAAAGTTATAAGCAACATTGTAATCGAAACCAGAAGTTGTCACGCCACCAGTATTAATGTTCACGTTGACCAAATCAACTACGTTACCACCAGCTCCACGTGTTATTAGAGAACAAAGAACAGTACCCGTCTCAGCACACGTATTAAGGATAGTTTGAGCACCATACGTAGATACAGCGTTGTCAATTTCAATATCAAACACATCAAACGTGATTGATAAACCTTCGACCTGTGCTGGTGAATAAACAAAACCGTAAGTAAAGCTTTCTGCTTCTTCTGCCTCTAAATCTTCATTACCACCTACTGTGATGCGAATTTGTGAGTTAGGTTGGCTATAAGACGCTGGAACACCTGCACAACCTGGCGCACCGTCACCACCTTCATTACAAGGGTCTGTTAGTGCAGGGAAAGCATCTGCAGCACCTCGGAATAACTCAGTCAATGAAGGAGCACGAAATGCTTCAGACCAAGTACCACGTACAAGCAAATCTTCATTAATACGCCACTTCAAACCAATCTTCGAGTTTGTAGTGTCACCAAAGTTACTGTAATCAGAATAACGAGTAGCAAGCTCTAGGTCTAATTGCTCTACTCCAGGCATATCTGAAAGTAATGGAACAGCAAGCTCTAAATAAGCTTCTTCAACGTTGAAAGAACCATTCGTTGGCTGACGAGCGTTACCTGAAGTAATACCCGCAGCGATGATGGCATCTGGCTGGTCATAGCCTGATTGCCAACGCTTCTCATAACCAGCAGCGAACGCTAAATATCCCGCTGGAAGCTCTAGTATTTCGCCAGAGATATTTGCTGAGTAACTTTCTAGCGATGAATTTAACTCATCCTGCGCAGTGAAAGTGATGTAATCAAGCATTTCTTGGGTAATAGAGCCTTCACCAATACCTGTAGCACCACCGAACAAGTTAAGAGGAACACACCCATCTGTACAGTTCGCTGGATCGCCAAGTGCAAGTCTTACGCGGTCCATATTAAGTAGACCATCGGTAGACGTATTTTGAGTTATATCAGCATATGTATAGTTCACATCCCAGAAAAACTCTGTCTCAGCTACTTCAAATACACCCTCGAAGCCACCATTGAATTGGAATTGGTCAACATTCTGTCTAAAGCTACGGAAGCCCGCTTCCATCATACGACGACCAAAAAGATATAACTCCTGAGAATTTGGATCGTACAAAGAAGGATCTAATCCTTCACCGTTTTCATTGTAACCTTCAGACGCTGGATCAGTATATATTGAAGGATTCGTTGTAATTAACGCGTTAAATGGGTTGAATGGATGATTTGCAGCTAATTCAGCAGCCTCATCAAAAGCCGTACCCAAGAACAAAGGTGTAGGAGCAAGCGCTTGCTCAGACTTACGGTTACCATAAAAACCTGTAACGTTAACAGATACATTATCAGTCAGTTCATACCGTGCCTGAGTATAAATATTAGTTCGTTCTTGAGGCGTAGATAGATAGTTAAAAGGTGCGAAATTGAATCTGCTTGTAGGCTCTACCCAAGGCTCTAAACCGCCGTTACCGTCACCCTGTAAATTGTTCAGGCCACCTGACGCTGGGAATGTTAAGAAACGACCTTGTGGAGGAGCAGATGAACCACCAAAACCTTCTGGAGTTCCAAATACGGGAACAGCTGAGATTTCACGATCGCCCGCTAGTGTAGGCTCTTCTTCAACGTAAGAGATGTTGAAGTATACATTGCCCTTATCATTAGCAGTACCGAAGCCGATATCCCATTGCTCTTTATTACCGTCACCTTCATCCCACTGACCAACGTAGCCAGATGCTTGAACGCCCTCAAAATCTTGACGTGTAATAACGTTTACCACACCAGCAATCGCGTCAGAACCGTATACCGCTGAAGCACCGTCTTTAAGCACTTCGATACGCTCAATAATTGCAGCTGGAATGTTGTTAAGGTCAACAGAACCACCAAGGCCTGGCGCCCAGCGCTTACCGTTAACAAGAACAAGTGTACGGTTTGAACCAACGCCACGAATGTTTATAGTCGTTGTGCCATCACCACCGTTGTTATTGTTGGTGTTAATCGCCGAACCTGCAGAAGGGATTGCTTGAAGAACGTCACCGATTGACGTAACACCGAATTTCTCGATATCAACACGTGACATAACAGTAACTGGGTTTGCACCTTCAATGTCGGTACGACGGATACGAGAACCTGTTACTTCGATTTTTTCTACTGCGTCCGCTGCTTCTTCGGTTTCCTGTGCGTTAACTGCACCAGTGAAGCCGATAGTTGATGCCGCACCGAATGCGCACGCTAGCTTCACTGACTTAGCCAGCTTAGAGTTTGTAAACATGTATTGTCTCCCTGGACCACTAAAACTCTTAGTGTGTGTTTCTAAAATCGTTTATATAACGAATTATTATTAGTAAGGTCAAAGCCTCACTTTGATAATAACCACATCCTAAGCGAACGGTCAACTGGGATCAGACGGGTGTTCTGTAAAAGTTCAATTTTTTTTCGTCTTTTTACCTTCTTTTGTAAATATTAACTTACATTTAACATTTAAAGCGCATAAAACAACCACGCTGCTCACTTTGTGTACTATTGAAAAAAAAGGGCGGAATATACACCTAAAGTATACCCACGCCCTAACCTTAAATCTCTGCTCTGCCCTTTAATTAGAACGAGTAATTTACGCTAAAACGAACGTATCTAGGTGTTTGCCATGCGGTCGGTAGACCGTAATTTGGGTTAACATCAGGATTTGTTGGATCAGCTGAACTTTCATCGTCGTATATTTCGTTAACTTCTGTCACACGGTCGTTGTTGAGCAGGTTAAAAATATCTGCTCGAACTACTAGTGTTTGGTCTTCGCCAATATCGATATTATATGACGCTGAAACGTCGATTGAATAATAGCTGCTCGTGCGGCCACGAGAGCCACGAGGCGCTGGCTCGCCACCGGCAAAGAACGACTCTGAATCATAAGCCTGAGCAAAAATATCTGTTGGGTGGTAACCAAACGCATTGATTGGACGACCGGTCCAGAACTGAAGGTTGGCACCAAGGGTTAGGTCTTCAGTTACAGCATAAGCGCCGTAAAGTTTAACCTGATGACGTCTGTCATTCGGCAAGTCACCATAGGCGTTATCAAGCAGGCCAGGTTGATCAAATAAGGTTGTTAAACCTGCATCATCTTGACCGTTGTCAGAGCGAACATAACCTTCGTTGTTACCCCAGTTGTGTGACCATGTGTATGCTGCGTTAAGCATCCATACACCGTCCCATGCTCTTTGCCACATAAAGTCTAGTGCAGCATATTTACGAATTGAATCAGGGTAGCCCAAATCTTCCGCTGATAAGTCCATGAAAACTAGCTCACCTTCAGCACCCGGTAACTCGGTAGTACCAATGCGCATATCAGAGTTAGGATTAGTTAACACATACTGATGGAAACCACCCCAGATATCAGATACATCACCATAGCCATTTGCTGCCGCCCACTCAATAACAGCGGCATCAATCGCCATATCTTCGATAGTAGTAGAAAGCTCGCGATATGTACCTTGAATTGACATGCTCCATTCATCGCTCAACTGGAACTGATAGCCTGCGATAAATTCATCCGAGTACATTGAATCCAAGTTCTGATCTACAATTTCATCTGGAGACTTTGCAGTACCATCGGCGAAAACATCATCAGGCTGAGTTTTAGCACCTGTTAAATTAGGAATACCTAACGCCTCATCAGCAAAGCCTTCAAACTCGTAGTACTCTTGTGTATAGGTTTCAGCACCCGCAAGACGAATATTCGTGTTTGCTGCAATTGGCAAGTAGTATCTGCCGTAGCTCGCCCATGCTTTAGACTCGCCATCACCAAATACGTCCCATACCGCACCTAGACGAAGTGCCCACTGGTTGTCGAGTTTGGCAAAAGACTCACCGTCAGCGTTAAAGTTTTCAAACGTATCGTTACGAAGACCTGCGTTGATAACCAAGTTGTCAGTAACTTGCCACTGATCTTGGACATAAAAAGCGAAGTTTTCAGAATCAAATTGACCACCAACGTTATAGTCACGGTGACGAACTTGGTAAATTTCTTCGTTCGCAGGGTCACTGTCGTTAACATAGTACAAATAGTAAGCACCACCCGAGTTGATAGTATTACTATTTGAAGTTAGCTTTTCGTAGTCAACGCCAAATCGTACTGAGTGGTCGCCCGCATACCAATCTGCATCCAATCGCATAACTTCACGTTCATCATCGCCTTGCTCTGCAGTGAAGTTAGCCCATGTATTTGTTGGAACAAACGCTGCTGTGCTGTCATAGCGGTAATAGACGACCGGATTGCCGTCTAATTCGCTTCGCACTGTTCGGTCTTGTTTGTTAATACCGTACTGCGCAGAGATTGAGAAGTCATCATTAATAATGCTCGTCCATTTAGCGGTATAGTTCAAGCCGCCCTCGTCTTCATAACCGACGCGGCCGTTTGTAAAATCTCCACCATCAACAGAGTCATAAGTAGTAATTTCTGTTGAGCGCTCATCAGAGAAAGCTGTTATTTCTAAAATGTTGTTTTCAGTAACATACCAGTCTAGTTTCGCTACCCAGAATGCATCGTCATCTTTTTCAAAGTAACCATTTTGACGTACACCTTCTGAGGTACTAGTTTGCTCACCTGTGTAGTTATTTTCTGCTGAACGAGGGTTAAATAGCGCATAGAAGAACAACTTGTCTTCTATGAGTGCACCGCTTGCCCATACGTTGACATCCCACTCATCAACTTCATCCTGCGTGTTATCAATTCGGTATAGGCTATTTACGTTATTGCGTGAAGAATCTCGTTGTTCACGAAGTGCGTCTGGCTCCCAGTAGAAGTTGGCGCCAGCTTTAAACTCGTTAGTACCACTTTTTGTTTTAGCGTTAATAACACCGCCTGTTACTCGCCCAAACTCTGCTGAATACCCACCAGTTTTAACTTCAAACGTTTCGTACATATCAAACGGTGGCTCACTCGAACCAACTCCGGTACGGAAATTAGTAATGTTCAAACCGTTAATGTAATAACCATTTTCACCAACCGATGCACCACCAATGGAAGGCAAATCACCAAAGGCTGAGTCGCCTTGAGTCGTTCCAGGCGCTAATAGCGCAACGGAAGTTAGGTTACGAGGAACCGGTACTCTATCTAGCGTAACGCTATCTACTACGATACCAGTACTTGAGCTTGTAACGTCAACCATCGCGATGGTTGAACCTGTAACTTCAATGCGTTCAACATCATCACTTGCAAGACGCATATCTAGGTTTGTTTTGCCGCTAATACCTACTTTTACAGAGTCTTGGATCGTGGTGCGAAAGCCATTCTTCTCTGCTGTTACTTTGTAGTTACCCGCTGGAAGTAATGGAAAGCGGAAATCCCCTGACTCATCACTTTGTACAGAACGTGTAAGACCTGTGTCTAAGTTTTCAATGGTGATAGTAACGTTTGAGATACTGCTACCATTTACTTGAATAGAGGTTCCTTGAATGGAACCATTTGTGTTGTTTGCCATAGCTGGTGCGGTTGCACCAATTGATAGTGCAACGGCTAATGCAACTGCACTTCTCTTGATTTGATACATGTACGTATTCCCTGGTTAGTCATGATCTAGTATTAAGCTTTTATGAAAATTCAATTAAGCCAACCTAAACCTTCGTATTTATTAAAGATAATAAATATTATCCGAAAAGATAATTGACTAAGCAAAGCAAAGTAATCAACTCATTTATGCGCAGCTTGCGACGAAACAACCCTTTTGAGCGATGACCGGTTGAACCGGCCCTAATTTTCACTAAATATATAATTTAAATGCATTTTTTCGAATGTAGATTTATTGTAGATAAAAGCCCAACTGCTTTCTTACAGGCTCTGGCAAGTCAGGCAATGCATTCGAATATCACAACCTATTGCAAATAAAACCCTAACCGTCGACGAACGGATTCTGGTAAATCCGGTAATGCACTTTTTGGTAATAGAAAGGTCGCCATATTAAAGAAGTCTAAGTAAATACGGTTGGATTCTGTGGTCTTCTTAAGATAATGGTGGCCTGATGAGCCCCCTGTCCCTATTTTGGTCCCTAGCATGCGTTGAACCATCATAGCGTGACGATAACGCCAGATTGTCAACTGCTCGTCTATTTCGGTTAACGCAGTAATAAGTTGGAAAGGTAGATTAAAGATTGGTTCTTCTGAGTACTGCTTTATAAACAGTGCTGATAGTAAGGCCTTATGACTTAAACGAAACTTGCCCTCGCCTCTTAGCTTTTCGAACTGTGTTTCGTTAAACAACGCGTCGAAGTTTTCCATGGTCGCTTGCAAGTCTTTTATCTCTTGTCGCTTTTCTGTATCAGACAACATGTCGCTGGTTGAGACGGTGTGATGATCATCTTTCAACATTTCGTCAGCCGCATCTTTATAATACTGCCAAAAATCAAAATCCTCTGTTTTTAGCAATGGCATTCGAGACAGCCACTTATCAACCAATTCAAACAGGCTAGGTTTATTTTCGAGGTTTTCTAATAAGGCTCTGTCTTTATCAGTTAAACGGTTGTAGAAACTTTGCTTATCAAAATCAATGCGAAACTCTCGCTTTAAGCCAAGGGATATTTCTAACCGTTTAAACTGAATACTTTGGAAACCTGAAGCGGGAACCAGATAGTCCCTGAATGAAAGAAATTGCTGAGGCGTCATGGTCTCCATAATGGCAATCTGGTCATTCATTAACTTTTGAATTTGAATTATGCGCTGCAGTCTGTGTACCACCAGCGTGAGTTGCTGATCTTTTACCGCCTCTTGATTGAATGTATCAATTACCGCGTTAAGTTCGTGAAGGACTTGTTTAAACCACAACTCGTAAACCTGATGCACTATGATAAAGAGCATTTCTTCGTGAGCCCCATCACCGTATTTTTCACTTTGTAAGTCTTGGGCCCCTAATATTTTATCTAATTGCAGATAATCGCCGTAATAGCAGGGCTCTATGTTCTTTTTCATGTCGTTTTTGCCTTATCACTCTATTTATTGAGCGCTATACACTCGATAAACCGTTTTCATTCCTACATCAAGATGAAGAGAAACCAACGCGTGTTTATTGATAACTTTTTCAATGTGCGCGCAATTCTAGCACCGATGTCTCGACATCCACAGAATACAAGCTATACATTATAAGGATATATAGCTAAGGTCAGAGCCGAACATTTTACGTGTATAAAAATGTGTCCGTTCAATACACACACCTAACAATGATGTATATATTGCTCACTAAAAAGACGACAAATAAACATGTGTCGCAGAGAAAATAAGAAAGGTAGGGAACATGAAGCTAGATGACGACATTCATAATTATTACGAGCACTTGGTACTCGAGCGAATCAACAAACTAGGGTTAGATGGAAGTAAAAGTCCAGACTACTTGGCCGATTTATGCTGTTTGGCATTAAACCAAGTGCCGCCCCGCTATATTCGGTATGAAGTTGATATGGCGTTTTACTTACCACAGAGCGAGCGAAATCAAATGGAAATGAACGTTGAGCACGCTATCAGTAAAGCAATAAAGTATTTGGATGAAACAGAAAAAAACAAAGAGATTAGCGAATAAGGAAGTTTGGGTGGCGGGCCTCCAGCCACATCCCGGCACATGAGTCGTCTGCTGCGGCTGCTCCCTTCCGGGCCTGACCGAGTTCACAGAGTATCATTGCGGGAGGACCAAAAGCCCACCATAGAAACTGCATTCAAAGCAAAGTCATTCGCCCCTGCTTGAGTGCGGGGCGCATTATGACTATTTGGCTCTGAGTTTTCAACCCTTTAAATTAAATCTCTCTTCGGCAATAAGGTTTGCTACGCGGTTAGTCGCCGCCCCCTCTTGCTCTGCACGGGTATAAATTTCTTTCAGTGTATCGCCGATTTGCTCAATATGTGCGCGCAACGCTTCGTTTGAACTCGTTTCCATACGTTGGTGGAAGATATCAATAACACCACCTGCGTTAATCACATAGTCTGGCGCGTAAAGAATACCCCTTTGCTGCAATAACTCACCCATGTCCTCGCGAGCCAGCTGATTATTAGCCGCCCCTGCAATAACCTTAGCTTTTATTAAAGGCAAAGTTTGGTCGTTAATAGCTGCACCTAATGCACATGGAGCGAGAACATCTACATCTAAACTTAAGATTTCTTCTGGCGCTACTGCTGTTGCACCAAGTTCAGATACGGCTTTCTCTACCCCTTCAGGATAAATGTCGGCAACGTAGAGTTTTGCGCCATGCTCATGAAGATGCTTAGCAAGGCGATAACCAACGTGACCCATACCTTGTATAGCCACACTTACGCCTTCTAAGCTGCGCTTAAGGCCGTACTCTACTGTGGCTTTTAAGCCAACAAACACACCGTACGCCGTTGAAGGTGCAGGGTTGCCATCGGGCACCTCACCCGCGTAGTGGTATTTTGCGTGTACCCCTGCGATGTAATCTGACTCAGTTGCCATGGTTTGTAAGTCGGTCACTGAGATACCAGAATCTTCAGCCGTAAAGTATTTACCCCCCAACGACTCTACAAACTTACCCATGGCTTTCATCATTTCTGGCGTTTTGGCTTTTCGAGGGTCGCCAATAATGACAGATTTGCCACCACCAAGTTCAAGGTTCGCCATGGCGGCTTTATAGGTCATGCCCTTTGAAAGTCTCAATACGTCAGTTAGCGCTTCACCACTATTTACGTAAGGCCACATACGACAGCCGCCAAGCGCTGGGCCCAGATTCGTATTGTGTACAGCAATAATGGCACTCAGGCCCGCTTCTTCATCGTGATAAAACGCAACATGTTCATGATTATCGAACTCTGGGTGATCAAAAACTGACATATTTTCCCTATTACAACTGTGGTGAATTAAAACTTTCCCAAGATGGCGCTGTCACGAAAAGTACACACCATCCACTTGGGGTGAAATGAGAGTCTGATGGTGTTTTGCGTTACACTTGCGGGCTTCGCAAAGATCACCAACATTTTGCCAAGTGTATCTGATTGTCCTGAGGACAGGCGTTGCAAAGTTTGTTAATGACATTTACAAACTGAAACGCATAAGAATTGAATACAATTTTTCTAGGATAGCTATCCTAGAATTTTTTTTGATATATAATAAACATCATAAAAGCGACGGAAACAGTGTTAATGAAATTGGATAAATTTGACCGTGAGATTTTACGCGTTCTTCAACAAGACGCCACGGTGTCAATGGCCGACCTAAGCCAACGCGTAGGATTATCTCATACTCCTTGTTGGAGACGGGTAAAGCGGATGGAAGCCGATGGCATTATTCTCGGTAAAGTCACCTTGCTCAATAGCAAAAAGCTTAATTTAGGTGTATCGGTTTTTATTTACGTCACGTTGAAAAACCACGACGGTGACTCGCTCACTGATTTTGAAAGTGCGGTACAAAACATTGATGAAATTGTGGAGTGCCACACCACCAGTGGTGAAAAAGATTACTTGCTAAAAGTGATTGTAGAGAGCATTGAAGAATATGAGTTTTTGCTTAAGACTAAATTAACGCACCTGCCTCTCGTTGACCACCTAAGCTCAACCTTTGCATTGAAGCAGGTTAAAAATACCACCGAGCTTCCCATTAAACGTCAGTAGCTCAAGTTTGGGTGTCAGAGTACATATTCCGCCCCTTCCACTCAATTGGCGTCTACTTGATTTTCAGGCATTGCATTTTTGAATGCGTCAATCTCGTTACAGTTTTTTGCTATTTTTCTAATAAGCGGGTAGCGGCTCATGTCTACGTTAAACCGCTGAGCGTTGTAAACTTGCGGCACCAAACAGATATCTGCAAGCGTAACATCAAAGTCAAAGCAAAACTTACCCGCTTGGGTCTGCAGCCTTTTTTCGATACCGTCAAATCCAAGGGTTATCCAATGGGCTGCCCACTTAGCCACATCATCCTGTGATGCTTCAAAATTTCCTTTCAACGCATTTAACACGCGAAGGTTTCCAATAGGCTGTATATCGCAGGCAATATCTTGCGCCAACGCTCGCACCCTTGCCCGTTCTGTCTGATGCTCAGGGATAACACGATACTCACTCTCATATCGCTCATCAAGGTATTCAATGATCGCTAAGGACTGGTTGAGAATGATGTCCTCATCATCGTCGACCAGCGTTGGGACCAAGTGAGCAGGATTCAGCTGTGAATACTCACTACTATGCTGCTCCCCACCATTATTTACCAAGTGTACGGGCACATAGTCATATTCAACACCTTTTAAATTTAGTGCTATTCGCACACGATAAGAGGCGGTTGAACGCCAGTAGCCATAAAGTTTAATACTCATGGTATTACCTCGCCTGTTTTACATTGCGCTGGGTCATCGTAGTGTTTAACGCCTTAAATCAGGCTAATTGCCGCTGCTCGCAACATGCGCGCAATACGGCTCATTAGATCAGCGGCTGTTACCACTACTTATTTTAGCTAAGTGGTTTTACCTGTTGTTCTATAGTGCCAAATATTGAGTTCCCGTTTTCATCAAGCATTTCAATACGAATTCGGTCGCCAAATTGCATGAATGGCGTTGAAGGCTTACCGTCGCGAATGGTTTCAATCATACGTACTTCGGCAATACACGAATAACCAACACCACCTTCAGCAATGGCTGAACCATGGTCAGTACCTTGTTTATTAGACACAGTGCCTGAGCCTATGATAGCCCCTGCCCCCAAGTTTCTGCTTTTTGCTGCATGAGCAACAAGCTGCCCAAAATCAAAGGTCATATCTTGTCCGGCTTCAGGCTTACCAAACAGTTCACCGTTATAGGTTGAACGCAGCGGCAAATGCACTTTGTTGTCTTTCCACGCGTCTCCTAATTCATCTGGCGTTACCGCTACTGGTGAAAAGCTTGACGCAGGCTTTGATTGGAAGAAGCCGAACCCTTTCGCTAATTCCCCCGGGATAAGACCTCTAAGGGATACATCGTTGACCAACATAATAAGGCGAATTCGCTCTGACGCTTTATCCGGTGTGCATGCCATCGGTACATCGTCGGTAACCACTGCAACTTCACCTTCAAAATCAATTCCCCAATCATCGTTAGGAAGGATAATGTCGTCTTTTGGGCCGATAAAATCATCAGACCCGCCTTGATACATCAGTGGGTCTGTCCAAAAGCTTTCAGGCATTTCTGCATTACGTGCTTTTCTTACCAGTTCCACATGATTTACGTACGCACTGCCATCTGCCCATTGGTATGCTCTTGGCAACGGCGATTCGCAGCGAGACTCATCAAAAGTCACGCTTTCGCAACTTTGCTCATTAAGTGCCTGGTATTTCATCTGAAGCTGTGGCGCAACTTCCTTCCAATTGTCCAACGCATCCTGCATTGTTTTTGCAATGTCTTGTGCACTGCATGCTCGAGAAAGGTCCTTCGACACCACCATTAGGCAGCCATCTCGGGTTTCATCTTTATAGGTTGCTAACTTCATTCTTCTTTCCTCGAAAACGGTTGGCAGGCGTGGCTATT
>JACLAD010013615.1_pt1 | contig 31008 bp, 24 predicted proteins | sample 8027901 | NCBI WGS metagenome assembly JACLAD01 (sample SAMN15725071, study PRJNA655200) | protist metagenome | isolation source: fluorescence activated cell sorting (FACS) single amplified genomes of... | place: Spain: Blaines Bay Microbial Observatory, Mediterranean Sea | collected 2016-07-05 | reverse complement strand
GATCGTCAACTTTGGAATCCGTAAGAAACTCTGTCCAGCACTCGACTGGACAATTCAATTACCAAAAGCTGATCCTGACTCTGAGAGGATTGAGATCCTGACTGATGAGCAGTTTAGAGAGCTTCACAAAGTTTGGGATGACTATCCTGACCAACATATTGCCCACCTTCACCAGTTCATTGCCTGGACTGGTTCAAGAGCCTCTGAACCATTAAAGCTACTTTGGTCAGATGTTGATTTTAATCAACGTCTTTACACAAAGCGAGATACGAAAAGTGGGAAGTCCCTCATCTTTCCAATGAGTGAGAGGTTACATTACATCTTAAAGCAGCAAAGAGAATTGCTTGAGGACTGTCCAGATGTGATGCGGACTAGCAGGTTCGTCTTTCCCGGCCCGGCAGGAGGCCAACGCAAACTGGATTCCTATCTCCGCCACTTCCGCCGGATACGAGATCTAGCAGGAATTCCCGAAGACTATCGGCCAAACTACTGCCTGAGAGATACGGTGGCTTCACGCCTTTTATCTTCCGGGGCTACTCTTGATGAAGTTGCTTACCAACTTGGTCATTCGCCTGGTTCCCCGATGACTAGACGTTATGCTAGATTTTTGGAGTCTGCTCAGCGAGGGATTGCAGACCGGACCCAGAGGGTAATGGATGAGATGTTGAAATAGGTTATCCAAATCCCTTCGTCCAAATTGATGACAAAGATCTGGAACTCCTGCATAACGCCTAAATTTATTAATTTCTAACATTCTCTCGCTTCTCAATATTACGTCACATCGCAGGTGCTGAGTTTTGTTGATAAAAGTGGAACTAAATTTCTTGACGAAGCGTTTTTTCTCGGATAGAAACTACCTTCTAGTAGTATTAATTTTTGTAGAGGTTTCAATCACAAACTGGATTTTATAGGTAGTTTTATGCAGGAACTCACAGTTAACAGTAAAAAATACGAAGTGGATGTTGATTCTGACACTCCACTTCTCTGGGTTCTTAGGGATACATTGAATCTGACAGGTACGAAGTATGGCTGTGGGATCCAGCAATGTGGATCGTGTACGGTTTTGGTGAAAGGCCGCCCAGTTCGCTCTTGTGGTGTCACGTTGGAAGAAGTTGCTGGCAAGGACATATTAACTATCGAAGGTCTGTCTGAAGATAACAGTCATCCTGTACAGCAGGCCTGGATTGCGGAGCAGGTCCCGCAGTGTGGCTACTGTCAATCAGGCCAAATCCTGACGGCGTTAGCTTTGTTGAGTAGAAACACCAAACCAGATGAGCAGACAGTGAATCGTACGATGAATGTCTTATGCCGTTGTGGAACTTACCCAAGAATCCGAAAAGCCATCACAAAAGCTGGTGAGATCATGGAGAAGCAAAATGCTTGATCAAAAGATAAGTCGTAGAAAATTACTGAAAGATAGTGTGCTTTTGGGTGCTGGGATTCTGCTCGGGTATGGGGCTAGTGGTGTGAGAAGTCTCAATGCAGAAGAAGCAAAGAAAGCGGCAGAGCTAGATGTCTCTCTGTATATCAAGATTTCCCCTGATAATACGGTTCACCTGATACTACCTAATATCGAAATGGGACAAGGCATTCATACTGCCCAAGCGATGGTGATCGCTGAAGAGCTGGAAGTAAATTTAGACAATATTTTTGTTAGTAATGCTCCCCCGTTACCAGAATACGGTAAAAGACTCAGTACTTCAGGTAGTGCGAGTATGAATAAGAATTTTGATAAGTTAATAAAAATCGGAGCTACTGCCAGAGAGATGCTGATTGAAGCGGCTGGTCTTGAATGGCAAGTGCCCAGAGATGAATGCGTAGCAAAAGGTGGGTATGTTAGCCATCTTTCGAGTGAAAGATCATTTAGTTATGGGGAACTCACTGAAAAAGCCTCGAGCTTAGCACCTCCTCAAGATCCGAGAATCAAAAAGAGAAAAGAATATCAATTGATTGGTCAAGAAATACCTCGAATTGACATACCAGAAAAGATCAATGGATCTGCTACTTATGGGATGGATGTCAGACTTCCTAATATGCTCTTTGCAGTCGTCAAGAGTGCTCCACGAAGAGGAGGAAAGTTAGTGGAGTTCAATGAAGACGAGGCGATGAAGGTCAAGGGAGTGAAGGCAGTCATCAAGATCTCTGAAAAACGTGTCTATTTAATGGAATTTCCTGAATCAATTGCAGTAGTTGCAGGAAGTAATTGGCAAGCGATGAAAGGAATGGAGAAACTTTCACCAGAGTTTTCGGGCGGAAATAGTGAAGAAATTGATGACAAAAAGATTGAAGAATCTTTTTCTGAGATTCTTGCCAACTTAGAAGCTTCAGATTTGAATGCCAACATGGCTTTCAAATTGGAGTATAATTTACCTCTGCAAGCACATGCGACACTCGAACCATTCAATTGTACAGTCAATTACACGGGAGACTTTTGTGAAGTATGGGGTCCAACTCAGTCACAATCTGATTTGATGGATCGTTTGAATAAATTGACAGGCTTACCCAAAGAAAAAATAAAAATAAATGTTACAACGCTTGGAGGCAGTTTTGGGAGCAAGAGAAGAAGCGATGCCTTTGTGCAAGCGTTTCATATTTCAAAGATGCTCCGTAAACCAATTCAACTGATGTGGACCCGTGAGCAAGATATGACATGTAGTCACTACATGCAGATGAGCAAACACCAGGTACAAATTAGCTTGGGTGCCAATTCATATCCAAAATCTTGGAATCACAGAATTGCATGTAGCCACTCTTTTGTGCAAACCGATCATACGAAAAAACAATTGATAGAATGGGGTGTTGACCCTAACTGTATTGATGGATTTCCCCCTGCATACAAATTGGAGAATTTTGATTTGAAATATAAGTGGGAGGATTTCGGTTTGTCTTTTGAGAACCTCAGGTCAGCAGGCAGTACTCAAAATTGTTTCGTCATAGAGAGTGCTATAGATGAATCAGCCCATCTGGCTGGTGTGGATCCACTGAATTACCGACTTGGATTACTAGACCACGATGAAAGACACAGAACGTTACTGGAAGATTTGGGATCACAATCCAATTGGAAAAAGAGATTAGATGAGGGATTTGGTCGAGGGATAGCGATTTATGAGTTCATGGTGAAAAAAACTAGGAAACCTCGAGACAACTTTGGCAGATCAACAACTGTTTCTGCAGCCTCAGCAGTCGTGTCTGTTTCAGAAATTGGTAGATTGAAAATAGAGAAAATTTATTTCCGATTGGATTGCGGTTTATGCATAAATCCAAATTTAGTCCGATCCCAGATAGAGGGCGGAATAATTATGGGTATTTCACTAGCACTCAACGAGAAATTATCAATCAAGGAAGGTCGTATTGTTCAAACTAACTATGATGAATATAAAATCGCAAGGATGAAGCACACCCCAGAAATCGAAATCGAAATAGTTGAAAGCGATCTGCCACCTTCAGGAACAGGAGAGCCTGCGATTGCCCCGGTAATTCCTGCAATTACCAATGCTATTTTTGCAGCTACAGGTAAGCGAATCCGTAATCTTCCAATTGGTAAACAAACTTTGGTGTGAAATCAGTGTTGAAGTTGTTTGGGGACATCAATGCAATTGACGAGACTCACAAATAGAGTCTATCGATTTTAAGACTTTTTGGTTTTAAGGCTGCTGCCTTCATAGTGCCAATGTTAATGGGGTGGTCTATCAATTAGGAAGCACAATTGCGTGGGTGCCATATGAACCATTCTGAATTAGGAGATACATATCTGACTTTGTTTGAAGTTATTGAGCAAACGGCCTTGAGCGAAGCGGAAGTGGTGCTACATAGTGAAGAGATTTGGATGTACTGTCCAAGAGTTTCTAGGAGTGAGCAGATATGTAAAGACACTGTGGCTGACGCAGCTTCTACCTGGACTGGTATGAGCGAAGTCTCTGGTGAAACGGAGATGCCGGTTTGTGCAAAGCTGACAGATCCTTCTAAAGAGCAGCTATACCTCCGTTTGAAAAAATATGATCACGATTTGAAAGGCCTGAGAGTTATTAATCAGGATAGTTCTGGTGAAACTGAGGAGATCGAGCTTCGACAACCTAACCCACTAAGCATTTCAACTACATCTAAAGAAGGTCCATCCTATGAAGCTGTCCAGCCAACATTGTATGTAACACGAGCTGGGCTAGAGCAATATTTAGATAAAAACAGATCCTCTGATTCTCCAATTAAATAGGGGTTTTCTAAATTATCGGACACAGGCATATGCTTCGGTTACACATAATATTTTTGTTATCGTACAGCCACCTTTTCACTGCCATTTAAAATACATAGACCTAACTTTCATCTAGGTAAAACGGCCTCAAAGGCTACCCTCACCCTGCTAATTCCTTCCCAACTACTAGACAAACCAAAAAAGTTCCGATAGCTTCAGGAATTAATAGTCCCTTGCGGTCATCACCATAGTGAAACTGACCTTTACAAGGTTGTTCTAAGTTGGTTTTCTAGAAGCGGTATTTCCCTTGAAAGTAGGTAGCAATCTATTGTCAATTCCAAAAGACTAAGAAGCTCCTATGCGAAAGAATCTGGGGCTTGTCTGAATATCTTGAACCCCCTATTCTAGGCATATCAATGCTGTAATTTGACAAAATTTAGCAGAAGCATAGCTTTGTAGACTGAGAATTGGAGAGAATTCTGGGTGTTCTTGAACAAGTTAAATGATTACAAATTGGGGAGATAATCGTTATGGGAAAAATTGAGAGTATTGCTGAGAATTTGTTCTTTCCTGAAGGCCCAAGGTGGAATCAGCGAGATTCAAAACTCTATTTCAGTGACGTCCTGTCCAGCAAAGTATCAAGAATTAATGCAGCAGGTCATGTTGAAACTGTTTTTGAACCAGGCGAATTTCCAAGTGGACTCGGCTTCATTCAAAACGGGGATCTTTTGGTAGTAGCTACTTCGAGTCAGGAAATATTGAGGATACCATCTGAATTACTAACTAAGGGTGGGCTATCAAGAAGTGATGCATCACATTATGCAGACATTTCAACTATCTATGATACTTGTTCAAACGATATGGTCGTAAAGTCAGACGGAACAGCATACGCCGGTGCTTATCTACCAGGTTTAAGCGAATCATCTCCTCCGGGCCCATACAATCTACCCAGATTTGGTTACATAGTAATGGTTAACTCAGAGGGACATTCAAAAATTGTAGCGGATAGAGTTTGTTTTCCTAACGGTGGTATAATTACGCCGGATGGAAAAACACTGATAATCGCTGAAACTTTCTCATACTCACTCACAAAATGGGATATTAATCACGACGGAACACTATCCAACCGGTGTCCATTTGCTTATCTTGGGGTGCCAACAGATGGCATTTGTATTGATGAGGAGGGTTGTGCTTGGGTGGCGTGTCCTTACTTTACTTATGGAGATTCTGGAGGTTGGGTTCGTGTCGCTGATGGAGGTGAAATTAAGCAAGTCATTGAACTCGAAGATCCAGATAAAAGTGCTTATGCGTGTATGCTAGGTGGGAATGATGGTAGGGATCTGTTTCTTTGTGAATCAACCGTTTTGGGCCGTGAAAGGTTTAGTGGTGATGGTCGTATAAGAAAAATTCGTGTGGATGTACCTGGAATTACAAATAAGTAAATAATAGTTGCACTGACATTTAACAATTTATTCCAACTAAATAAGGTTGTTCAACTGGTTACCCGATGAAAAGTGCTACGCCAGATTCTTGGAATCTGCTCAAAGAGGGATTGCCGATCGAACCCAGAGAGTGATGGATGAGATGTTGAACTGATGGATTCTGAGTACCCGAAAATCTTACCTTTTACTCCATCTTAGGAACTAAGATTGTAATCAGCCTGATAAGACCTCTAATAATCACCCGATTTGACTTTAACAAAATCTAAAGATGACTCCCACCCCAATTAGCTTTTCCGCAAATGGGAATTAGCTTTCTTGACTAAGCAGAAGTGGATTTCATTTTGTTGAACATTACCTTACCTGAGGCAATTGACCTAAATAACTCCATGCCTCAGGATAAAGCGGAAACAAAAACCCGCCGATCTTCCTGATCAACTTGCTCCGAGGGTTACACGATCCCCCTGGGCCAGATGTGCTTGAAAGAATTAGAAGTTGATTTTGACGATTAGTTTATACTTTTAAAACTCTACTTACTGAGAATTCTTTTTCAAATCCTTTAAACTTAAATTGCCCTTTCGGCTCAAACGCAATTGATGACCCGAATACCAAATTTTCCAACATACTAGACACAAGAATTTCATCGGATTCAGCAGCAGCCTGAATTCTAGCTGCCAGATTTACGCTAATTCCACTTATGTCATCTCCCAAGATCTCTATCTCTCCCATGTGTAAGCCCGAACGCAAGCTCAGGTTAACTCCGGGTAAATCATTTACGTAATTATTAATTTTAAAGGCACATTGAATAGCGCTTGATGGACTGTTGAACGTTGCTAAAATACCATCACCGGTACTTTTGATAAATTGTCCTCTATGTTTTGTTACGTAATCCATTGTTTCCACATTAATTTTCTCTGTAAAATATTTCCATTTTCTGTCCCCTAATTTGACCTGATTTTTGGTGGAATCTACAATATCATTGAATAAAACGGTAGCAAGTACTCTTTCAATGTGAGTCTCGTCATGATGATGGTCAATTTTTGTGAAAGAAAATATTTTTTCTAAAGCTAATTCAGTATCGTTTAGAAAAAAGTTATGCCCCACATTTTCTAATTCGACATATTCCGCGCCTGGAATATTTTTAGCTAGGTATTTACCTGCTTCAACTGGAACCAATGCGTCATGCTTACAATGAAAAACAAGAGTTGGGCACTGAACACTTTTTAAATATTTAGTAATATCCAATCCAAAATTAATTTCACATAGTTTGACCATTCCCATTGGTGAATTTGATAGTCTTTCTAATTTTGCAAAAATTTTAAGTTGTCTATCACTGGGTTTCTGACCAACAGGTAATGTTATTGCTCCAAACATACCGCTTCCCCACGTAGAAGTGATTGTTTCTTTGAGATTTAAAACAAGCGGACTGTCTGGAAAAAATAAACCTGTCGAATCATCACTTATGCCCTTAGCAAAACCTCCTATAAGGATTATATTTTTTACTTTCTCGGGGTTCATCGCAGCGTACATTACAATTAAAGACGCCCCTTCAGAAAATCCTATTAAAGTAGGATTTTTTGCAGATGTTGCATCAACAATAATTTCAATGTCTTCCATTCTTTCTGCTAAAGTTGGTGCGTGATGTATTCTTTCAGATAGTCCATTACCTCTTTTATCAAATACGATTACTCTGTAATACTTTGTTAAAAGATTAATAAAATCACTGTATCCGTCTATCTCATGAAAATATTCGACGTGCGATATTATACCAGGTACGATTATAAGATCCTCTGATGCATTTCCAAACACTTGATAAGCCAAGGAAGTATCACCTTTGTAAGCATACTCAGTTTCGAAATCCATGACACTCTTTTTATTTATATGATTTTTGAAAAAGAAAAGTTTATTTTAGATTTTGAACGTTATGTGCATATTTTTCATCATCATCATCATAATTTTTTTAAACACAAGTAAATCAAATATTTCTTGCATAATCTTTTAAATTAAAACCAAATGAAAAATGCGAACAATTATTTTTAAGTTCTGATACCCAGGCATTTATTAATCCAGAAAATCTGACTGATGTTGAAAAAATTAAATCATAATTTTCTACATAAATTTAATTTAATTCTATTGATTTCTATACTATTGCCAATTCAAGTTAGTTTGGGCATCAGAAAGATTGAAAAAATCAATTTTTTTCTACCTAGTTGGGTTTGAACTGTCAATCTATTAACTAGTTTATAGTTTTAACATTCAAAGCTTTACTTAATAAAATTGAATATTGATTCTCGAGCAAAAAAATCCAACGGCCTGAGTTCCTTTGCATAAGACTTACTACGGAAACACAGAGAGGCTTTCCGAACTTTCTGGCAATGGTCCGATGGTAACGTGGACTATGCGCTTCTGCACAAAAGTCTCTGGACTGTCCTTGGCTGGCAGATCCAAGTGGCTGGGGAGATCAATGCCCGTAGCCTGGCCAACTTCCCGATGCAGGCCAATGGTGCGGAGATGCTGAGGATTGCCTGCATCCTGATGACTGAAGCGGGTATCCGGGTCTGTGCACCGGTGCATGATGCTGTGTTGATCGAAGCTCCTCTGGAAGAGCTCGATGACAGAGTCCAGCAAGCACAGGAGTTGATACGTGAAGCTTCCAGACAGATCTTGGGAGACTTTGAGTTGACGACTGATGCAGATATCTATCGCTACCCTGATCGGTACCGAGATGAAGAACGTGGAGGAGCCTTCTGGGACAAGGTGATGAGTCTGCTTCCTGACCCCGATGTTGATTAATCGAAGTTGGGACCACCTGCACACTGGGGAGCACCTACCTGCACACCAGTGTGCACCCGGGTCCTCTGTTAGAATATCTATTTATAATATTATGGTAGCTATTAGAGAAAAGAAGTTAGCCTACAAACATCCCAATCTTTGTGAACTCCAGGCCAAGCAAGAGATAAAGTTCTTTCTTCATCCAAAAGTACAATTGATCTGGATTGAAAAGGCAGCTGAACTCGGGATACAGGCACTAGTAGTCGGTTTACTGCTGCAGTTCAGGGTAGTGCTGAGTGGTAATGAATCAGTAACTCTGCCAAAGGATTTCTTAGCGAAGTTTTGGATTTCCTGCGGAGTCAAACGAAGAGCACTGAAGAGGTTGGAAGAAGCCAGTTTGATCCGTGTGGTTCAGGAGCAAGGTTGTAGTCCTGAGATCGCAGTGCTGAAGGTGTAGTCCAAGAAATTCAACTCATTCTCCAGTATGGGGTGCAGGACCAAATACCCCTACCCCTTCAGTTCTTACCTCCCCTAATTGATTTTCTCAGATAGCCAATACGCCCTTAAGATCTCAGTAATCACCCTTTGCGGAATAAAATGGTTGCATTTTTGCTGCTTCATATCTAACTATTCCACAAAGGCTACACTTTGACTAGTTTCACTCTCCGGTTGGCTGATGCCACCAGCACCCTGCGCTTCTGCAAAATAAGACGATGATTTAGGCAGACCCCAGATTCATTGAAGAATACCAGCATCTGCCTGTGTAGGATTCCAAATGAAAGCCAAGTTCTCACTCTCCCAACGTTTTTCTTTGCTACTTCTGCTTCCTTTCCTGGCCGTGCTCTCGCTCTCCTGCATGGAAGCTCCTTCTAATCAGCAGGCTGAAGTAAGTACAGACCACGAACCTGTCATGGTTCGCCTAGTTGGGACTTCCGGAGAGCGCCTCGAGCGCTACAAGGGCACCTACCTCGACGTTGGCCTGATCACGTTGTACTACAGTCCAACTTCGGATAATGCCGACCCTGATAATAAGACCAGTTACTACTTCTCGGACAACCTGACCAAACAAGCCAACGGCCAGTGGATCGGAGTACTCAACAATGCTACTCCAGCCAACAGTCCCTATGATTTTTTTGCCGAGGCCCTCGGCAATGACAACATCACCGTCTTCTTCAAAGGATCTCAATCCAATGTCAGCCTGAGCGGTGGCCTCAATAACTTAAGCCTGCGTCTCAGTCCAGTCCCCGTCGAAGGCTTTGATCCGGACAATGTCACCATTCCGGTGATCACCCGAGTTGAACACTCTGGCAAATACCAGCCCAACCAGGGCTATGCCGTCACTATTGGGATACGTGCAGATTCCGGAGACAACCTGACCTTGCGTCTGTCGGCTTTTGCCAACGAAGACGGTCCTCCACTTTTTGATAACACAACCAAAGTCGTACACCGGCCAGGATATGGCGTACCCCAATGGGACAACTACACGCTGAGCCTGCCGATGACAGTGGCGGCCAATGCAGAGTTGCCACCTCAACTGACCCTCAATATCGAAGTGGAAAATAAGTTTGGCTACAGCACCCGGGTAGTTGTTTCAGCTTCGAGGCAGGATGAGATTGCGTTCAATTCGATCAGCTTTGCTCCGGTAGTTCAGCAGTTCATGATTGGTCCCTCGGCAAACCAGAACAATCAACACGGCCTAAAAAGCTTCGACTTTGGTTTTGAGATTTCTGGAATGTACGATGCCTCGCAGAACCAGGACCATCAGCTGGGAATCAATTTTCAGTATGCAGACGGGACCCCGTACAACACCCAATTTAGTGTCTCCAGTCCGTCGTTTCAGTCAATGTATGACAATGGCACACTGGTGCGCTATGACAACGGCACTCCGATCCACCACCCGCACCAGTTTGTAACATCGCTGGTCAGGGGAGTACTGCAGAAGAGTGATAATTACAGCGGCAAACTGGTTTTGAACTTCCAATTGACCAACAACACGGTGGACAATAAGAGTTTTACAATTCCAGCTAACATGATGCCACAGATGGAGACGTCAGATGGTTCTGGTTCACCTTCTGGCCCAGCACCGATGGTCCAGTCCTTCTATCCAGCAAATGGAGCAGTGCTGGAGCAACATCATCAGGGAGTCAATATCACGGTGACCTTTGACCGGGAGATGGACTCTTCGAGTATCCACACATCCAACATCACTCTAAGAGACAACAACAACAATGGCGTCCCCGGACTGATTGATTACCACAACCGGGTAGCGATCTTTGATCCGAGCAACTTGCTCAGTTCGGGCAATTACACGATCACTGTTAATACGGGAGTGCGCAGCAGTACCGGAGTTTATCTGGCAGACCCACAATCAGCTAGTTTCCTAATCTCCTCTGGTGGTGGGCATCAACCCACCTCAATGGGCCGAGCCACGATGTTGCATCGAGATCAACAAGGAAATTACAATTCGGTTGGAGTATTCGACTTTTTTGATGGAACAAAGATGGGCAGCAGTTTTGATCGAGTTGTCCTGGATAACTTGTCACATGACTCACTTGATATCTTCACCATTGAAAACAAGTTCCGCCTGGTAAATAACAACACCATCTACCACGACAACATCACAGTGCGGATGCAGCATCCGAATGGGATGAACCACATCATTTACGACAATGCTTCCAATGGCTTTCCGGGCTGGCCGGAACTGGAGGGTCAGGTACATCAGGGAAATATGATGGGAGCAGCAATTGACAACATCACCATTGATTTTGCTAAGGTGAATGATGGCAGCCGCAAGTACTGCCAGTACATTCGCTTTGGTAACTACTGGGACAACTCGAGTAATGCGAGAGTGGAGGCCCAGAATCTATGGGATGAGAGTTGTCCCACCTGGTAAGGCTTTCAGCAACTTGAGACTTCTGCTTCTGATAATGGGTCTGGCATCACTAGTGACTCTGGCGGAAATATTTACGTGACTGGATCCACTTCTGGTGGTCTTGATTGCAATACCAGTACTGGAAATACTGATCTTTTTCATGGTCAAGTTTAACAGCAGTGGAGCCAAGCAGTGGACAAAGCAACTCGGTACTTTTAATTCTGAAATGGGGAATGACATCACCAGTGATTCCAGTGGCAATGTCTATGTGATAGGAGGAATAGGTGGTGGTGGTCTGGATTGCAACCCCAGGGCTGGAGGACAAGATATCTTCGTGGTCAAGTACAAGTCGTGGAGTCAAGCAATGGACAAAGCAACTCGGTACTTCTACAACTGATTATGGGAATGACATCACCAGCGACTCCAGTGGCAATGTCTATGTGACTGGATCCATTTATGGTGGTCTGAATGGCAACACCAATGCGGGTGCAAGTGATCTCTTTGTGGTCAAGTACAATAGCAGTGGAGTCAATCAATGGACAAAGCAACTCGGGACTTCTCGTAGTGATGAAGGGCAAAGCATCACCAGTGATTCTTCAGGCAATGTCTATGTGACTGGATACACTTCAGGTGGTCTGGATGGAAACACAAATGCTGGATCAACCGATCTGTTCGTAGTCAAGTACAACAGCAGTGGAGTCAAGCAGTGGACAAAGCAACTCGGGACTTCTGCTGATGATCGTGGGTATAACATCACCAGTGATTCTGGTGGCAATGTCTATGTGACCGGATACACTGGAGGTGGTCTTGATGGAAACAGTAATGCTGGGATGTCGGATCTGATCGTAGTCAAGTACAACAGCAGTGGAATTAAGCAGTGGACACAGCAACTCGGGACTTCTGCTGGTGATAATGCTAAAGCCATTACAAGTGACTCTTCAGGAAATGTCTATGTGACGGGAAGGACTGTAGGTGCTCTGGATGGCAACACCAATGCTGGGATAGTGGATCTCTTCGTGGTCAAGTACAACAGCAGTGGAGTCAAGCAGTGGACAAAGCAACTAGGGACTTCTGCTACTGATGCTGGTTACGGCATCACCAGTGACTCCAATGGCAATATCTATGTGACTGGCTCCACCGATGCTGGTCTGGATGGCAACCCCTTTTATGGGTCAACTGATGCCTTTGTCGTCAAGTACAGCACCAGTGGAGTCAAGCAATGGACAAAGCAAATTGCCCCTACAGGCAGGACTCATAATGAGGGGGGGCATGGCATCACTAGTGACTCTTCAGGCAATATCTATGTGATGGTAGCAACTAGCGGCCCCTCTGGCAATGGCAGCTCGTACTTCGTAGTCAAGTACGACGAGAATGGGAATATGCAATAAACTTCACAATATTCTAGCCAAATCATCTTCTGGTTTGGCCATCATTTTCTGGCCAAAAAGATTACGGGAGAGTCACACCACATTTAACTCACTCCGCGAAGTAGTTAGATAGCCGGCCGACTGCCTCACGACCCGACGCTTAAATGAATTTATTGAAAATCCTCTTCATAATTTACACATTTCTTGTCCCCTTATTGCTTTCAAGCTGCGGTGGATCAAGCTCTGGGTCAGCTTCAGACAATTCATCAACAGCTGACGCAGTTGAAACCACAACGAATCTAGAGGCAAATGGTAAGCTGGCTCAAGGATACGTTGTGGGTGCGCAAGTCTGGCTCGATACAGTGAACGAAAACGGACTTGGAAACTTTAAGCGAGATCCCGGCGAATTTGATACAATTTCGAATGCAGCAGGCAGCTACGAACTAACTATAAAAGGGGGTGCTCACGTAATCGCAAGTCAGGGAGGGGTGTATTTGGACAGCAGTGGGAGAGAAGTTAGTGCCATGCCAATGTTGGCACCATTGCCCTTACCTGCTCAAACAACAACCAATATAACTCCGTTGACAACACTTGTTACAACCCAGCCCGGTTTAAAAGATGTGTTTGATCAGCTGGGCGGATGGAATGTAGATATTGCTGATCCTAAAGGCACACCAGCTGGAGTTTTGCGGGTTGCCAAAACTGTCGAAAGCATTTCCAAATTGTTAAACAGTGGAGATGACCCAATATCTTTAAGCAGTGAAGCAACCATAAAATCACTTTCTATTTTTGCTGAACAGTTAGTTGTTTTACCTGCTGAACAAGTGAGTTCCCAGACAGCACTTAAAAACGTTAGCCTGGCTGCTCTAGATGATATTTTAAGCGATAGCAATCTTACTAAGCTTCTGGGCGAAGAAGAAAAAAATCTGGTAAAAAGTTCTGCCTCCCAGCTGGTAGACGCAATAACTTCATCCATTCCAGAATCCGGTCAGGTTGTTGAAAACCAAGTTGTAGCAAATATTGAGAAAAAGACTGAAGCAGTTGAAGGGAAAATTAATCAAGCTTTGGCAGAGCAAGTTATTGTTGTGTTCGGAGGAATTGGTATTAACTTTGATCCAATCATCACCGAAATAAAATTAGAATGGATAGGGAGTACATTACAGTTAGCGGCAAAAATCTCGCACGAACAACCTGAATCCCTTACCCTCAAATGGTCTAATGAGCGTAACTTTTCAATTGAAAAGTCTGCATCACTCAACGCCAATCTATTAAATTTTGATAATGAAACAGTTAATATTCTATTTGAGGTTACAGCTCCCTCAGGTGTTGTAGTTGCTGAAAATTGCAAATGGTCAGAAAACCCAACCGTTTGTACTTTTATCAGTACTCAATAACTTTATTTAAAAATTTTAAATAAAGAAATTAATCCAATTAAAGATTAGACTGACATCCAGGCAACCAAATTAAATTTCATTTTAACTTTTGAAAAGCGCGCAGATAATAAGTTTTACACTGGGCTATTGAATCTATGTTCCGCACATTACCAAAAATCTTAGTCTATACAAAAATTTTAGATCATCCTGACTTTCCCATAATTTATTGCGTTTTGGGCAGTTGAGTGACATCCGAGTTTGACCAATCTGAAGCTTGATTGTGGAGCTAATTGTTGAGTTGTTGACATGAGCTTTAAATTCCGCCAAAGCAGACAACATTTTCCACGTCACTCTCACCCAACTTTTTTTTTCTGTATCCTGTTTTCATTTCTATTCATAAACTCCTGTGGTCCCTTGCCTAAAGAGGGACCAAGTGAGTGGGTAGAAATTTCTCTACAATTGCAAACTCAGGATATAGCGGGGAGGAAGCGCATTGGAACTGAAACCCGAGGTTCCGAGTTGGCAATTGTGTTTCCTGCCAGTACCCAATTTTCTGCAAAGGGTCTGGACCCTTCTGAGGCTTTGGGCTGGAAAAAGGTAGACACCTTCAACAACACGGTTTCATTAAGTCTTCCTGTAGAGGACCGACTCCGGCTCTTCATTTATCGTTACACCGAAAATTATTCTCTATTTCAATTTGAAGAATTGATTCAAAGCCGCTCATTGAATTTAAATGCGATTGACTTCGGCCAAAGTGATATATTTGCTGTCCCAAGTGACGGAAACTATATCATAGTCAATGGCCAAAGAACTTTAATGCTTACAATCCAATTGGCTCGTCAGTTATCAGGTAAACTAGCTCAGAACTATGTCAAAGGTGCCCAAGTTTGGGCGGATCGCATTCAATTCGATGGAAGCTTTAATCAACAACTTGATGAGGATGAGGATTCAACATCATCTGGTGCCAATGGAGATTATCAACTATCACCACACTATCATGACTATGTCTTGGCGACAAAAGGTGGATTGAAGTTGAATGCCTCTGGTTCTTATGTTCCAGCTGCGCCGATGCTTGCAACGATTCCAGAAACTATGCAAGATCAAGTGCACATTACACCCCTAACTACTTTGGTAACTTACGCACCAGAGTTAGAAAATATCTTTGCACAGAGTGGCGATTGGCGTGCAGATATTGCTTCTTCTAATGGGGTCTCTGGAGAACTTCTGCGGATCGCAAAAACTGCGGAAGCTTTTTGGACATTGTTGGCTAGTGGATCAAATCCAGTTAGTCAAACCAACCAACAACAACTCAGTGCACTTAATGTCCTAGCCCAATCCCTAGCACAGGGCGGCAGTAAATCTGTTTTGGAAGATTTACCCGAACTCGTGAGCCAGTCTTTAGATGAAGCACTAAGCAATCCAGTTATATCTAGGGAACTGAGTGATAATTCGAGAACTCTCCTCAATACGCAACTTACTCAATTAGCAGAAAACTTAACAAAGTTGCTTCCAAATAATGATCAGGTTGTAGAGCAGTCCCTATCAGAAAAATTTGATTTTTTGCACCAGGAAGCTTTCGTAGCAACACAAACGATATTTTGTGAATCTTCCGAGGGTTTATCAATCCTTTTTGATCCAGTTATCTCCTCAATTTCACTCGTTCCGGAAAGTGAAAATACGATAACTATTCGGGGGACTATTTCGGATGACAGATTTGACTCACTAAATGCGTACTGGGTGATTGTTCCTCCCAATGAATTTGAAAATACGCTTGATCCTATTTTGTTGGAGGGAACTGTTGATTCATCTGGCTTCGTGGAAAATTCACTAATCATTAATAATTGGGCTCATCTTGGCAGCATAAAGCTTCAATTGTCTGAATGTAATCCCTTCAACACCGTTTCAAAAAGCTGCGATTGGGTCCCGAATTCACTACAAGTTCTATGTGGTTTCTAAGTTAAAAAACTTTTATTGGGAGACCTGAAGTAATCCTATAAGCTTATCACTGCTAAACTCCTGCCACTAAATGAAATTAACAATGTCCACTGAGTCTCCCAACTAATCGACTTCTGCAAACAATTCCAACTTACTTCTCCTGTTCATTCACTAAACATCTACCTGAATAAGGCAGGGTCAATAGAAATGTTATGTGAAAGTAGTGACTCAGCGGTTCCTGCCACATTAAATAGATTTTGAATCTCTCCGTTCATCTTTAGATTTCAGCCTAACTATAGTATAAAACTATGAATTAAAATTACCGAATTCGAATAGTATTTATTGATATCAAACGACTAAATCCATTTCTCTGATAAACCAATCCATCATTAGTAATATGCTTCTGCATTTGAAGAAACTCGCAAAGGTGATCCACTCGTAGGCAAATCGTTTCCTCAAAGACTTACCAGAACACGTTCATTTGATTGAAGGGATAAAAGTTCTCGGTCTCAGGTGAGGAATTTCAGTTATTAATTATTGGAAAAGATGGAGGAGTCAAAAAGAAAACAAGTACTGTCTCTCTGGAGGAAGAATTTTCGTTGATTGACATGATGCCAATGAGAAGATGAGAAATGAGGGACAGTGAGTGCTAGAGATTGAAATGGTCTGAAGATATATTTGAAATCGTATCTAAAACTAGTTTTTTTGGTTTTTCAGCGCTTTGGCGTTCATGTTGAAGAATATTTGCTTTAAGAGTTATGAACTCTTGAAAAGAGTAAAAGTCAGCGAAAGAGTTGGTGGCAATATCTTAATATTAAGAGAAGATAATTTAAGTATTTTTACAAAGTAAGGATTAAAACTGAACTTCTGCTGGAGTAGTCCTACTGTTGGTTGTCCCGTCTCCTAGTTGCCCTTGGTTATTTTGTCCCCAACATTGAACAGTGGCATTGTCAAGTAATGCACAGGTATGACGGTATCCGGGGGCGATTTCTACAACATTCTTTACTCCTGTTACTGCTGTGGGAACGTTTCTGTCTACAAATGTCCCGTCTCCTAGTTGCCCTTGGTTATTTCTTCCCCAGCATTGAACACTCTTATTGTCGAGAATTACACAAGCGTGGCGGTATCCGTTGGTAATCTTAGTGGCATTTGAGATTCCAGAAACAATCACAGGAATAGAACTGCTACCACCGGTTATTCCATTTCCAAGTTGCCCATATTCATTTCTTCCCCAACACTGCACACTTTTGTTGTCCAATACTGCACAAGTGCTGATTCCCTTTGCATCGACATCTTTTACCTCTTGAGTTTCGACTAAAGTCGCAGGGATAGATGTATTGTCTTGTGCACTTGTTGTTTCACCGTTTCCGAGTTGCCCGTAATTATTTCTTCCCCAACACTGTACACTTTTATTGTCCAGTACCGCACATGTATGATAACTACCTAAACCAATTTTGATCGCATTTGAGATTCCAGAAACAACTACAGGAACATAACTACTGTTGGTTGTTCCATCTCCAAGTTGTCCATTGTCATTACGTCCCCAGCATGCAATGCTTTGATTATCTAAAAGTGCGCATGAATGACGATTTCCTGTATCGACTGCAACAGCATTTGAGACTCCATATACATTCACAGGGATTTTTCGAGGATTTTCGTTTGTCCCATCCCCAAGTTCTCCATCCAGATTACGCCCCCAACATTTAACGCTTTTGTCTTCGAGCAGAGCACAATTGTGCCGATCCCCGGTACTAACAGCAATGGCGTTTGAGATTCCAGTTACAGTTACTGGCACAAGTCGTCTTTTTGTTGTGTTATCTCCAAGTTGTCCTACTTGGTTGCGCCCCCAACACTGAATAGTTTTGTTTCCTCGCAAAGCACAACTGTGATGTTCTGATGAAGAAATTTGATCAGATTTTGATAAATCAGAATTTGCTACTGGAATTGTAAAAGACATTTGGTAGGTGTAATTCAGAGCATTTTTTACAGTAATTCTAATCACTAATTCAGTTGGTGCTTTATAACCTATCTGGATAGATGAATCGATTTTGTAAAGGGTCTTACCAGAAATCTGTGTCCCACTTAAGTCACTAGTCGAACCATTTATTCGATCTAATATCGTATTATCATCTTCAGCAGTTACCTCAAATTGTGCCACGTCATTACTAGTGACTAACAATTCATATGAAATATTTACATTTTCATCAATTTTGTAGATAGAAGGTTTAGTAACCTTCGAAATAGTAGGAATTATGGTTTTATTTTCAGGATCAAGATTAACGGGGATCATCATAATTGTAAGTGAGTTATTCCTGTAGTCGACTGGCAACGCTGATTGTTCTCCACTGAAAAGTACTAATTGATTCCCATTTTGCTCTGATCGCCAGGCAATTGCTTTAAAATCATATTTTGCTCCAAATCGGATACCGGTAATCTCTGCAATCCAAAATTCCCCTTGCCTTGCCATAGACGCGTTGTCGTAGTTTTCTGTGCCGGTACGCTTGTATGAAAGGGTCACACCTTCTACATCGCTATAGTTTCCAGCGTATCTATCTAAACGATAACTCTGAAAATTTACATCAGATAGAGTCATCTGAAATGTTGAATTCGATTCAGTTTGCTTACCATCATGATCTTGGATCGCACATCCAAAAGATAGTATTATCGAGAAGATTAGAAATATGAAAATACTGATGTAGTAATTAAACACTGGAAAATTCAGAGTTTTGATATTATATACAAAATATTTCAGGAAAATTTTTTTTTACGTTCATTAATTTTTGCTTAAAATTTTCGTGAAAAAGTCACCAGATATGATCCCTTACCTATCAGATCAAGGATTAGAAAATCAATACTTAGAATTTCGGATCTTAACTTCCCTTGAAAATTGTCGCAACTCTACTTTTCTAGGAATAACAGGAAATTACAGTTGTTGGTTTGTATCAATGTCTTCTGTCTTCAAATCTCTCACAAAAAAGAAAGCAAAGTGCCGAAAATTGTGAAAATCAAATTCCCGCAAAAAGCAGCATTGAAGACTACAACTAATTCGGTATCAGATTGTGGGATCGGCGCAAAGCTCATGACCTTTTGGATGCGACGGCTGATGAGTTGGTTTACAGATGGGCTGTGACAAACAGCATTCTTTTTCGATCCAACAGGCGGTAACCGCAAGTTACATTTCTACATTAGGCATCTCAGCCAAATAATTACAGACACAGAGGGATCCAGATGAAGCTAGTTATTAATACAATAGGACATTTTAAAAATTTAATAATACTCTTAGCGATTCTCATAGAAATTGGATGGTTAGGTTTAACTATAAAAAATAATTTAGATTCTAATACAGTTCAAACTGAAGCAATAAGTGTATTAGCAAAATCAACTATATTAGAATCAAAAGACCTTCCCGTATTCAAAAAAAATGCAGCAACAAAAAATATCTACTTTTGGCCTGGCAGCGGAAATTTTTTCTCTGTCGAAAAAGATCATATTAGCAGTAAGTTCGATAATTATCTTTTGGATGAGTATGGAGAAGAGTATTCGAATCTACCAGTACAAGAATTTGATCATTTAATTGAAAATGTCCTGAAACAAATTGAAAGTGCTGCAAAATTTGTCTCTCAAACAAATAGTAAAATCGATGAAGAAATTTTAGATCTTGACCGAAAGTTTGATAATACAATTTACACTGAATTGAGTAAAAATCTTTTTATTTTAAGATACGATTGGATGGGTTATAGTAAAAACCTTTACACATTAATACTACCTGAAAGAAATGGAGTAAGAATCTATATTGCATCGGTTTCTGATGCAGCTGAAAAAGTAAATTTTTTTAAAAGCATTATCACACCGTTATTATTACTTGTTATCTCAAGTCTGCTCCTAATACTTTTAAATTATAAAAATTATTTAATAAAAGGGCAACTTGAATCAGTTATTGATCAAAGGACGAAAGATTTATTGGAAGCAAAAAAAACAATTGACGATAGTGTGAAATACGCTTCATCCATTCAACAAAGCCTCTTGCCAACAGGTGAAAACCACGAGAAGTTTTTCAAGAATTATTTTATCTTTTGGCAACCGAAGGATAGGCTTGGAGGAGATATTTATTGGAATTTCTCGGATGGTAATAATTTTTACTTTGCAATTATTGATTGTACTGGACACGGTATACCAGGCTCATTAGTATCAATGATTACAGTGACAATGTTTAATAGTATTATCAACCAAAGAACAAAAGAATCTATTAATCTTTCAAAGGTACTTGCAGAAATAAATAATAACTTTGTAAATACTCAAAAAAACAATAAAGATAAGTTATCAAATGAAGGCTTTGACGGTCTGATATTTAAACTGAATGAAAATAATAAGAGTTTAAGTTTTGTGAGTGCTAAAACTCCGCTTTTTATTAAAAGGGAGAATGGTAAAGTCGACGAGTACAGTGGAACGCGGAAGACAGTTGGATATAAAAAAGATGTAGTTTTCTATGAGAAAACTGTTGATTTATTTAAAAATGATATCATTATTCTGACTACCGATGGTATTTTTGATCAAAATAATTTTGCTAATAAAATTTACTCTAAAAAAAGGATGATTTCAATAATTGAAAAAGGGGAATTAAACACCAATTTTTTGGTACAGCAAATACTCTCTGATTTAGAAAATTTCAAAGGACAGATGGCGCAGAGAGATGATATCACAATTATTGCATTTCAAGTCTGAATTAAACACTTTTTAGACGATAAAAAAGTTGCCAAAACTTAAAATCAATTTTCATAGAATTGATTTTCACTGCAAATTTACTATCCAAATTCTCATAATTGCACTATTAATTTACCTGTCGAAAAGATTGTGCGCAATTAAAAATTAATATGAAATCAAAATTTTAATAATATGTTTGGTCTACCTTATTTCATTTAATTGCCAATTGTATTCATATTCCAATTTCCCTTTATATCGTTTAATTTTTTGATACAACTGTGATTCACTATATTCTAAAATATGCTGAAGTAAATTATCAGTCGACCCACCAAAATCAACAAGGTACCAATCAAATATTTTAGATAGGACTAGTTTTTCATCTTCAAATCTTACTCCACGTGGATGATTCACATAACCCTTGGCAGCCTCATCCAGTAGCATTTCATTTGTTTTAGCAGTAAACGGTTTAGGTAGCAAGTTAGGACAACCCATACTCGCACAGTTGACTGCATAGTGAATCCTTGGATCTTTCCATATGGGCCTAAGTATTCTATGTTCAATATCATTTAAACTAAGATCGATGCCCTCAACTGTAATTAATTCCTCGTCCCATGGTCCAAAACTGAAGAAACTAAACGAAATATTTTTGATAGAATCAATTGGATAATTTTCCAAAATCAGTTCTACAGTTCTAGCATTGTAGTGGTTAATCCAATAAGCAAATTGTTCTGATCGCGAATAATTTGATATTTTTATATTTTCTAGAAATTTTAGATAATTTTGTAAAATTTTCCTGTCTTTATTTGTGACTCGTGAATAGGGCATAAGGTATATATTTGATTTGTCGTTAGTTATTAGGTTTCGGTCGAGAAATGTTGCCCATTGTTTGTGATTTATTTTTTGGACTGAATTGGATTGGTGTTTTGTCCATCTTGTCCAGAGGTCAGCCTCTGGAGCAGCTTTTAATAAAAATATAGAATTATTGAGGATAAGTAGGCAACAGATTGTGAGAGTTATTTTAGACTCAACAATGTATTCCCAAAAATTATTTGGGATTGACACTGATTTGTATTTTACATTTAGCATAACTCTGTGTTTTCCTTTTCCAATTATTTGTCGAGATTAAAATTAGTAGGATATGACAGACGTGCCTAATGATCTAGGACCGGTCAGCAGCGCTAGCGCGGGTCTTTCTCACACCTGCGCAATTAAAACAGATTGTACAGTTCAATGCTAGGGCCAAAGTATTTTGCCTAATGATCTAGGACCAGTCAGCAGCATTAACGCTGGATTTGCTGCTAATACCTTTGCTGTAAGGCGGATGGGACTGTTGAGTGCTGGGCACTTAATTCCGCAGCTACTGTTCCACCAAATCTGGGAATAGTCAGCAGCATTAGTGCTGGATATGATTACTTCTGCGCAGTCAAAACGGAAGGGAGTATTCAATGCTGGGGGCAGATGTTTCGGGCGAAAGCACCGTCCCAGCAGATTTCAGTAACCCCAACTAACCAAAAGTACCAAGTCCACCTCGGCTTGGTGCTCACCTTACAAATTGAGGAAAAGTCACCCCACATTCAGCTTGCTCCCTGCTTTGGCAGATCACCAGCAGGCTGACAGGTTTCGAGTAAGGTCCTGATAGCAGTGGGTAATCAATACGGTTTAGCGAACCTACGATGCGCTTCCTCAAATCTCTCCTAATCGAACTACTCCAGATCCTTCAGTAACGCAGACTGAACAAGTAGACCCTCAACTCTGTTTTGCTTTCAAAAGCCAGCACGAACACGTCCCACAAGCCTTTCAGAGCTACTCTTCACTACTACTCTTCACTTCCGCCAGATCGTCTTTAGACTTCAGCCCAATTGTGGTATAATACTTTGAGTTTAGTAAACTGAATTCATGTAGGATTTACCGGAATCAGCCTGTTGAACTCATCACTCATATGGTTCAGTAATCCGACGGTAGCCATTTGTTCTTCACAGAGACTTACCAAAACATGTCCACTCTATCGAAGGGGGGACAGGACCAAAGGCACCCACCCTTCATTTGAATGCATCTTCAAATCTCACCTTCAAGCAGCAACGATTTGTCGAAGAATATCAGGTAGATGGTAACGGTTCACAGGCAGTTCTGCGGGCAGACTACAAGACCAAGCATCCGGCAGAAATAGCTTACGGACTACTGAGAAATACCAAAGTCAAACATAGCCTTCAGGATGCTCAGAACGCTCGTAGAGAGCGTTTGCAAATGCGAGTAGATTCGACAGTGAAGCAGTACATTGAATTGAGAGACAAGACTCTGGAAGCTTGTGACTATCAGACATCACTGAGGGCACTGAATCAGCTAGTCAAGCACCTGAAAATCTTCGAGCACTATCACGCGACTCCACTGCTGGACGCGATCGAGAAGAACCCGGAAGAACTTGAAGAATTGATTGATCAGTTTCTCTGGATCAACACGTCTCTGGGCAACTGGTCTTATGTCCTAAGGGCTTTGGAGTTAAAGGTGAAACTGGCCGGAAAAGAGAAGGGAGAGTTGAACTATGAGGAGATGTTGAGGGAAGTAAATTAAGGTATTTTACTTTCTACCCTTTTCTGTAATTGCCTCAAGTAGGCCCAGCCTTGACATCTTGAGTATCTCTATGTACTTTTCTGATTTATTAACCTATCATTTGATTGGTTTTTATTAAGACAAATTAACTATGGAGATTTCTATGCCTCAATTTATTGAAAGAGTCACAATGACTTATTCAACAACAAACTGGGAAAAGATGGCGCAGTTTGAGAGAGACTTTACTGAATGCGAAGATAGTTTGGGAAACATACCCAGAAAAAAATGGCTAAGGCCTTTCAGTTCCCCCCAAAGTCTTATGAGTACCCAATGGGAAAGAGAGTGGGCAAGTCTGTCCGAAATGGAGGCTGCGGGTGAAAAAATGGAAGCTAGTGAAGAACACACAAAGATAAGAAAGTCTATGGGGTCATCAGGAATCCTAAATTCCTTTCACAGAGAATTGTTGAAGATCGAAAATCCTCTTGAATAAATCCTAGCTGGATGTGAAAGAGTGGTTAATCGGTTCAATCATAAAATCAGTCAAGAACATCTTTTTTTGGGGCCAAAGTATATCTGATCCTTAAAGATTTCTTCAACAAAACCATTTTCAATAAAGCTAAAATCATGAGTACCTATATTATTGCTCAATCAACACCATTGCCCGGAAAAGTAAATCTAGTTGAAACACGCATGAGAACTGTGCTCGGAGTTATGGCACAGAAGGGTGCGAAAGAAACACGTCTTTTCAGAAATTTGATAGGTAACATGGCCGGTGATTTTGGGATGGGCGCCAAGTTTGATAATTTTCACGAAGCGTTGAGTACTTTTGATGAGGTGCGGCATGACCCAATGTTTGTGGAGGTTAGTAAGCAAAGATGGGATAATCCTGCGGGACAAATGCGTGGGCCTTTTATAATGCGAGATATTTATGGAGCAGTTGACATTTCTGCTCCTGTCCATGTGATACGCACATATCAGATGTCAAGAAATCAATTACCACAGATGACTGAAATTATTACAAAAATTGACAATTTATCACCAGAATACAGATTAGCTGCCGTCGTACCTGTTCTGGGATCAGAAATGGATATGGTTCATGGGATTTATCACTTTGAGTCATTACCGAGTGCGGGAAAAATTATTGATGAAGTCGGTATGAGTTCTGAATTTCAAGAATTGGTAAATCGAGCAAATGAACTGGGAACTTTAGTTCGTGCAGGACTCAACATCAAAATGTAGATCAACTTTGTAAATTCTCGATAAATTCGGATCTGGTTAGGGATGAATTGTAACGATTCCAATAGCTAATTTTTCCTAACCAGATTCGGAGATATTATTTGAAGTTGTTGTTATTTATGATCTTGAATACTGTTAAATGACTTTCGAACAAAATCATTGGATTTATTCAATATTTAGAACTTTAGCTAAGGCTAGCTGGTAAAAGAAAAGCAGTACTTGAACTATGGGAGATGCTGAGTTCTTTGGAGTTAGCTAGTTGATTGATTTCAACAAGCCAGGAGCAAATTCTTAAAGACCCTCTATGATAATACTAGTTGAAGTCGCACTATCGATTCGTATTTTCTTCAGTGCCTGATACTCTTCGCAATTATACCAGTTCATTGCAGATTCCTTATCGGGGAATCTAACCAATACCATTCTGGTGGGTTCCCACAATTCGTTCTCAAGCACATTGATTTCCCCACCTCTGGACAGATACTCACCACCGTAACGCTCTATCAATGGTTTGACCTTCTCCTTGTATTTCCCATAGGCCTCTACATCGTCGATTTTCACGTCCACTACAAGATAAATATGCTTCATTACTAATGTATTCAACCAGTTAGAATGTTTTTAGAAACACAATCTTTCTAAAAGACTGTGTTTCTTGCCTTTAACAACTTACCGAGCCAGTATTTTGATTAAAATCATCAACTAGTTTTTTTTTAGGTTGGCAAATTTTTGTACAAATGATCTGACTCTTAACTTACGAGTGAAGTATTGTGTCGTACTACTGAAGAGATTTCGCTTACTTCAGTGACACCAATTCCTGACCTTTTCGAATGTTCATGTACAAGATCTTCAGATGTTGCATCATATACACAGAAAATAGCACCCGCTGTTACGAAGCTTTCAATTTGCTTAATGTCTTTACCCTCATTTCGCATTTCTTCAAGAACGCTTTCTGAACCCTTCCCAATTTCGTTAAGCTTATTCTTTGGAATATCTGAAGCACCCGGCATTTCTCTTTTTATTAGAAAATGACTCATATGACCCCTAAAATGAGAGTTATATTCGACCGACTAGTTCGGATGAAAAAATATTATCAAACACTAATTTTTGAAAACAGTATTCAATATGAACCAACGGTATGAACAGTCAAGCTACCAACTGGTTGAATTTAGTTGACAATGATTTAGTCAATGCCTATCTGGGCAACCGTTCCCATGTCCTGAGAGCACTTGAATTGTAGATGAAGTTTTTCGGGAAAGGTAATGGCAGTGCAAACTATGAGGAGATGCTGAATTCTTTGAAGTTATTGGTACGAGTCTGCGGTATCATCGAATCTACCTCTGCAAGAATTGACAACAATTTGCTGAATGTACTGACACATCCTTTTGTACCACGCCCGGATATTTCTCAAGAAGGCAGAATGCAACCTACAGATACCTACAGTGGCTGTCAGGCAAGTATGATGGCCGAGCAAAGGAATCCAGACTTTTAGTTTATTTTAGCCGACTATTCTTTTTCGAACACAGAGATTTCAAATGACGCGAAAACTCTGCCTGCTGAACATTCCACCTAAAAGCTTTTCTTCATCACAAGCCAACCTGCTCGACATCTGCATCATCCACAAACGTCAAAGTTCGCCTAAAGATTCGAAGATAAATTTAAAAATAAATAATCGGTTGTCAGTCAAAAGTGGGGTCGATCTGGGACAAGAAATCCCACCAAATGGTTGGGTATATGGTTGGGTAAATCAAAATCTGGGTGAGAGTCAGAAAAGTGGGAGGCTAGTTTAATTACTGATTTTACTGGGGAAAGGCTTGCTGGCGGGGGCAGGATTTGAACCTGCGACCTTCGGGTTATGAGACCGAGAATGCAGTAGAGTACATACTTACCTAGAAGTGCCTCAGGATTACTCAATCAGCTTGATTTCATTTACTAATTCAATTATACTTCTATCCCAAAAGTGGACAAGACAACCCCAGACTTTCTCATCTCTTGGCTGGGCAGGTGGCTGGGCAGAATCAAACCCGATGGAAACAGGAGTCATTGGATGGCATCAGTGAAAAGAATCTCTACAGGCTACAAAGGCGTCTTCTATGTTGAGCGAAAGGGAGAGCGGATTCTCAGCATCTTCTACCGCAAACCAGGTGGTCGCAAGCAGTATGAAGCAATGTTTGCACAAGCGCTCAGGGTTGGACACCAGCCCGAGCTAATGCAGAGCGCACTCGCCGAATCAATGGTCAAGAGCTAACCAACAACGAAAGGCGGCAAGCCCAGGCAGAGGCCAAACGGGACGCAGAATCTCGGCCCACTATTGAGAGGCTTTGGGATCTTTACCTCGAAAGCAAGGGTGATCAACTCAAAGGGGTAGTGACAGATAAGAATCGCTTCAACCTTCACCTACGAAAAGCCTTGGGTAATAAGACACCCCAGGAACTAGTCCCACTCGATGTCGAGCGATTGCTTAGGCAGTCCGCAAAGCATCACGAACCGGCTACTACCCGCAACGTGCTTGAATTATTGCGACGGATCACCAACTTTGGAGCTCGCCAGCGCCATTGTGCAGCGCTCGATTGGACCATTGAAATCCCCAAACAAGATCCTAACAGCGAACGTATTGAAGTCCTAGCCCCGCAACAGTTTCAGAACCTACAGCAAGCATGGGAATCCCATCCGGATCGTCAGCCCCCATCTGCATCAATTCATTGACTGGACAGGATCAAGGCCCTCAGAAGCCCTAAAGCTGCTCTGGAAGGATGTTGATTTTGGTCGAAGGAACTATACCAAGCGGGACACGAAGAGTGGCCAAACACTGCTTCAACCGATGAATGAAGTTGAGACACCAGATTTTATCTGTATCTAGAGATGATCATCAGGCTTAAAAGATAATGAATTTAATGGGTTTGCAACAAGGAAAGTGGTTTTTGTTTCAAAGTTTTATGAGCAGCTATGGTTGCTGTCATTAAGCTAAGTATTACCACACCCAATATTGTGCCGATATTACTCAGCCAGTTGACTGTCCAGAGATTATCAAACATCACCCAAGAAATGATCCACGAAAAAAATAAACTTATCATTAATCCAGAAACAGCTGCGAAAAAAGCTAATACAACGAATTCGGCCTGGACAATCCTCATCACCATTGAGAATCGTGCCCCGAGGGTTTTGAGCAAATTCATTTCCCAAATACGACTTTGGACCTCGTGGCGTGCAATTGAATAGAGAACAACGAGCCCGGCTAGAATTGCAAGATAAGCCATAAGATTGACAGCAATTGTGATTTTATCAATTACGCGAAATATTCTCTCCACCAATCTTGTAACGTCTATAACTGATATGTTTGGATATGTTTGGACAATTTTGTTTTGGAGATTTAGTCTGTTTTCAATTGGGATGTTTTTTATGCTTCCCAAAAATACCTTAGGAGCATCTTCCAAAATCCCCTGTTGCATCAAAATGAAAAAAGCTGGCTGAAAAGTTGTCCAAACTACTTTTCGCAAATTCTTGACCTCAGTCTCTATTGGAATACCTGCAACATCAAAAACAACTCGATCACCAACCTTTATTTCTCTCCAATCAGCCCATCTTTTTTCCAAAGAAATTTGGACAGGCTTGTCTTCCAAAGGATCATAGCGGCCCAACAAGGGTGATCCTTCGATTATATTATCTACCGGCTGATCAGTAAACAGATAGGACAGGTTGTGAATTCTTGCCCTCAACATCCGTTCCATATCTTTGTCTCGTATTGAATCGAAGCGAAATTGTCCTTTATAAACTTGCCCGTTAATTGTTGATAATCTGGCACGAACCATTGGTGAAAGGTTTTCTAGCTCGAAACCTTGCTGAATAACGAGATCCTCCAAACCTCGCACCTGTTCCTCTTGGATGTCAAAAATAAAAAAGGTGGGGACACGGCTACTGTCAGGCCGCTCAATTTCCTCTATAATACCCTCTTGAAGTTGCGGAATGAGATTGACAAGTAGAGTTCCGAGAGACATGGATAGAAAACAAGAAATTGCAGCTATACGGTTACGATTTAAGCTTCTTAGCGCAATTTTTAGAACAGGTCTTTGTCGGTACGAAAGATAGCCACAAAATTTGAACAAGAACCAAGCCCATAGAGCTAGCAAAATCATAGCAGCTGAGAATAAGAATAGGAAAATACCACCTCTGATTATCCCAGCAACCCAAACGGCAAGTCCTCCATACACTACCAACCCAGGAATATAGCTCAACAAACGTAACTTCCAACTACTCCCATTGGTGAACTCGCGACTTGTGTCGCGGAGTAGTACGATAGGCTGAACATAATGAATCGATACCAACACAGGCAGACAGAAAATTAAACTGCCGACAGTCCCCAAAATCACTGCGATCCCCAAACTTGTCCATGGAATTTCCTGTTCGAAACCAATTGGGAGAAAATCAGTTACTAGTAAGGGCAACACTTGCAACAAGGCTATTGAAGCCAATGTAGCTACAATTACAGCTATTGCGCCCAAAATGAAAATTTGAACCAATAGCAGGAGATAGGTTGACTTACGAAAGGCACCCAAACTCATTAGGATGGCAATTTCGTGCAGATGGCGATGAAGGTACTCCCGAAAAAGATAAGCTGCTCCAAGCCCCGCTAGAAATAGAGCTACTAGGGAAACTATGCCAAGATAATCATTGAGGTACCCCAATGCTCGGCCTACCTGTTGGCTCGCACTGGTTGGTGTCTGTACACGGAGTGCATAAGACTCTTCTCCCAACTGATCAAGATCAGCCTCTAGCTTTTCAGCAGCCAATTCCCCATCGGTCTCTGGATTCAATCTATAATACTCACGATAAACAACCCGGCTTCTTCCTATCTCTGTTAGCCCCGTCTTTTGCACATGCTCATAACCCATATAAATTCTTGAAGTTACACCGAATGTTGAGAAACTTGTGCCAGGATCTTGGAGCACAACATCGTCAATTTGGAAAGTTTCTGTACCAATCTTCAGTGAATCCCCAATTTTCAAATTGAGTGCAGTCAAAAGATCCGGATAAACCCAGATAACAGGTTTTTTGAGGACTTCAGCAACTTCACGGGAACCGATAATGCCCCTTTCCTGTAATTCCAATTCCCCATAAAGTGGAAAGCCAGAGTCTACTGCAATGATCTGTGACAACCGTGAATTGAATCCATTGGCTGACATCGACACAAAAGAAATTTGTCGACTTTGGTCAATGGGTTTGAGGCTCTCAAGAATTTGTCCCAGTTCTTCTTCCTTGAAAGGACGTGTAGCATTAACAGCAACATCGGCGGTTAAGATTCCCTTGGCGTCTCTACGCAACTGATTCTGAACTGAAGCGTTGAAGGAATTGAGGGCTAAGAATCCGATTAAACCAATTGATAGATTCAGCGCAAAAAAGATACTGAACTTTTTATTATTGTGAATTTCACGCCAAGCCAGTCTAAGCCAAAACTGCATATATTTTTGATCAAAAATAAATTAAAAATGTCAATTTAGTAATTACACTAACACATTATCAAATTACTCTCATATTTTGATCTTGCTAAGCAAACATATCTCCTTGTTATTCATTGTGATCTCAAAAATATTAATTCCTCGAAATAGTGTAATTCATAAGTTGCGGGAGTATAAGAGCCAATCACGTATCGTTGAGATAAAGAAACATCAGAAATGTCACAAAGCATTAATTGCAACATTTTTTTGTTGGATAAATGGTTTGGCAGGTTCGATTCGGATCGGTGTGACCTACACTAGAGAAATTTGCGTCAGCGGCTATGAGAGTAGCTCAACCAAGGAAATCTTCAGGAATTACTTGAGTGATAATTCATTCCTCATCATCAAAGACTTTACAGGTGTTTTGGAGGAATGCCGATTTACTAATAATCATTGCCTGATTATTGATGGTTATACCTTTCCTGTTCTGCCTCTGCCTTAGCAACAACAACAAACTTCTTTCCGACCAGACTTTTGCTTGGGTACAGATGACTTTCGTACACCTGGAGAGTTAGTGGCAAAGGTTGAGAAGATATCAGAGAGTGGTGGCTATTCGACTGCTCGTGATCAACCTTTCAGTCAGACTATTTTTCCGATGAATCATTATATCAAAAAATAGAGTGTTGAATTACCGATGATTGAGATCAATCGTTGGTTTTATTTGGAAGAAGATTATTCAATTGATTTAGAGAGGCTGTTGGGTTTGACAAGTTAATGAGACGAGTTGGAGAGGTGCTAGAGTAGAATTAATTTTGTAATGCAGGGGTCAGAAGAGGACAGAAATACTGGTTGCTTGGGTGGACTGATGGGTGGACGAAAAAGTTACAGCGCGAAGCAGCGCGAGATTGCTTAGAAGATTAAGTACTGATTTTACTGAGGAAAGTATGGTGGCGGTGGCAGGATTTGAACCTGCGACCTTCGGGTTGTGATCCCGTCTGGCACAGTATTCTCTCATTTACCCAGAAGTACCCCTGATTTATGATATAGCCCTGTATTTACTGGTAATATTGATAGCCTATTTGGTCAGATGTGTCAACTAGTATCCCTCATTTACCCATAAATTGGTTGGGTATATGGTTGGGTAAAATGAA
>JACLAD010004302.1_pt1 | contig 31008 bp, 24 predicted proteins | sample 8027901 | NCBI WGS metagenome assembly JACLAD01 (sample SAMN15725071, study PRJNA655200) | protist metagenome | isolation source: fluorescence activated cell sorting (FACS) single amplified genomes of... | place: Spain: Blaines Bay Microbial Observatory, Mediterranean Sea | collected 2016-07-05 | reverse complement strand
AAGCCATTAATGGTACAAGGGGTCCGTACGGATGGTGATAGATGAAAGCATCAATGGCATCCGCATAAGGTATTAACAAAGTGAATTGTACAATGAGGGTAATTACGAGCCCTACCATGACATCATAGATGCTATGAACTCCTATATACAACCTTGACAATCCAGTGCATAGAGTGATCAAAAAACCCAAGATCCATATCTTCATATCATCATCCTGAGTGAAGAAATAGCCTTGTCGTTGACAAGCATAAAGCACTGTGTACATGAGGCCTCCAGACATGGTATGAGTAGAAGGCATGCCATATTCTGTCTCGAAATGTTTCTCGAGTTTGGCGATATGGTAGTGACGTTTGTTGTGGATGAAAGATGGGGGAGGTCTGTATATCATATTGAGTAGAGGGAGATGAAGAGATAGTGTTAGAATCCTCATAAATCACAATGTGCAATCATGGTAATGATTGAGCGGAAAGGAGGAGTACTGACCTAGGCAAATGACTGATATCTTTGATCCATTGCCCCAAAGTACATACAAAGCCCATTGCTGTGGCGAAAGGGATCGCAATAGGTAAGGTAAACCACATGAAGACACTCAATACAAAGTAGATCTCCTCGCCGAGCATGGACATCAATCGGAAGAAGAGGTACAGGACGTAGTTGTGGATCTTGTAATTGTTGCTATCCTCGTGCTTGCTGTCATTCATGTTGTTGTCTGTCTTCTTCGAGCTCTTCTTCTTCTTACTATTGTCACTGTGATCGACTACTATCCCACACATAGACTGCCAGTTGACCACAATCATATTACTGGAGGAAGATGTCACCAAGGGGTAGAAAAAGCGATGCACAGGACGCATTAGGTACGGCACTTTGTCAATCCATGGCAAGGCAGGAAATGAACTCATTTCGATTGAATCAAAATTTGCGTGAGGCTACTACACCGAATCCCTCCAAATAATATAAATGTCGGAGAATATAACAGCAGCTAAATGGCTACCGTTGTGTACTATGAAGTCTATTTTGAGCGATTGGCAATACTCGTTGCGAATTGTGCAGCAATCGAATCAGCAGCATGCCATCCGACCTGTTACGTTGTCTGCCACTCTCTGAATCCGCGGCCATATAAAAGGTCATTTCGTTAGGATTGAAAGGTTTTTATCAAATTCTTCCTCAGAAATCAGACAAAAAACCTGAAATCATCTCATATATATATATTTTTTTGTGGAATTTTCAGCTTTGAGGTGTCTGAAATCAGAGAGTAAAACAACCACGACATTTTTTTGGTCGTGAAGCTAGATATAGACAACTAGATTTATTAGATTAGAATGGCAGACCTTGGCTTCGAAGAGCTGGCTGTGGTGCTCTCCTTGACGGCCAAGAGTGGGGCTTCTGTCGAGATCAAAGTGCACAGTGATGATGATCCGATGGAACTTGCCCGCAAATATGCTCCTGCCTTGTCTCTCAAAGGTGAGAAGGGTATCACCAAACTATATAATGCTATTCGGGCAAAATGTGATGAAGCTATGGAGCAGCATGCCCGCAAGAAGGAAGAACGAGCAGAGCTCGAAGCACAAAAGTTAAGAGAGTCTCAACAGGCTGCAGAGACTGATGCTTTCTTTGATGATATGTTCGGACCACCTCCTACAACGACTTCCACAAATGATATTAACAACAAGACCACTAGTAGTAACAATGATACCGAGGGTAGTACTAGCGAGAGTAAAGTGGAATTAGTCAGTGAAAGTAACGATTTTGATGATTTCGAAGCTACGGTTGCCGCAGATGCCTTTGCTAACATGGTAGATGTTGGAGGCACTATGGGTGCTACTGAAGTAACAGATACACCATTTGATGACGCGTTCGACGACTTTGCCCCTTCTGCTTCCTATACGGATGATGGAGCTAATGGTGGTCCAGAAGAAGTACAGGATGTATTCGAAGGAGGCTTTTCACCTAGTAGTACACAGCAAGATGCTGGAGAGTCTCCTGATGATAGTCATATCATTATGGCTACTACTACTACTACTACTACTGACTTTTCGAACGTGAATGATGAGGCCAGTTTGATCAGCGCAGCTGATAACTTTGCTCCTTCTAATGATAATGATAATGATCACATTAAGAAGGGTGATCAATTTGATGCGAATACGCATACCGTAAGTGACATGACCGCGACGGATGTCCACGAGGGACAAGAGGAAGAGAATGCGGATTGCGAGACTACCACTCAGGCTGCGGAAACAGCCAGTCTAGATGATGCTTCTACTTCTAATCTGGTCAAAAGAAAGAGTCTTGCTGAACAAGTATTGACATATACTGGGGCTGATGTGAACTTAGTGGAGACTTTTAGTGGTGCTTCTGTAAACATGTTAGAAGATTGGGAGCATGAACTAGATGATGCCAATGGTAACGATGGTATTGAACATAACATCGACCGCAGTCATTTGCATAAACATCAAAATAGCAGCAGTGAAGAGCGAAGATCACCATCCACGCTTGAGAATCTATTTCAAGGCAATGCATCTGATGCGGCGGAAGAGGATGGCAATATTAGAAATGCGACCAATATTACCATAAACAACAACGACAACAACAACAATAATAATAATAATGGTAATGATGGTGGTGGTGATGGTGGTGGTGATGGTGGTGGTGATGGTGATAAGAACGAACAGGCGGGTGGGGTGCAAGAGGCCTCTTCGCCTTCTTCTTTATCATTGAAGAATCCTAGCCTAATGAGTGCACCGACCCACCGGGTACCTCCCACCAAGCAGCACACTACTACCAATAACACACACGTTAGTGATATTCGTAGTCAGACTACTGGTAGTAGTGATAAGAAGAAGGATGTGAATACTACCAACCATACCAGTCAGACACATACTAGCGAAGAAGGTGATAATAATAAGTATGCTAAGTGGATAACGAAAGCATTACAGGGAGATAAACAAGAAACCTTCCAGCGGACTTTACAAGATACTCTCCGCAAGTCTAGTCCTTCTCGAGACGAGTACAATAGCGGTGGTAATACCGTGAATAATGTGCCCTATAGATTGAATAATCGTAGTAGCAGTGCGCCAAGATCACAACCAGTGAGACACCATGCTGCCAATGGATATCATAGTAGCAGTGATGATAGACCTAGTGCACGGGAACGACGTGCTTCAGGTAATTTCAACTTCGCTGCCCACCGCAAGCGTCACTCCTTTTTGTTAGCTGGTCATAGTAAGCAAGAACGAGAAGCAGTGATGTCTGCTATATATAGAGATGGTGTTAGTCGTATCGAAAGAAAAGAGAAGAATATGGAGATCATGAGACGGGAAGCCAAAGAGAAGAAGGAGATAGAAGAAGCGGCATCTACATTCACTCCTAAAATATTTACTGGAAAGCATAAAAAGAGTCATGCACGAGCAAGTATTGTAGGTACCCCTAAAGCTAGTCCCAAAGGAAGTTGCAATGATTTGACCGATTTGACTGCCTTTCATTTCGATGAAGCTATCGCTGCATCTAATGCGACTAGCAATAATTTATATCAAAAAGGTGCCATGGATGTATCATCTAAGAACGGTAAAGAAGCTTCTTCTGAAAGTGCCACCCAGGGTAGGACGAACCACCGACCTTTTAATGGTACAGAGACTAAGTTTGTACACGATGTATACGATTGGTTGGCTCATCATGCGATCAAGCATAGCGAGGTCAAGAAATCTGCTAAACGTAATAAGATACTCGATGAGTATAATAAAAAACACCCTTTCAAGCCTTGTATTGGCCACCATAGTACAGAAATAGCAGAAAGGAGGAGAAACGAAAGGATAGCGAAATATGCAAACCAAGGATTGATTGATACAAAATCGCTCCATGATGATACTACCAAGGCCGGGTCAGCCTCCAAGATTCGAACAAAAGGGTATGAAGAAAACAAGTCAAGTCCAGATTATGCGGATAAGAAGGGTGCTGCGGGCAATCATGTCGGAGGTGGGGGGTTGACTTTAGGTGATCTTGCCAGTGATGCTTTCAAATTAGACGAGTCAATTATTGATGAGCATCATGAGGATATGCAGGGTGATCGTGGAGCTAGTCCTTCCCCATTTGATGAATTCGCATTGCTCGATCAGGCCGGCGCGGACCCCACCACTCCCAACCCTTTTGATGGGCATGATTTACCACATCACGATGAAATTCCATCCTACAGTCCATCTTCCTATATGGAAGCACATAGTGCTGCTGCCAGTGTCAATGGAGATCCCGATCAGTCAACCAATTACTATGCAGCGCACAATGTCAATATAGGAGAATTATCTCCATCAAAGCGTGCCAATGCTCTGTTCGAATACCTTTATCATGGACGTCAAGAGACTGAAGCTGCACGCAAAGAAGCTGATAAGAAATATTTCAACTATACTTTTCAGCCCACTGTGAGTAAATATGCTCACAATTGGAAGAATAAAAGCAAAAATAATGATAATGGTAATTCTAGTGACCATGATGGTGAAGGAGAAGGAGTGAAGAGTCCAGTTGCATTCTTTGAACGTATGCACAAGACTCCTACCCATAAGATTTCTCAACATACTGCAGAAGAAGTTAAGGAGGTAGAGAATGAAGTGAAGCATCTCTACATACCTGCACAAGCACAGAAACAATTATTTACCAGATTGACTGAACATTATCCTACCATCTATGCTGATCGTGCAGTAAAGCGAAATGAAAAAGAACGACTGAAAGAGTCTAAAGCGATCAAAAGTGCACATGCCTTCCAACCAGCCAAGACACGTGATTTGGCCAAGAAGGCTCGAGAGAGAAGTATTAGTGAAGTGTTCGATGTTCTACTGGCTAGTGTGAAGTACATGCACCAACATCAAGCTGACCATAGAGGTAATATGCAATTAAATGAAGGAAACAAAATGGATGCAATGAAAGATGAACATCAGCGTAGACAAAATGATACGCATACATATCAAGAGAAATTAGAACGTTCCGGTAGAAGAGAACATCGGGAGAATCAAAAGACGGTGGATCAAGTGGCGCAGGAGAGTCACGATGCCAAGGCATTGAGACATTCCCTTGCAGACTTTGCTACAGGTCATAGTCCTGGTAAAAAATGCGATGATACTTCCCTGGTCGATTTGGTCAGTAGTGTCGATGGTGAATCTTTGTTGGATACAAGTCTTGCACAACCTCGCTTTCTCGAACCCAAAGCACTTTCCGAGAGTGTAGATATCGTGATTCGTGAAGCACGACCAGAGGCTTTATCCAGGATAGAATTTATTCATCGTATGGAAGTATTGATTCAATCTGGAGTTGGACCACCGATCAATGCTATCTTGATTGCTCCTCAGAGACCAGTGCGATATAAACACAGCGACGATATTGAAGTAGAGACACATGTGACCAATAAATTGAAGGTGTGTCCTTTCTCAGCCCCTTCACTCAATTCTGATGATGATGATGGTGATGATGGTGATGGTGATGGTGATGGTGGTGATGAGTATACTAACATAATCTCCTTCTCTGTCTATTTCTATTCATATACTCATCAACCTCTTTCTTCTTCTGCTTCTCTCACTGTACCCTTAATTCTATTTCCACAGTTGGAAGCGCGCAGAATGACTGAACGGCTTGCTGCCAACAAGACTCGAGCACACATGGCGGACCCAATGAAATATGCCCGGGATGTGGCTTCAAAAAAGGAATTTTTGGAAGCATACCATAACAAGAGAGAGCAGGAAGGCTGTACTTATCGCCCTATGATTCATACTAATGACAACTATCGAAAGAGGCACGTGAACCGTCACAAGTCGTATGAGGATGTAGTTTATCAACGCAAAAGCAAGACATCCAAAAGTGTCATGCGAATCAAAGAAGAGGCAGAGAAGAAGAAAAGAGAGAGTAGTGTGGGCCCATTGTTTATCACTAATAGCAAAATCCAAGATACTCGAACTACTGTGGTGGACAGTAAGGATGGTAAAGGTCATTCTCGTCGGCATCATCATCATCATGCTCGAAAAAGCCTATCTGCATTTGATCAACAACGTGCGCTTATCCAAAAACAGCACAATAAGGAGTATTCGCAGAGTAATGCGCATTCCATGTCACACGTTGCCCTATTTCATGTCCGTGCCGATCATATGCAAGAGGATGTGGATGCTAATGTGGACAAGACTTTGATACATCATGAAGAAACTGACTATGAACTATTTAAAAAATTCCAAAAGGAAGAAGAGGAAAAAGAAGCTAGATTGTTGGCCTCTTCTAGTGGTAGTGACGATGACGTAGATGAGAGTGGTTCAAATAGCGAGCGAAAGAGTGACAAGAAGGGGTCAGATAACATTGCTGGAAATACAACTAATACCAATGCTGAAGGATATGCACAACCTTCCATCCAGCAGACTTCCGCAGATGTAGCATCACGTATTGAAGAGAAATTACAATTAATATCATCTGCTGGTACTCCCGGTACGGGTGGAACACCCACTCCATCTACTTTTGTGACTCCAATTAAAGATGTGAATCAAACGCAAGAACTATTGACCACTACTCATGCTACGGTGGATGGCACTCCTGATGCCGATCACAGAGATATTGATAGCAAGATTGAAGAAGTAACCAGAATGATCAATAGTATTCAAGTGCCACGACGAGATGGTACTCGAGGGGTTCCATCAAGTCGTACTGGTAGTAATAGTGGCAATGGAAAAGCTACATTGAGTGAAATGGATGACTATATTGGAGGCTTGAAGACAGCAGAAGAAGCTGCACGAATGGAGAGAGAAAACAGTCATTATCAGTAGCCCTCGTTTTTTTTTTATAGTGAAAATGATGAGAATGATGCGGAAGACGAAATATAATAGGAAAGGTAAGGTAAGTAAGTATATAGAGTAGAGTTTGTGTGTTTATTGTCGCGATGTATCCATGCACATAAATTTTGTTAAATTTCAGAGTACAACAAAGGTATTCCGACCAGCAGTCTACCACTCCACTCGCGTCTTTTATTCCACAATGTTATACAATGAAGCCACAAGCGCTATACTATCTATCTATTCTTCTCTCTCTCTCTCTCTCTCTCTCTCTCTCTCTCTACTTCTTCTATCATAACTTATAACGACCACGTCTACAAAGAATTATACTTCATGGCTTATAGCTTACTACCAGGCCCTCTGGCGATCTTCATGATTCTAGTAATCAAATCCTGTGCTCCCATACAGTAGAAGCTGCCCTGTTAGATGATGGGTATTTATAGAGAGAGAAGAAGAGTGGTGTTATTACAATCGTCATGCAGTATCAATGTACTCACAGAGAAGAGATAAAGAGAAATGTGTTCCTGTACCTGCCAATATTTGACTCGATTCCAAGCATCCATTTGAATAGTATTCCCAATACAATGTAAATGTAAGTGATCCACACTGTTATAAGGTGGGACGTGGAAACAATATTGATCACCATCTTCCTTAGATGTAAATTGTCGTAAAGATGACTCTCCTATTTTCTGCATTTCCTTGATAAGTTCCGCATCCTCGATTGTACTCAAAGAATCAATGTTACGAATGTGTTGTCTTGGGACGACAAGTAAATGACATGAACTGGCAGGTTTGATAGTGCGAAACACGACGAATTTGGAATCACTGTATACTGTCGTGGATGGTTCTTTGCCTGCAATAATGTTACAAAACAAACAATCGAGCACTTTACCAGACTCTTTGTTGTACAGTACTTGTTTGCGGAAGAAGGTGCTCGGGCTAGACATGCTCAAACTGAAACTACGGATAAGTACACAAACCACGCCGATGATCAGAAATAACATGCACTACAACAAGCTCTCTAGTGACCTCGTGACCTCACCAAATCCCGCTGGAAATATGAATGACGATTACTATGTCTTCCCGCTCCAAGGAATCCCTTGAATCGCTTTTCCGAATATCCCTTAAATCGCTTTTGCGACTACCCCATAAGGTATCACTGGATCCTGTGAAGGTAGAACGCTGTCCTGTATGCTCAAATAGCGACGAAGCAAAAAAGCAAAATGTGAGTGATTCCAAGAGGTCGGAAACCCACCCAAACCAGAAAAAGTCGCTTTTCACGGTGAAAAGTAGTGTTCGGTCTTGGTTGTCATATCGATAGGCATTCTATCTATATTATATCTGTGGAATAGTCATAATTTGAGATATTCAGTACAAAAAGGACGAATAATCGCTTTGCAAGCTTGTAGATTTCAGGCGATCGATGGTGCTCTTTTGGCTCGTAGTCTTTCTAATCGCGCATGTGAATGGGCACGCAAACGATTCATTCGTCCCTTTTGATCATTTGTCTATCCCTTTACATCGCCATACAGATGTAGTCGACTCTCATGGCCGTCGTCTTTCCCAGGCTTCAGATTGGCCTCACGATGCACCTATCTCACACATGCTGGGGTCATTTTTCGCTTATCTGTGGGTAGGCTCTCCTCCGCAGCGTGTGAGTGTGATTGTGGATACAGGTAGCCACCATACTGCTTTTCCATGCGTGGGTCAGTCGTTCCTCCTTTATCTCTCTATCACCCTATTTGCCAATCCTGTTATACGTGATATGCGAACTAACTTCTCCATCTCTTTCTGATCTATTCAATCATGTACTCATCACTCTCCTTTCTTACTCTAGGATGTGCTTGTGGCAAACACATTGACCCACCTTATGACCCGTCTTCATCCTCTACGGCCCAAATAGAACGATGCTTTGGGGGTGGGAAGTGCTACATCAAACAAGCCTATAGTGAAGGCTCATCGTGGCATGCCTACAAAGTAAAAGATCGAGTATGGGTAGGAGGCGATAAGCTGCCCTACCCACTTACATTCTCTTCTGCTACACCGTTTCTTCGGAATGGAAATGCAGTCACTGAAGATGATAGAAGCAAAGAAGATAAGGAGAGAGAAAAGAGGCTCAGTGCATATATCAATAGCGTGAGCACGACTTTCAATTTCGGATGCCAAGACAAGGAGACTGGCCTGTTCCGATCTCAGCAAATTGATGGCATTATGGGTAAGCTCCCATCTTCTTCTTCTTCTTCTTCTTCTTCTTCTTCTGATGGTGATGATGGTGATGATGATGTACTAACCTGGCCTTGTCTTCGTTCTTTATTTACCCATGTCCTCACCATCTTTTCACTCCTTCTCCTTCATTCAAATGACAGGCATGTCTGCCAAGCATGACACTCTTCCCTTTGTACTGTATAAAAACAAAATCACCAAAACACGTAGCTTCTCCATGTGTTTCCATAAAGAAGGGGGAGTGCTGACCCTGGGTGGATACAACCCACAGTACCATTTGCCTACACCCGCTGTAAATATCCAGTATGCGAAACTATTGCAATCAAGTGGTTGGTATACTGTACGATTGGTTGATATTATGATGAAAGATGCTAAATCAGGCCGAAGAGAATCTTTGGGGGTTGCTAGTAGTGTATATAATAGTGGCAGAGGAGTGATCATTGATAGTGGCACCACAGATACTTATTTGCCGAAAGAAGTGACGATGAAATGGAACAGGTTGTTCTCTAGGATGACCAATGGTAAGCGCGCTGTTCTCTTCATCTTGACCTCTTCTCGCCGAGGAGGACGAGGACGAGAATGATGCCGATATTGATGCTGTCTGTGATGATGAGGAGGATACTAACACAGCCTCCTCTTTTGCCTTGTTCTATTCATATACTTGTTCTTTATCACAGGCATGCTCTACAATAACAAACAAAGAGAGCTTTCCCCCGAAGAACTGCTCTCTCTGCCTTCACTAGTCTACAAGGTAGGTGTCCTCTCTCCGTCTCATATTGCGACTCAATGATGATTGCAATGAAGATGGGCACATAAATTAACTCCCCTCTCTTCCCCTCCCCCCCCTCTCCCTCCTCCACAGTTTGAAGGCCTTGGGGGCAGATTCATTGAAATTGAAAGCCCTGCTACAGCTTATACGGAAAGCATCGAAGCCAAGTATAGCAAAAGCAAAATAGATCAGAAGGCGTTCCGCGTATACACTTCCGAGAAAAGTGGCTCTGTCTTAGGTACGGTACATGATGGCTCAGGTTATCATCATTTCATTTTGATGGTTTGATGTCATTCCATCCGGCAAGGAAAGCTAACTCATATGATTCAACTGTTCATCACTATTCAAACTCTTTTGATTTGTATTTCACTCCCCTAACCCTAACCCTTACCCTAACCACCATTGCCATACATTTTCACTTTATGTATCAGGGTCTAACTTTATGGTCGGCTACAACGTCATCTTTGATATAGACAAACATCGATTAGGGTTTGCCGCTTCTCAATGTGAATATCAGCCTAGTGATCGGATCGTATCATTGAGCAGGAAAACGATAAGCGATGGTGATGGTGATAATACTGCTGGTCATGAGAAAAGCGCCAAGAAACTAGGTATCTTAGGCACGACTTTCTCGGATGCGTTTTCAATAAGTGATGCATTGGCTAAATCGACAAGATGTCCCAGTGACCCGGGTCCGAAGCTCCCTGTCCCTACACCTAATGATAATGATAGTGATAAGAAGCTTGGAGAGCGGTTCACCACCCGTCTATTGCACCAAGGGTGTAGTGCTTCATGTAAGGTGGATCAGCTTTTGGACAAGGAGATGTCTATGTCTGAAAGAGAGAGGAAGATCAAACTAGGGTTCGTAGTAAAAGGAGCACAAGTATGGCAATACAATAAGTGCAGTAAGAGTGATACGTCTGGGTCAGATGGCGCTCATGGTAATTATACTAGTAATGAGTATCATAAAGAGAATGTGTTCAGAAGCGAACCATGTTTGACTCTTTGTGGCCGGCTCAATCAAGGTTTGATGCGGGGTAATGATCTGAATTGCAAAGAAGGTACATGGTCTCACTGTAATGACCAATGTGAACAGACTCGATATGTTCCTCGAGATGATGGCAGGGAGGGTCATAGCTCGGGTTGGACTGGGGCACTGAAGGCATGGTGGAAATATGCTAGTGGCAGTAGCGCAGGTACGAAAGACGATGAAGCCTCTTCTTCGCGGTATTCTAGTAGTCATGATGAGACAACTTGTCCCAAAGTTCTGGAAACCCGGGAATGCCACTCCCACGTCTGTCCATCGGGGTTAGGGGACTACAATGTGGCAGCCCTACTTGCTGTACATCCAAGCAAACATCTAGGTTTGGAGTCGATTAATGCATATCATCGACAAGAGCTGTTGATGGCAATATCCCACATACTTAATGTGAAAGATAGTTACATCCACCTTCCTGCTGTCCCCGAATATCGTCAAGATACTGGTAATGATGGAAATGCTCTGAAAGATAGACACTCTTTGTCTTTATTTTGGAGGATAGAAATTCGGGTACGTCGTGCATTGTATGGAAGAGGCACCCGAGAACAAGCAGACACCATTGTGGAAATGCTGGAAAATGAAGCTTTTCCTTCTATTCTCAGTACCGTAGCAAGTGCATATTTGGATGAAAAGGATACTCATATTCCATTGTTAATTAATCCATTGGATGATCTGACTGATTCAAAAGGAGAAGAAGAAAAGAAAATCATGAAACAATCAAGATGGTTGACAACAAATACTATATCTGTTCGCGCTGTCAAGTCAGAAGAACTCCGTCGTGACCCTCATGTTTTCCGGTCGAAAGTCTCTGCACCTATGAATGATCCATCTTCTGCTTACAGTACGAGTAATATTGTTAAGTATGATCAGGGAGATAACCAAAGGGGCCCTAATTTACGTATCCAATATCAGGCCTTCCGGTACCCAACTGAATGGCCCAGCTTTGTCTGGTCTCGAGCATTTCTTGTGATGATCATACAAGTGGTAGTATTATCGCTCTTTTTCGTATGTTCCCGCATTAAAACCATCAACAACCAAACAACCAATGCGAATGGTGATGGTAACGGGAGTGGAGATCGAGGTATGGGAAGTGGGTTTGATCCTTACAAGGGTGTAGGAGTAGGGAGAGGCGGTACTTATCGAGCACCTAGTGTAGGGAGTGTCAGAAGAACGGTGCGGAATCTGGCTCAAACGTTGAGGACAGATGGCAGAATGTAGCAGTGATTTGTTGTCTCTACTGATATGAGGATGATAGTGCTAATAATGTATGCTCTATTGTATAACTTTTAGTGAAATTACTTGTGTGACAAATTGGACAATACATCGATCAAAAAATACAAAATTGTCTTCTTATTCTCCTCCTTTGTTGTTGTTGTTGTTGTTGTTGTTGCTATCTATTTTACGAATGTTTTTCTTTACCTCAAGGTACGAATACTTAATTTGACTCTGGCGATATTTGAAGGACTTCCAAAGACAAACACGGAATCATCTTTATTTATTGTGGTGCCCTTCATAGGGTTTGCGTATACATAATGCAACATAGCTCCATTGAATGGGGTGGGCGTTCGAAATAATCCCAAGCAGATGACACTGTGTACCTGAAATAGGAGGAGGAGGTGGAGGAGGAGGAGGAGGAGGAGGAGGAGAGGTTAGTCTAAATACAGTAAAACATGTGTGGCATGTGGATAATGATGATGATAATCTTATGGAAACACTGAGCGTGACACGTACGATGAATAGTCTGAATACATCTAAAAAGGATTTGCCGATAAGTTGTCTCGGTATCGTGAAAGAGGACATTGTTTGTCCCAACTGGCCGACAACGAATTTCTCACAGATTACTGGGGTCAATCTCAAGTAAAACGACTGCACAAGTAATGACTCGAAAGATGCAGGAACAAAAGCCTTTGCACTAGCGAATACTGGCAATACGTGATGACTATCCATGGCATCCCAAATATCTTCCATATTATCATTGTAGAACTTCGCCAGCACATTATTGGCAACCTCATCAGTTGCTACAAGATTCGTAATTGCACTTGCCACTAAACCAAAGGTACTGCTCCGCCTCTTGCGGCCCCGACCCGCTAGACGGCCTTCAACACATTCTAGCTCCTTATCACTCCTCTCCTCTTTCGTAGCCTCTAATTTACGAGTAGATGTTGTCGCTAAATCTTTCAAGTCTTTGGTACTGATACCTCTTCGAAATAAATTGTGAACACCATCTGTTCTCTTTGTCGCAAAGCGTCCATTTCCATCGAAGATGACGACTCTTCTTCTGTCTGTGCCTTTGTTCATGCTTTTCAATTCTGCCGGTGTGAGTGAGTTAATATTCGCTGCTGACAACTGATTTCGAGAACCTCTTGCTTCCCTTTTAGGACTGTTTGCTCTAGAACTATTTCTGGAATTTGGTGGTGAGTTGACTTCAGTAGTATTAAAACTGACTGTCTTATCAGAATTGCTACCCGTTGCAGGCCTTTGGGCCTGTTTTCTGGATACACTTGATTGACTTTCTAACGTTTCTCGTATACGTCTCATGATCGTAGCATTTAATACAGCCATATTAGATGGAGAGGTTAATTCTACAGTGACATGAACTCCAGGTGGGATGTGCTGCTCTAATTTCAGAAATGTAAATAACGTCTCAGTGTTGACATGTACTTCATCAACTGTGGAGATAGCTGTTCTGGCCGACATGAGAGAAACACTAAATGCATTTTTGACATTCAATTTATTCAAAGAACTCATATTGGTGATAGAACCAGAGTAGTAATAAACATCGTTATAAGACTCCACAAGATAACTCCAAGACATAGGGATATGTTCATGAACAATCAGCACGGGATGATAAGCTTCTCCATTCGCTGATGGACGGCGAATCTCATCGACAAAGATTTGGAAATTGCTATCACAGCCACTCACAATGATATGATTTGTCAAAAAGCCTGCATCTTTGATGATACTGCTGGGTCTACCTAGCCGCGTCTGCGTAGTTTGCAAAATATTGGCAATGACCAAGGTAGAAGTGGGATTCTCTGGATCGTGATAATCATCCTCGTCGTCGTCACTACTCTCAACATATTCGTGTTTACGACTACTTTCCCCACTCGAAAGGCGTTTCCGACCAGGTGAATACCCTCCCATGGGAGAGCTTGTGGGAGGGGGGGCAATGACGTCGGCCGTTTTACCAGTACCCATAATGTGGTCTTTCTTTTTCTGAGTAAACCCAATAAAATTTGTGACTTCCATCTCGTCATCACTATCATCCATTTCGTCTTCTGTGAAGCTATCCTCGCTAATATTGCTCAACCGCTCCTCATCACTATCATCTGGATCATGATCAGGTGACACACTAGAACCAAATGCAAACCCAGCACTGATTCTTCGTACTGACTTGGAGACAAAACCTTCTCGATGCTTCTGTTGACCATTCCCTAGCATCGAGAAAGCATCACTTTCAACAGCATTATCACGAAAAGTGAATCTACATCATAAGTTTGTATTTTGAAACGCAGGAGAAAGAAAAGGTTCTTATATTAGAAAACATCACTGCAAAAGAAGAAGAAGAAGAAGAAGAAAGAGGAGGGGGAGGAGGAGAAAGACATACCTATTACCGAAGAAGTAGTTCCCTGCCCGGTCGATGACACTCTTGCTCTGCATCGCTGTGAGATCGGCATATTTATCCTTTCGGGGTAGTTTTTGTCGATTACCACAAGGGAACTTTTCGTCTTCCTGAATCAATTTGATGATGATCTCATTGACCTTAGTATGATTTTTCAAGGTACTGGAGATAAGTTCCGCAAAACTCTCATCATCCGCCATAACAACCAAAACTGGAAATTGTAAAAAAAAGTCCTTCATATTGCTGTATTCATGTAGATCTTTAGCAATAGGATTAAATACAACCCGATCCTTGGATTCTGATGCGACACCTAATGTCACACACTCCCATTCCATATAAACAATCTCAGAAATGCGTCTGAAGTTATATCTCATATATGCGATGAAAGTCATGGTAAGTGGGACGAAATAGATTTCCATACCAGCACCATGTAAATACTCTGTGAACCATGGTGGCATTTGCTTACCAGCAATCTCAGGATCCAAGTTTCCAAAAGAATGAAAGATATTTTCTACAAATGTAGTGAATCCTGGGCATAATGCATTTCTAGCTTGAATGGCTGTCTTGTATTCGTCTAAGCATAAAATTACATCCACGTCACTATCGAGCAAGATATCACCATTTTCAGGTCTCAACACTTGCACAAATGACACCAGGTCGCTATTGAAGTTGCTTACAGATAGCGCACTAAGTACATTGGCGGCATCTTCTACGCGAACATAATCTTCATGCAGATCTGTGTTGATGAGAAAGAAGATGCCATTAGCGCTGTCTGCTCTCACTTTCTTCAAATCATTCAGGGATAAAGGACTTCCAAGAACCCAAGTCACTTTGCTTTCTAAAGCATGTGTGAGCAATAGGGCTCGAATTGTTTCAGATGGAGGTTTGCGACATAATATCACTGCATGGCATTCTTCACCCTCCTGTTCAATACGATCTGGGTGGAAAAACTCTTTCAAAAAAGATTCCAATTTTCGCTTATCTGTACAATGTCCTGTGATAATGACATGGCTCTCATTGTTCTGGGGAACATAAGGCTTGGCATACTGGTTGGTGAGTTGTAGTAGAGCTTGTAATTCTGATAACCTCATAGGAATCAAGATCACAGATATGATGATGAATACGATGGTAACTGCCCTTGCGTAAATATCTCGTACAATGATGTCACCATAACCGATGGTGGACACAGTAATGATAATGTAATAAAATGTATCGAAAAAGGAGAGATGTGAGCACTGGATAGCACTAGGTTCCCCTCTGCGATCCCTGAAAGCATAGACGCCGTTGCAATTATTACTACGACAGTCACAATTGGTGTCTGTGATGGTTGTGAGAAGAGAGGTGAGAAGGGGGAGAGGGGGGGGGTTAGTCTATGTATGATAGAGACAGAATACAGCACAAGCAAATGCGAGAAAGGAAAAAGGTATGCTAAGAGGAGTAGTGATCGATAGAGGCATTCATGCCAATAGTGCGTACCCGTCGGCTCAAAAGGGGCACTTTCTACACAAGATGGTTCGTATCCCGTGTTTTCGTTGATATAGATACAATCATAAGACTGGTTCTCTAGTAGTTGCACTGTAGTGGTGGCCAAGTAAATCATCACCATCATAGTTAGAACAAGATACACAATTTGACGTCTCAAACCACTTGCATTGTGAATATACTTGAAATGCTTGAAGATTCGAAAAATACTGACAATTCGAAAGGACATCAAGTATTGCATGACAACACTGGCTGTTCCTGGGTAAAAGAGCTTGAAATAGCCAGGAAACATTGATAAGAGTTCAAAGATAGGGAAAACTCCATAATTGGCCCAATAGCCTAGACCTGTACCCATATAGCAGTTCAATAGAAAGTCAAACATAAAAATTTGTGTAACACAAATATTCACAATATTGATAAAAAAAGTAAGATCATAACTTGGATGATACAATGGTATAATATAGCTAATGGAATAGTATACGATCAATATGATGTTCACGACATCATAAATAGCCCATCCGTTGGTGATAGATCTAGAGACGATCAATTTCTTGGTCAAAGAGTAATGCTCGGGCATATGAGTAAATAGTATGTTGCCGATAAACTCTTCTATGCGCGTTAAAGCAGAATTAATCGAGATGTCAGTGAAAGTAAACGTGTAAGAGCTATCACTCTGATCTAAGCCTTCACCTGTGAGATTGATTGTTTGACCAAACTTCAAATTGCCTTTGCCATCAACCTTGCTCCGCAATTTGGTCATGTCTATCTGACCCGAGATGTCCACTTGCTTGCGCGGAGTACGAGCCATTGCGATACTAACTCTTCAGCAAAAACGAGAGCCTTCCTGCACAAAAGTGGTCCTTTTCAAGCACAGCTAGATGATATAAGTATTGGCCTAACCTGGAGAGGTTGTCTTAGTGCTCAGATATCTGCAGCAGTGGCAAGAACGACGAAAGCTCCCCCCTTCTGTTTGCGTTTTGGTTACTGGAAGTGTCTTAGTGGGTCGGCATAAGTTGCTATTTGCTGACAACTGGGCTTTGTGCGCTTGGAGGATAATCCATACATGTAATGCGGGTCTTTGCTAGCCTTATTCTGTCAATTTTATTCGGATGTGTGACTTTTTATGTTCCGATATTATCATTTCGGCCGATAAATGGTCGTCATAGTCACAAATTGAGAAGTCCTTACGTGAGACACCCGAATGCACCTACTTCTTCTCATCCACACTCACACACCTCACTAAACATGGTTTTTGACTTTCTTCGCAAACGTAGTGAAGAAGGTCTTGACCAATTGGCGAATTTAGCCCAAAAAACGGCGGAGGGAAAATTAGGCGAAGCCCTCAAAGATACGGCAGATTATATCCAGTTGCGGCAACGTATTGATGCAGAAAATCTCAAAAGGTTAACAGAGGGCCTTACTCAGTCTCGAGAACGGCTACTTGGTGGCATTAGTAGCAGCTTCAGTAATGCCGATGATAGCATTGAGCAAAGGTTGTTCAAGATTGAAGAAGTGTTGTTACAAGCAGACATAGGGGCAACAGCAACCAATACCATTCTCAAGGATTTGAGAACTTATAGCAAAACCAATAATCTAGTTGAAGAAGATATATTGCCTGTGTTGAGGGAAAGGCTGATTGAAGCATTAACACCAAGTGATGATATGAAGGATATTCGATTTAGCAATACGAGCGATCCTACTGTACTGTTTGTCATCGGTAAGGACTCTTATCGACATTGCTCTGCCATAATTCATAATGATCATGATAGCTATACTAACACAGCCTCTCCTCTCCTGTCTCTTTCTATTCATATATTCCTCACCTTCCATCTCCATCTCCTTCCTTCACTATACCCTTGTTGTAATCATCATTATCATCTTTACACAGGTGCTAACGGTATGGGGAAGACCACCACTATAGGCAAGCTGTCCAATCGGTTGGCTAACGAATTCAACCTGACAGTCCTCCTAGGGGCATGCGATACTTTCCGAGCAGCTGCTGTAGAACAGTTAGGTGAATGGGCCAAGAGAGCCAATGTATCCATCGAAGTACCTTGCGATATTGAGAAAGGGGGTGATCCAATACCAGTCTGCTCTAGGTCTGTGAAGAGAGGCAAAGAGGAAGGATATGATGTGGTGATAATTGATACTTCTGGCAGGCTGAGTAATAACTTCGAGCTCACACAACAACTGCAGGAAATGAAAGTAAGTGATGAGGATTTGTGTGCTCTTATTGTGAATACTCGCATTGCTCTAATGATGATCAAGGTGTTGAATAAACTAACTTTCTTCTCGTCTCCTGTCGATTTCGATTCCATATATTCGACATTTTTTACCTTCTTGTCTTGCTTTTCACTATAAACCTATTGTAATCATCATGATCTGTCCCCTCTGTATATCATTCATTCAAACACAAATAGACTGCAATTCAACAAGAAGTTCCAACTGGTCCACATGAAACTCTTTTAGTTGTAGATGGTAGTCTAGGGCGCAATGCTGTGGAACAAGCCGCAACTTGGAGGAAATATGTGGGTATCGATGGTGTTATTGTGACCAAATTAGATGGAACAGCCAGGGGCGGATTCGTAGTATCTGTCGTGAAAGATCTAGGTCTGCCAGTAAAGTACATAGGTGAGAATTTCGCTCTTATAGTTGCAGTGACTGTTTGATGATAGCTTGGAATGATGCTACTGAATAGACTAACCTCTCCTTGCCTCTCTGCTCTTTCTAATACGCGTACATCGGAAATCCTTTACAGGTGTTGGCGAGAAGATTGATGACCTCCGGGAATTCGAGCCGGCCATCTTTGTGGATGCTCTTCTTGGTAACGATGAAAATACAGCAAAGCTCTTACAGGCCAAATCAGCAAAGATGATGGGAGTGGTGAAGATGGGCCGTGATGGTGATGATGATGATGATGATGATGTGAGTGCTAATGCGGTATCCAGTACTGACCGTCTGAAAGCATCTTTTGCGAAGAGTGGGGGTGAACAATCTGGGTCGAAGATGGAAACGATGAGTAGTGATGGAATAATGGATATGAAAGATGTGATGGCCCAGATGGAAGGAGGAGTGAATAAACGGAAAAAACGTCCGAAACCTCAGAATAGTAAGAAGCAGCAGCAGAAGAAGAAGAAGAAGAAGAGTGGTTGAAGAATGAGGAGGAGAGAGGTGTTAGATTAATACGTACAATTATTGGCTGTGTGTAATAATATGTGTTACAAAGTATACAATATCTACAGAGTGTGCCGTTTCCGGGTAGATCGTATGTTCGTATGTCAACCTAATCACCTTATCGTACACTTCATTACAAATTCTGTCACGAAGTATATCGACAAAGGTACACGTAGCGGATACGAGTCTGTACATATAAACTACTACCCTACATCGTCTTCACTGCTTGACTACTACCCTACATCGTCTTCACTGCTTGACCTATTCCAAAGGTTTTGCAGTCTGTATTCCTAATTCTTTGACCACTTGCACCTCAGTCTTTTGAATAGTCTGTTCATGTTGACTGATATACGATGATACGAACGGACCGCTGGCAACAATCATGTCACTTCTGTTGTATTTAGCATAATAGACGGGACATGATTTCGTTTGGAAACTATGTGCAGATTGGAGGATTGGCAGTACATCTTCTTTCTCTTCTTTGCGCTTCACTCCGATGATTGGTGCTGGCTCTGCGATAATACCATCTAGATTCCAAACTTTTACAGAGCAGTCTTCAGAGCCAGAGGTCATCATGGTACCATCACTGGAAAATGATACACTGTTAAAAAGCAGTAATAATAATAATAATAATAATAATAATAATGAGGAGGAGGAGGAGGACGAGGAGGAAGAGGAGGGAAAGTCAGTACAGTTCTTACCAAATGTGAAGCTGGGGAGCCAGGGAAGAACAGGGAGTGACATACCTGTACACGGCGCGGGTGTGTCCGGTCAGGATACATAGTGGCTTCTCCGTAGCAATATCCCACACATGGATCACACCGCGGTCCGTACCCGCACAAATTTTATCACCGACAGGACTAATGTGCAAAGAAGTGATGGGAGATAGCGCTCCACTGAAGATTCTGACACTCCCGCCGGTAGCGATATCATATACTCTTACCGTCTTATCTTCACTCCCGGAAGCAAGAAGAGTAGAATTGGGATGCCATGCTAAGCAGGTCACATCACTAGTGTGATTCGTCATCATTCGTATAGGCTTCGATCGTTCTATTAAGGGAGGGGAAGGGAGGGGAAGGTGGGAGGAGGTTGGAAGACGGAAGACGGAAAAGGTTAGTACAGCCTCCAGAGAGCGAGTCCTGAAGATAAAGACTCAGTATGACCATAACCACGTACCAGTATTGAACAGCCTCACAGTACGATCCATGTGTCCGGATGCGAAGAAGTACCCTAAAGGTGCGAAGGATACAGCCCACGCGGCAGTCTGGGTAGCATATTTACCAACACATTGGTTGAGTTTCAAATCCCATAACCTAATACTATCATCACTACTTCCACTCACTACTAATCTAGGGGTGACTGCAGACCCAGGGCTTATATTGCTGTCACTCTTGTCGATATCAATCGAATAGATAGGTCCACAATGACCTCTCAGCTCTTGGACTGTGTATTTGCTCCTTAGTGGTTGTTTGTCTGTCTCGCTATTGCCATCTGTAGCAGTTCTCACAAAACGTTCATATTGATTGCGATACAGAAGAACATTCTCCAAAGTGATCCTTCCCGCTCCGGGAGTGCCATGAGAAGAATTGTCGCCAGACACTGGCTCTACATAAGTCGTGTAAGCCCAAGCTTGCTTGCCCATGCTTTGCGCTTGACTGAAGTCAAGTTCGTTGCGAGAAGGGTTTAAATTCCAGATTCGCACACAGCTGTCTTGAAAACCAGCAGCACATAAACTCGAGTCATCATTCATATCCATACTTATAAGGCCCTCATGAGTGTTAGTGAAAGTTCCAAATAATACACTTGGTTCATTCAGATCTGCAGTACATGTAGACTTTCTGTTCTTTTCAGATGTACGAGAAGTTTTCATAACATTCTCAGTACTGAAGAAATCTCGGCTGATTGTTTGGGTTTGGGTAGCCGCCTTCACCAAGGTGTTTTTCAGTACAATATTAGCAAGAAGGCTGCCGAACAATTCATGAGTATGAAAATCTGGTACTTCACCATACTTATTTCCCTTGATCGACCCCTTTCCCGGCACTCCCAAAGATATATCTTTCATAATGCGATATTGTAGAGTAGATGTATCGATATAATATCCTTTAAGATCGATGGTTGAATTCATATTGTGAGTGGTATTAACTTTCACAAGATCTATCCTATCATTGATGATAGCAGCAAAGAGCATCAATTGATTGCTCGACAAGTAGTTAAAGATAAGCTGATAAGCCAAATTTGACAACTTTACTTGGAATTTGCTCTTTAACACACACTTCACGAAGAGATTCGTTTTCAGAAAATCTTCCCCTATATAGTGCCATGTAGGATGATAGTTAGGTCGTGGGAGAGTATGTGAATCGAGAGAAGCGAAGGCAGAGATTCTGTTAGTATATTGATCATTGCCATAAGCATCCCAGATTAGAGGAGTAATCTCCATGAGAAGCAGAGGCTTGGCTTACCCATAGTGTTTTTAATATCCAATTGCGCACGTGTAGTCAACATGGATAGACTGTTCAGTTCACGGGCTTGCGTATCGAAGAAGTCATAATAACACTCTTTCCAAAACCGCTTTGCCTCTTCTTCGAGGTCTTGACGGATCAGACTGATATAGATCAACACAAAGATTGGGAAACACAGAGCTGATGAAATTGAGATATAATGTTAAAGGAGGAAAAGGAGTGAAAGGTAGGCGAATTTATGATTAGAGAGTGCAAAAAGTAGGTAAAGATTAGTATACTCATCGTCGCAATCATCATCATGACAATAGAGTCATAATAGGAAGAAGAAGAAGCATACCCAATAATTCCTTCTTTACCATATCGAGAGAATTTACTGCCCATTGGTAGAATTGCTTGAAACTCTCAATGTACAAAAAGCCAATATCCTTCTTTTCGTCACTATCACGATATTTGAGGATAGTCATAGCTTCACTGGTCAGTGTGTTTGCAGATAACAGAGCATTGGTGATGGCACTATCACCTCGAGGAATTAAACTAATCGGGGCAACAGATGCTTTGCCCTCATTGGCTTTGCTATGTTTGCTAACGATCTCTTCGTTCAACTTGGAGGCAGCTTCAGAATAGCCTTTCCTCCTTAAATAGTCGAGAACGAGGGACTCCATGGTTTTAATATGATATTCGAGATGCTGAGAATGGCACCACTTTCTACGTCACAAATCCTTAGTAAATGACTATTTGAGTAACAAGCAGCCAGCAAACATATACCAGTGTCCTTTGGAGGTACCGCCACTATACAGAAAAGTGTGTTGGTGGCACTACGGGCGCCAATAATTTTATGCATTCAGAAGTGAAATGGATTGGAGCGGGGTCGATCGACAACTTCGTTTTGCCCGAAATTTTTATGTCGGGGTATCAGACGCTGGATAGTATTGTTTTGTTGGTCGAAGACATAAGAAGTCTGCAATTCATTTTTGTGAAATTATCTTTCCTCGCTTTCGAAATCAGTTGCAGGAAGCTAGACTTTTATCGCAGAAGCGACATCTCAGGCTTATCGTCCCTAAAAGTAGATAGAATATGGATCGTGGACGCGTAGGCACGCTTGCCATTGGCAACAAGACGATTCGCGACCAGATGATTGCCCACCAGCAAGAGGTTCACTTGGAACGAATCAACAAAATCAAGAATCGTAAACCAGGGAGCTCCAATACATTAGATAACACCCCTCCAGTCATTGTAAAAGCTGCACTTACCAACCCTCGTAAAAAGGCTAAAAAGGATGAGTTCAATATGATGACAGAGCGTGAAAACCGGGCCCTTTTACAACGCATAAGTAACACTTTGACTGGAGTTTCTAATCTATGTAGTGTAGATGATTATGAAAGGATGCATAAAATTGTTCAAAACCTCAAAGGTGGCAAAGCTCAATATGAAGAAAACATCTTGAAGAAACATCATGCACGCTACCTCAAACAACTCAAGAATATGGGACCTTATTACAACCCACGAGAGTGGGAATTGGATTACAAACGACAAAAGGTACAACAAATGTTTATGCGAGAAGTCACTTACGAAACACCTAAAGATTATGTTCCTATCAAGAAAGCTCCTTTCAAAGTACTGGGTACCTTGAGAGATGAAGGTTTCCGTCCTCATCATACACAAATCAAAGGTGCTGTTCATGGATTACCAAAAGGTGCTACGGGTAAGGCAGGACATGCCAATAAAATCAAGGCTCTTAAAGATGGTAATCTGCTATCATCGAATCAATCTAGTCCTCATAAAAATGGAAGAAAAACCAGAGACGAAGGGAAAGGCGATAATGAGGAGGATGAATATGGTGATGAGTTCGAAGAGGAAGATAATCTAGGCAGAAAAGAATTGGCATGCACTCATCGAAATATCAAAATCATTGATGAAAGCAAGGACGAATCCCACCCAGGAAGAGTAACACAGCTCTGGGGTGAAATTACTGTCAATTTAGTAGAAGGTAATGTTCTAGTGATTACTGCTACCATGAACACGTCTGCTGATGGTGGAATATCCGCTAGTAACGAAGCAATCAATGCGGAAGCAGAAATAGATGTCAAAGGTCTTGCTGAAGTACGTGGCTTAGATGGAGATGCTGTCTTAAACAACACTACTGAGTTAGTCGATCTGTCAAAGTACGTCAGTGAGAAAGTAGATGTTTGTGTAGATGATGGTAATGCACGTATTATCCTTAACTTGCTCGATGATTCTACTTCAAATGAAGACCAGAGTATTTACGAGAAAATTATAGGCTCTGAAACTGAAAGCAAACAATTAGGATCTCCTCCTCGCTCTCCTGCTAGACCTAAAGATGTAGGTGTCTCCTTTGCTGACATGGAAGGTGATGGGTTCGAGTTGAGAGATGAGAAAAGCTCACTATATGAAGAGGAAGATCTGAACAATGTAATTGAAGATGGACATTTTAAAAACAGTTTCGATGTCACAGCTCCAATCCGTATTTTAGGTGCTCCTAGTCTAAAAAAAATGGGTGTTCGATCTAAGACTGAATATTTGCCGTTACATACGGATTTGACATGTAATGGCGATATGATCGTTATTAAAGTGACTGTTAGACAAGATTCTGTTTTACAATACAAAGAAAATTGTGCTATTGCAAAAGGTACACAATTCACTGTAGAGACATTGTTGCCATCCATCATGCAAGCTGATCAACATCTGACTCAAGAGTACTTCGCTAATATTGTTGAAAATCTGGAAATCGAATCGAATCATACAACGGGAAAAGTGAAATGCACGTTATTGGATGGATGACGGATGATGTATAGAAAAGATTGCATAATGAATGAGTAGGTAGCGGATAATTGATATTCTCTTTCACAGACATCATCATCAGTATAGTTACAAATGAAAAGTAAAAAATTGATATTTGTTCGAATAATGTGAAGAGTGCAGTAAAAGAATGCTTGATGGACCCTAGACCCACACACGCCATATTATTTCTTCGTCTCCCTCTCTCTCTCTCTCTCTCTCTCTCTCTTTCTTTCTTTCTTTCTTTCTTTCTTTCTTTCTTTCTCCTTAGTCTCTGAACGACAAAAACTAGCGATACGTCTTCCCATCTTACCGTCTTCCCATCTCACCATTGCATGCTCTCAGACCGCATACGATGGAACACATCTTGGGGGTCATTCACTACATCTGTCTTGACATGTCCTTGATCGATTTCCAACCATTCTGTCATGTAAATGCAAGTAGTGGGGCTGATCACTCCTCCATCATGGCACTGAGTGATCAATGGGCATACTCCACATGGCATTTGGGTCATATATACACCCTGACTGGAATATGGCCGTGACAGTCTCACTGCAAATACAGACTCTCGAGGAAGTGCCTGTTTGTCCTCCTTGCCTTGTCCATTGCCTCTCTTTCTCTTCTTCACCTTACCATCAATATAATCCTTATTGTCCCCATGATCCAGAATAGTGCCGCCCCCTTTGTCACAGTTGGCTATACTCATCCCTACCGACTCCTTCTCATCCAAAGCTTCGGGATATCCCAAATCTTGTCGGAGGGCAGATTTCTCCTCATCATTCCATTGATCCTTCAAAGTCGCAGGACTAGCTCGTTCAAGACGACCATCATACACCATGATGTCTAAAATAGAGTCAATGTCCTGTAGTTGAAGATCCACGTCGGTCACTTTTGCTAACTTGAGTGCAAGCCATAGTAGACGATTTTCCATGACTTTATATTCTTGTGGTTTGGATTTGATCATACGCACCATTGTGCGTTGTATGAAGTCGCAAATGGCGTCCACAAAAGCATGGTCGAATTCTTGTTCGTGATACCATGGACCACCTACAATCTCCTTGTCTACAGAATGGTGATGATAGCAATCGGGGGAGAGAGAGAGAGAGAGAGAGAAGTGATTATATGGTTGGATAGATAAGCGAGAGGCGGTTTTGTTAGTACGTTTATTATGATTATCCTGGTAGTAAAGAAAGTAATAGAGTGAAGACGTGGAACGTACCAGGAGTGGCGTTATATAACATGAAATACTTCTTGCTTTTACTGCTCACACTTCTCACAGATTTTACCAATTTTTCGCTCTCTAACTTCTTCAGAGCTTTATTCAAGGAAGCGGTAGGTACATTTGTCGCAGATTTGATGTCTTTAATCCACATTCCTGACGTTTTACCTTTTTCACAACACTGATACACCATCATCTCATCATTGGTGAGTTTGCGAAACTTTGCAGCCTCTTCTTCGTTGACGAGCTGGTATTCTAACTGGCTAGAGTTAGGTCCTCTATAATCCCTATCTTCGTTGGAATCGAGAGGTTCTACATAGTTATAGAAAAACATTCGTCGACGAGAGGCGAGCTTATTAATCAAGGCAACAAGCTTGCTCTTCTCATATGCACTGAAGTGACTTTCTACTTTCTTCTGCAGCAAGAATCTGCCCAAACTACCATTTTTCTCGTCTTGGTTTCCTACCCTTTCGAACAGATCGAACAATTTAGCTTGTAGCGCTTCCTCTTCTTCACTAGCACGAACCTCATTATTCACCTCAGCCAAGAGCTCTCCTTCCGTCTCCTCTTCGCTAAATGTCGCCATCTCTAGGTCAAATTATCCCAATTTTAGTGCACTCGAGCCAATTTCAAAACCAATTGATGCAAACTGGTGAAGCCTTGTCACCTTGCCCGTGCCCGTGCTTCGTAGTGTGAGTGACTGGGAAGTGTTCCGTGGTCGGACGGAAAGGCGGTTCGGACCAAAAGTTGTCGATTACTCCACATAGTAGTTATTTATAGACCTCACTTTTCTATTGAAAGTGAAATAAAGGCTCCTTTAATTTGTTTGAGGTCCCGAAACTGTAAAGATGAGTTCTAGTCTACTTGATAAAGCCGACGAAAGTAAAGGAGAGCATGGCTACGATATAAACATCGTGTACCATTCTCACGCATCGAACATTCCTCACATCAACACATGGATCGATGAATTAGTCACTTTAACCGAAAAGGGATTACCTGCACGTAAGTTTCCCAGTACACAAGACTTGGTAGATTGTTTACAAAGGTATGATGCCGTCTATCGAGAACTACTACGACAAACCTCTATTTTCAGTGAACCTGTAACAAAACAACTAGCTAAAGTCTGGGCGGGTACTCTTAAACTGTTAGACTATATGGTGAAATCATACCATCGATATGTCAAACACACGAGTACTATCCAAGAACAAGCTGAGATCTTGTTAGATGAGAAAAATCATGCCATGATAGCATCTAAGGTCAAAGAAGACGAATTTGAATTGGAACGTACTTATCTTAAAGCCAAAATCCGTAATCTTGAGGCTGAAATTGATAGCATGAATGCCACTCAAAGGGAAATGGGCAGAGAGAATTTGAGGTTGAGAGGGATTTTGAGTCGATATGTCCAAAGTGATGGTCTGAATGTGCCTGTGTGGGACCTGATGAACAAAGACAGCGATATCAACCCAGAAGTAGCTATGCATAACCCTTATGCTACAGAGAAGGAGTCGGGTGACCCTAGTAGACATAGATTGAGGGAGATCAATCGATTGGATATTGAAATGAACGAAGTATTGGCCAACGCGTTAAAGGAGCAGGATCGTCAAGAGATTATTATGAAGGATATAGTGTCACTTCTAGAAAACAATCAGGAGATATTCGGTCCTGGATCCGTGGCCGATAAGAAGTGGCTGGCGGGTACTGTGATCGAAAAAACGTTTAAAGATTGTGCGATACAAGTAGATGAGAAGGAAGAATATGGTGTAGTGACAGAGTTATTGCCTCGTAACGACGAAGAAATCGAAGCCAATCCTCCAAGTAATGTGACTGTCCCCAAGGTCAAAGGAGCAGAAATACCTTGGCAATTGAGACGCAAATTTCAAACATATCCTCAAGTACTTCGTATACCCCCTGCAGCATGGTTATGTCAAAGTATTATGGCAATATATATAGATAAAATATATGCAGATAGAGAACGCGAAGAGAAAGGTTTATTGAAAGAAACGTTGGCAGAACATGTACATACGTATTATATGCGCCTATTGCAGCTGAATGCCTTGGCTGATGGACAAAGTGCGCAATTGATCAAAGCTTGTGATCATTACGAACCAACTTTGCGTCGAGTGGCATTGTTCGCCAGTCAAATTGGGCTACATGATAAAGAAGCGCCTCCTAATATGGACACTACAGATACCAGCTTCATACTAAGAGTTATAGAAGAATTGATGAAATTAGGGGAATTAGTTCCGGAAAAGGCATCCCGTAGGAAGCTCACTGACCATGGGGTAGTCTTCAAAGCGGATGTATTGCGTAGTGTATGTTTGAAAGTTATTCACAACATATTCGAAGATTGGTTGCCAGATGGCGGTCATGATTATGCTGTCAAAGTCAAGACTATGGAACATACTGATAAAGGTAGTAAATACGTCGATATGGACGAGTTCATTGAAATATTGATTGAGCCATGGCAAACTGTGAGGTTAGATTGGGAAGAACATGTAGCCTTCCTGTTTCATGAGCATTGCAATATACAGCGTATACTTGGAGAAGCACAATTTGCCAATGATAATGGTGTAAATGATAGAGATAGTATATTATCACAGCTATCCAAGCAAGGTGCGGTGTGCCCTCTCTGTCCTCATTCCTCTATGACCGATTGTGACGACGATGACAAGACTCTGCTAACGGAACTTCTGGTTGCCCTCTATCTAATCACCACCATCATCGCCATCATCATCACCACCATCATCATCATCACCATCATCACCATCATCATCACTACAGGCGCGAAAGAATCACAACGACGTCCCATGAGACTTTTCCAACAATTGAAAACCAAACAAAAGGATGATACCGGTACCCGCAAAGGCCCTGAAGCAGTCCAGAGGGAGCCTGTAGTTGAGACCATGAATCGCAAATCTTTCACTACCACACTTCTCATTATTAACCCTAGCCTAAGTGGTAAGCATTGACATACTCTCCTTCTGCTGCTGATCCACTGTACCTATGACGATGATGGTGACGAGTATACCTAACCTCTCCTTCTTCTCTGCTTCTTTCTCTTTCTATTCATATATTCCTCACTTTCCATCTTCTTCTTCTTCTTCTTCTTCTTCTTCTTCTTTCACTATACTCTTATGCATCTCGAAGTGGATTATGCGGAAGACTTGTTTGAAGAGGCTCTTGAATATGCACATCAAGTGGTGTTGAGAGACTTGGAATTGATGTGGATGCATGTGCGTACATCTACTACAGAAGTTGATAATGATAATGATGACAGTGGCTTCGAGTTAGGAAGATCGTTAGACAGTTATTCGAGAAGTTTGATGTCGCCAATTGAGGAACAGACGAAAGAGAAGAAGCCTCCAGTGTTCTATGTCAATACACGTACCCAATTAGCACAATGGAGGAAACCATACGAACCTCACACATTCCGTGCAAAAGATATTGAGTACGACACTTTTCTTCATATAATGATATCCAAAAATATATTGGCATCATCTCCTTTGTCTGAACTGCTTCATATGACTCCCAAGGACTTATGGCCAAATGCAGATATGTTTTTGAAGCAGATAGCAAAAGGGCTGATTGGCAATAAGAAGTAGAAGTGTATGATATTGATTGATGAATCATATGAAAGCCAAAAGTGATGAGTGTATGCTTACTGTAATATTTATGTATAAGATATGATGCCTACTGTGAAAGAGTATACTACAACACCACCCACATCCATATACAAAATATTAACTCTCTCGTATACTGCATATATAGTGCTGACGAGGTGTAGTCCATTCATATGCTTGATAGCGAGTCATTATGGGTTCCTCTTTAGTTCCACTCGAGGTAGGTAACTACACCCCAACCCTAACCCTAACCCTAATATTGAGGAAAGTCATCATCTACTTGCTGTGACCATGCTTCCAAACCTCCTCGAATATTGTACACGTTTTTCAGTCCTTTCTCTTTTAAATAGACTACCGCTTTGCTGCTAGCAATACCGCGACGACAAAGAACATAGACACCTCTCTCCATTTCCTTGTATCCCTGCTGTTCCATTTCACCAAATATTTCACTTTTCTCATCTTGTGCTCCTTGGAGACATGTTTGTATCTGCGGTGAGGATAGAAGCTGCTCCAAAGGTACGTTGTGAATACTAACCTTGTTCTCATCGAACACTAAGTCATTATGAGTCGTATGATACATAGATTGCATGCTTACCATATCATACTGAACCTTACTTCGTACATCCAGCAATACATGTGGTATCTTATCGCGGAATGCTAGTTGTTTGTATTGCTGCACTGTAATAGAAACAGCATCGATTGTATTGAGAACATTGAGATCATCTTGATTGATGTTATTGGCAGTATTGCCTATAGTTCGATTAAGGGTTTCAAATAGTTGCGATAATGCTTCTAACTGTTCTTTCTCATTCTCTCGATGATTGTCTTTCAATGTACAGATCTCGCACTTCGCCCTCTTTGTGGAAATATCGAAGCTAGTAAATGCACTGTAAGAACCTTCATATAGCAGCTTCTTTCCTGTCATAGGTTCACATGAAAGAGTGTTCTGGATTTGTTTAGAGCGAATCACTTTGATCGCTTCGATTGCTTGGAGACATCCGATCATACCGGGAACGGGCCCCAAGACGCCAGCATCAGCACATGAGGCACATGATGATAGCATTGTTGGGTCGGGATGTAAACAACGATAACATGCACTACTTCCATCTCGTTGTTGCTGCAGTTGTGAAGAAGGGCTAGTGGTGCTAGACAGAGACAAAGGTGTAGAAGGTATGAAGACGGTCATTTGTCCGTCCATTCCCACACTGGCACCACTGATTAAAGGAATATTAGCTATATTGCAAGCATCGTTGATGATATAACGAGTCTTGTAATTGTCCGTGCAATCTAATACTATATCTACTCCCGCTGATATGATAGATAGCGCATTCTCTATATTGATCATCTCATTGATACATTCTACACTCACCATTGGATTCAATGCTGTAATTCTCTGTTTTACACTTTGGGTTTTATAGAGGCCAATTGTCGTCATATCGTGTACAATTTGTCGATGTAAGTTCGACATCTCTACCTTGTCTCCATCACAGACCTTTAGATTGATGCCACTGCCTGCTAGATACAATATGGCAGTAGAGCCAAGACCACCACATCCTATCACTAGAGCCGTCGATGCACAGAGTTGAGTCTGGCCATCTTGGTGGACAATGGGGCAAAGAATCTGACGACTGTAGCGTTCAACCACGCGAGGATCCATGGCTTTCTCCAAATAAGCTAAAGTAAACGCTAGCCGAACGTGCTCAAGCTAACTTTCAGACCTGTATCCTCCAAAAATGCGGGAATTCTTCCGTGAGAGCCACACCATGAACGCCGGGTGGGGCGCTCCTTCTGGAAGGTCTGTCCTGAGCCAGCTGGTT
>JACLAD010006335.1_pt1 | contig 31033 bp, 10 predicted proteins | sample 8027901 | NCBI WGS metagenome assembly JACLAD01 (sample SAMN15725071, study PRJNA655200) | protist metagenome | isolation source: fluorescence activated cell sorting (FACS) single amplified genomes of... | place: Spain: Blaines Bay Microbial Observatory, Mediterranean Sea | collected 2016-07-05 | reverse complement strand
GGTAAATACGCTGTCAAATGGACAAGAACAGTGTCAAGAGGAAAAATTTTGGGATACGTTTACTTCAATATACTGGGGGCAAGGGGGTTTGCCATGGGGTTATGGATTTTGGAATTTGATATTGGGCATAGTAATAGTATTGATAGCGCGTTTTGCGCCAGTTTTGTCAGCTTGGGTAATATGTAAGTTGATAAATTCCATGGTATTGAAAAGTGGATCAGGAGACGTTTCGGCAGCAGCGTTGAACTTGAGGGCGTTGCGGATAGGGCTTCTTGGTGGTCGTATTTATTTTGAAGAACTAGAATACGTTTCAAATAACATTCATCTCCGAATAGTTGAAGGTGGTGTGTCGTTACGTTGGTGGATGTCTGCTGAGTCGATTAATCGCAAGGTTAGTACTTGGGTTGAGGGTGGGGGACAGGAAGAGGATGACTCGCCCATGTCTTATCGAAAGGGCGCAGCAGAATCTTCCTCGCCAAATCAAAGGGAAAAGCCGTCAAGGCTATCGGTGTTTTTATGTGGTGCGGAATTGAGTGTGTTTAATAATATTGAAAAATACACCGAGCTGGAAACGTTGATTCTAGACTCGGTAAGCAGCAGGTATGGGAGCCCTGATGACCTTGAAAGCGGAATAAAAGCAACGCCAGTATCTGAGATACGGTCTAGCGAAGAAGATAAAGGCGTTTGGAGCTTTTTGTCACGTTGTTTGCGTCGTCGTCGGGGTCCAAAGGAAGAGAACAAGATCAGCAGCGGGGATGAAGGTGGTGGTGTGCGTAGCTCCTCGCCAGTGGGTATTGGGTCTGAAGAAAGGTCAAGTACAATGGTTAGTGAAGTAGGGCAAGAAGAGCCATGGTTTTACAAAGTTTTCCCAGTTTCATCGTTTGAACTTTCACAGTTGTGTGTGTATGTGTCTGACCCAAGTTTGAAATCCACTCTTATTGTGCACGCGCGGGAGGGTCGTGGAGTACACTACATGGATTCAATCCCGAAAGGCGACAAAAATTTTGGTCTTGATGAGTACCGAGTGATAAATCGTATCGTTTTCGAAAATTTACGAGTCCGTCTGTCCTCAAACCCACAGTTCCAAAATGAGATTGTCAAGGTGGAGGCGACGGAGTCTGAATTTTTCGAAAGTACGACTAGGGCGGTCGTCGGTCTGTTCCGTGATTTGTTTCCGGAAATCGATTTTCCCGCGCGGCGAAAGGCGAGTAGCGCTGAGAATAGCGCTGGAGATAATGGAGGCGGAGATACGGATACGGACGACGATGATGAAGTAACTCCCTACAGAGCTTCAGGACGCCGGGGTAGTCTAGACATGATTGGTAATGTGAAACAAATAACTGTAAAGCCCGTGGAAAAGATTTTCAAGCGCATCAGTCGAGGCTATGACACAAAAGATGCTGCCGACATCGATCCAAGCTCACCTCGCAGTGCCGATGATGAAGGCAGCAGAAGCGGATGGTTCTCAAACCTTAAACGGAGCAAACTTCGTAAACGCACAGTTTCGAAAGAAACGTCCTTTCATTCTGGCGATGAATTTTTCGGGCAAGAGAAGAGAAGCTTCATAGGTGGGAATCGGGGGGATACTAGCATGCGTATGTCACAAAACGATTTTGGGTCTGCCCTGGGGTTTGACGGGTTGGGACTAGAACATGACCTTTCGAAATCGCGTAACAGCGCGGCGGTAGGCGCAGCTGGCGCAGGAGGAGAAAAGGATAAAGAGCTTAACAAGCTTCCTGAACCGGATATCATAGTTACCGACCGATTGGAAATAATGTTCTATTATGATGAATGTGGGCGAGTGACAGAAGAAACGATGGAGCAGTTTGGAGATAGCAAACCCGATTATCAAAGATCCGCAGCACCCAAGACCAAATTGAAGTTTGCTTTCGGATCACCGTCTGACATGAATGGTAGAGAAACAGGATACCCGTCTAGAACGATAATCACATACGGGCCGTGGGCTGATCACCAGCGTGGGAACATTCTTAGTAGGTTCTTTCCACAAGAGTATGTTGATCAAAACGTGTACGAACCCAAGATCGTCGGCGAGCCTCGGATCCCACTTTATTTTGATATATCTGTCGAGTTTATGGGGCCGACAACCATGCGAATCCCGTATCGCGCACGCAATAAAGGTTGGTACAGCACAGAGTCAGGCAGTGCAAGCATTTGGGGCAACGTGATGGACCACATTGATGCCTTGTCGATGGTAGCACTCTATGACCAGGAGGAGAATGAAAAGGCTATGGAAGATGATCCCGAAAAAACGATCTCGTCTTGGGCAAGTCTTCCGATGGGACCAAATGAAAACCTCCTACAAAAGCGCATGTCGTCAATACGGAGAAAGCCCCGCGTTCTGAGCGGAGAAGGGATGGATCCCGGCCCAAATGCCATGGCTTGGGATGGATGGCTCTTGGAAGAAAATGCTGTGTTAAGTGATCGGGCCCTCATGCAGAGCTCGCGACCAGAATTCCTCGCTGTGGATAAAATCCGGCGCTACCAATTGAAACTGATGGAGATTTGCACCGTTTTGAATGAATACCCGGACCAAGTGTCTGCGGTTTTGAATGAGCAACGCGTTGCAGTTTCAGCCCGTTTGCTGTGGCAAAAATTTGGAGGACGCGAGATTCATATTCGCAACCTTTTTGCACGCTTAGTGGACCCGAATGACAAAATCCACGGCTCTATGTTGCGGGAATTGGAAGCCGCAATATCTGAACTCCCGGTGCCTGCAGAATTTATTGTCACCGCGATGAACTATCTAGGTCCATTAAAGTTGAAGGCGGACCAAATCAAGGTCAAGATCAAGCCATTTGTCGGGAACGAACTGAGTTATATCGTAATCTTACAGGAGGACAACTTGATGGCTTCAGACCACATGGCTATTTCGGAGCTTCGAAAGGTGGTTGCAGACAGTAGCAAACGGCTTCCAGCAGAGTTCATCAAACGCTTTGCCGCCCTCCAACAGCAGGAACGATTTGAGGCCATGGATAGAGGAAGCAATGTTGACGCCGACCATGTCCCTTCCTTGTCCAAGCCTTTTGTCCAGCAGCAGCAGCAGCAACAGAGAGCCGAGCGCCAATTTGATGGTCCGGTCTCGTATGCAGATGCACATGGCCTTGCGTGTGGTTGGATCGATGTAGACGTTCAAGTAGACTCTTGCTTCAGATATACGATGCCGCTTGTTTCCACAAGGGAACAAGGATTTGCTGCCGTGTTTGAATTATCTCTGGTCAAGCCTTGTGTGCGTTCTTCGATAACCGAGTCCATGGTGTTAAAATCCGAAGAATTCATGATGCGCGGCGAGCAGCAGTGCCCCAATGCATGGAATGGTCTCCAGAAATGGTCTATCAAAAACGAATTTCGCGGTGTGGAATTGAGTCTTATTCGCGAGCACGCGAATTGTTTTCAGGATTTGGCTTGGGATTGGAGCGACAGCTTGTTTGTGGATCCCCCAGGTGACCAAAAGCCGGAATTTTTTATTCCGGCAATTTACGCCGTACAAATAGACATGTACAAGTCGACCCTTGACCTGAATGCGAACCGTGACAACGTTATCAGTTCCCTCAGCGATAACTCCTTGAACCATATTGTGCGGGTTGAAGTGCCCAAAGTGAAGATGGTTTTCGATGTGCCGAAAAAGAATTTTGACTCCAACCTCGATACGATCGCTTTTCGTATGGTTTTCGAGAATAACAAAGCCATGGACAGCTGGAGTCCGTCTTGTAGTGCAACATTGATTCTTCCACGAGACCACCCTCGAAGGGAGGTGGTTCAACCACGTCCAGCTCAGGTGGATCCACATTTTTCCTGGAGCGACCCCAAATTCTTGTTCTTTGACCGCCTTGCATTTCAAGGCAGCTATTCGTATCAAAAAGTAGATTGCGGTGTTGACACACTCAAGATGGATGTATCGTTTCTGCAGCCTCGACTGTTGGCAATTCCCGAAGCGATTGAAGCACTGATGAATTTGCAAGCAAATTATTTTGGTGCATCCATCTTTGTAATTTCCCCTGACGATTATGCTGCTTGTGACGAGCATAACTTTAGATCTCGTATAGCATATCAGCCATGGAAGGCTTTCGCCTCGCTCACGGACTTGAAATTTGGACGACCCCGGGTAAACCCTTTCGAGGTATCGGTGAAAATTGATTTTCAGGACGCCGTGATTCAGCTTCCGTTGTACATACACCCGTGCTTGGACCGCGAAGGCATGTTGTGTGATCCAGAGAACTCCGCGATTTCACTTGCTGCATCGAGACTCAAGTTAGACGTAAGGTATGTACCGGACAAGTTTATGGACATGATGTTCGACGCTGAACGCATTCGTCTCTGTGTGCCTACTGCTGAAGCCTTAGGAACGACGCGGATGCCGGTAACTGATACTGTTGGAAACAGCCAGGGGAGGGGAAGGCGAAGCTCTCGCAGCCCTCTTAATTCATTTTATGCCAGTCCAAACCCGGAAGTAGAAGCTACCCATGTACCACCGACCCCTTCCAGCTTGAGAGCATACTTTTCTCGTGGCGGGTACCACTACCCGGCGCGTAGCGAAATGCAAAGTGGTAACCAGCCAACGAACGATCGGACCAAGCACCATATTCCTCGAAAAGGCTTCTCCGGTCCTTACCGTTACCCGTCGAGCCTGGCGCCTAAGCAGTCGCACCAGGCCTCTGCATCGAATCAAAGTCAATTTTCCCAACGGCGCCCCCTGCGCGTAAATAGCCTCGCTTTTCAGGTACCAGGTAGAATAGTACTTGATAAATTTCGGTATCATTCTCATAGCCTTTATGGAGAAGATTATGCTGAAGATGAAACATGGGCCACGCTACTCCAGTACAGTTTGTCTCGCAAGTTTCACTTGGGAAAGATCCGTGGCGACTTGCACCTTGCACAAACTCATGCGGTAATCGAGGCCATAAACTCCCTTCAAGTTGGCTGGTCTAGACTATCTAACCATGACGCAGAAGAAGGGGGGTGCCGTATCTCCGTTTCAGTGGGCTGTGATTCGACGAAAAACCTCGGAGTTTTGCAAGGTCGACTAGGGACTGCGCTATCTCGAAAGTCGGGCCTCAACCATTTAATACGGGTCGATATCTTTGAAGCTAGCCATCTTCCTAACGATCCGGAAATACCCAACCTCTCTCTTCGGGTGTTCGCTTTGGTAGAGTGCAACGGGCATGTGGTTCGCACACCGGTAAAAGTAGGACCAAACCCAAAATGGGGTATGAGTTACGTTTTCCCCGTATTTGGGAGAAGCGATGTCAACGTTTCCCTTTTTGACACGTTGTACGGCCAGAACAGGCTACTGGGATCTTTTCAGTACAGTAAGGACCTTTTTGGGGAAGCTCACGTAGTTCAAACTTCAGAATTTCATACGGGTGTTTTGGATGGTCAGAAGCAACAATCGAGTCGGAACAAGCGCGTCCGAAACAAGAATTCGCGTAGAGATGAGCCTGTATCTCTGTTCATGGACAACCTCAAACAACAGGGTCCTGTGCCTATAGATGCTTCAAACTGTCATTCCCATTTTGAGCACTTACGAGGGAAAGCAAGTGATCGGAGTAGGAGCAAGGTCAAAAAAGGCGGCATTTTCCAAACCCCAGAATCGGTACTACGGTCCACGAAGAAAAAGGAGGCACGCTTGACGATTGGTGTTGAACTTTTTGTAATTGAAAGTTCCCTCGCGAAAGCCCTAGCGAGCTCCCCCGAGACATCTGCGACGAAATCAGGTTCACTTACAAGTATGCAGAAAGCCTTTATCTATGCCGCGGCCCGTTGGAACAATTTAATCGAGGATGTGAATGGGAACGCTTACAAAGATCTTGTAGGAAAAGGTGACGGAAATTGGCCCTTGGAAGGTGTCCATAAAGCATACAAAGGTACAAATTACGACGATACAGACAGAGAAAATCAAATGTCAGCTATGCAAAGTTCCTTTGTAGGTAGACTGTCCGTTGATGGCGGTACCATGGCAAGGGATGAACTGATTGAATTGGATCATTCAGCAGTTTTAGAGGAAGTGAAGTTCAATACGGCTGCATCCCTGGTTGGCGAAGAATTCTCCCGTCGAAGAGCTGCCCGGCTTTTACGGTCAACATTCGCTACTACTTTTCAAGGAATTGACACATGTCTTTGGGCACCTAGTGGTAAATCATTGTTGCAAGTTGAGCTCAATAGATGCAAGTTTTATGGAGACAGCTTAATCTCTGAAGATCAAGCCTGGTCAATGAAATCCATCGATGATTGTGTGTTGTGTGTACGTCAGTTGGCCATGTCGGTAGAGAAACCAGAGGCCACAGAGTCGTCAAGTAACCTCCCCTCAAATGTTGTCGGAGTGCCTGGCGCGAATGGCCAGTATTTCGTTCCCCTAGGGGCTAGCGGTTTTTTGCCCCAGCCTTCGTATTACTCGCATCAACCTGATTTAGATATGTATCAGGGCCAGGAATCATGGGTTCAGATTGGGTTTTTTACGGCCACGTGCGGGCTATCCTTGTATGGTTCGCTTCCAAACCTCCCAGCACTCATTCAAGAACAAGAAAGCTTTCTTGAACGATGTGACTCACAACGCAAGGCGCGCATGGCAGCCAACAATGACGTAACTCAAAGTCACCTATGGTTTCCAGTGCCAAACGTGATCCTTCCTGTGCAAAAGATAGGTGCTCATTTAGGTATGCAGCTTTGGAGGTGGCGGTACGAAAATGCGGATGCACAGACGACGCAAGGGTCGCAAGCGGCTGAAAACGGGAAACATCGAAAAAAGCAACAGGGTGGAGTCGATGCCGACAATAGACCCGACGCCTCTGATCCGCGCTCAAGCCACTTCTCCAACAAGCTGAAAAGCGTTCCTGATCCACAGCACCTACAGGGTTCGCGGCAGAACATTCATGATGAGTCTTTCTGGGGAGAGACACGTTTTGACTCTGAAGTGTTTGCCTCTGAATCCTCGTCATCAAGTAGCGAGGGCTCTACGTCCGGTTCGAGTAGTAGCGACGACGAATATTCTTCTGCATCAAATTCGTCATCTTCGTCATCAGGGTCATCTTCTTCATCGTACTCTTCTGGTTCACGCTCAGGATCATTTTCAGGAAGCTCTAGCGATTCTAGAGAGGAGTCTTCCGGTGAATCTTCCGACGATTCTCCATTGCCTCATCGCGTCGATGGGACGGAAGGAGAGAACATTCCAATTTATACTAGCGGTAATGTTTTTGCTTTTTCCTCGAGCAGGAAGCAAAGCCACAACGTTGCTGTGGCAAATCTGTCCCCGTACCTGGAACATTTTGAGGTTAATAGTGCAGCTTTTACGAAGGTCGAGGTCCCCCAAGATTCCCAGCATGGGCGATCTGGAACAGGAAATTATGCTGGTATGTACCACCTAGGCATGAACTATGGTGGTGCTGGTGGTTTTGGACAATTGGATACTATATATACCGAAATTTCAGCATGTGAATCGGGACCGTGCACTCTTCAGACCCTGACGTCGTCGATGAGAAGATCCCGGGAGCGCTCGTCTAGTTTGCTGGAATGGTCAAAATGGTTGGATTTATACGAGGAAGAGGGAAGGGTGCAGGAAGGTACGCACGTCATAATAAGAGCAAACGAAGTATCTCAGGTTCTCATAACTCCTCAGGGCTTGCATGAAATTGAAGAGACTATAATGGCGTATCATCCAGTCGCGCCCTCTATCGACCAGCTGCTTGATTACTTTGAAAAAATTTACTTTCCAAGTACTTCAAACCGAACAACTGCGACGCTCAACCCGACGAGATGGGGGGTTGAGACACAAATTATGCTCAAGGGGGTGAATTTGCGAATGCTTCATGCATCTGTTCCGTTTAAAGAGTCTAAGAATGGCTCGAGTTCTGAATATCGTCGACATAGCAAAGGTCGCAGCAGGCAAAGGCACAGCAGGCATTCGCAACGATCTCGTGGCAGAAAGCGGGAAGAAGACTCAACCCAGCCGAAGCCGGTTCCATATTTATTGGAATCGTGCTGCAACGACCTGGAGATAAAACTTGCTCGCAAAGGTGAGGGCGAAAACTTTTCATGCCTCGACTTGTGTTTCCGCCTTCACAATTTTGAGACTAGACTTGGTGTTCTCTGTCCAGACCTTGGCCCTCATCATGTACACACTCAGGGGGCATCCGTACAGGATTGGTTCGCAACAAATGTTGGAAACGTGGCACGATTCACCATCAAGTCAGTTGCAGTCGAAGGTTCTCTAACCAATGCAGGCAAAAAGAAATTTCATTTCAGAGAACGAGCATCCAAACGAAACGAGTTAAAAGCGCACCTTCATACGGCACGACTTGAGGGCGGGTCTGATGCAATTGGAGCTATATATCGCGTCGTTTTTGCATGGACCGAGGCATTACAGAGTGCAGTTGAGATCGGCAAAGGGGTTGCGTGGCGCCGCAAGCACCAGTGGTCACTTCTCGCCGGGGCAGCCCTTAGACTTGCATGGAGGCTAGACAACGTCAATGAGAATGAAGTAAGTCAGCAACCACAAAAAATCCAGGCACTCATAGCGCTTTTACCACGCGACAAATGGAATGCCCGGAACGGGGCGATTTCCCCATGGTTTGTGCTGACACGTCTCAGACAGATTTTATGCTTCATACCGGAAGGAGAGCAAGTGCAACAGAACATCGCGTCTTGCCGTCTTGACCGCTATGCCAACGTCCAAGGAGTATCGTTACCTGTTTTAGCAGGTGTCAATAAATACTACCAGTTGTACGAGGAGACGTATTTTCAAGGAGCCCCGCTAAAGGAATCTTTCTCTACTACCTACAACCTCTTTGTAGATGTCATTTATGGGGTTAATGGGCAGCCGCTATTGAATTTGGATGACGCGATGGAGGAGCAAGATGAAGAGGACGATTTGAGAAATTCTCCTGCTTTTGACATCAAACTTGACGTGCAGGACATTGAATTGCTTGTGTTAAGCACAATCCCTAGTGAAGCTGTCAACGCAACTACTGAACCAAGTAAATCAGGGAAATCTACATGGGCAACCGTGCGGATGGTGCGCGCTCGCCGGAAATGCTTAAATGGAAGTCTAAATGGGACTTGCTTCACCATATCGAAAAGTATTCGCGAGGTGAGTCACAGCCCGGACGAAACTTCCAGCAGCCGTCATTTAGGGCCAGGGAAGGCTGCCACGGTGTCTTCTGTGGAAGACGTGCATATGAAAGGGTCCATGGCCAGTGTTGAGGTGCATATAATTGCTACTACGGACCACCTGAATTTATCTGCTTCGCCAGAGGTATTACCGCTAATGACTGCTACCAAAAGTGTAATCGAGCAAGCACAGCATGCTCTTAGTCAATACTGGGTGAAGAGACAGACGGCCTTTTATATGCACAGAACTGAGGAAAGTGCTATGAACGCGGCTCCGGCAAACTATTTGGATCCATTCAAACATGGAGGCAGCGATAATTACCCCGATCGATCTCTCTTGCAAAGGGATTCCAGTACACTTAGTCTCATGCTAACCTCTGACTTCTCGGACTCGCGACCTGAAGGTGGTTACAACGAAAATCCGCTAGACGACGCCGACGAGGGTGACTTTCAAAGTGCGCTGCCGTACCGAACTCACGCCTCATCGATATCCGTAGATCGCCCTTCCTCTAGTAAAGGGCGCCTGTCGCAAGGACAAAGGCGTCAGTCGGTTAGTCAGCCCAAGAAAACTAGAAGGCCCAGTGTTGTGCGCAAAAATCCAATGAAGGCCGCCGAACCGAGTTCGTCAGAAACCGCGCAGCCGAATGCAACCGGGATTTTTCCGCCTGTGGACAATGCTGCATGGGAAGCGCAGCCAAATTCGGTTGCGGAAATACGACCAACAACACGGACACACGCCTCGCCTTCAAATGTGACCGACGGGGCACAAGAAAACAACATATCTTTGGACCAAGTATCCTATTTTGTCTCTGTGCGATTCAAGGAGATCGACTTCAATGTTTTTTCGCAAGAGTCAAAGCATTATCGCCTTGTACCAACGAGCGCGAAATTAAACATCGATAATGTCACCCTTGTGTGGAACCGACTGAGTTTAAGCCAAGCAAATGTGGAGGTTAATAAAGTAGCGGAAACACTGGGCAACGAGGGCCATAGTCGATTATTGCGTGACTTCATACTAGCATCTGCAGATCGGGCAGAAGGGAAATTAGAAGGCAAAACCTCGACGCAACTTCGTAAAAGACGCGGGGCATATTCGCGCGGCATCGTTCCGTCCAAGTGGAAAACTAGCATCGTGTTGGAAAACCCAATGGTTAGCTGTTCTCTTGCGGTAGAAGAACAGTCAAATCGGCTGTCTCTCTCAGGGCCTTTATCCGATGTCCATATTTTTATGAATATTGATAAAACGGTTCTTCTGGCCCCAATCTATGCAATGGATCGCAAACAAGTATACTCTCTGGTGGATGAATGGGCCGCAGCGTACCAAGCCACCCAGGAGCAATGGAAGCCCATAGTAGCGAGGCAAAAAAATCTCCAGGAGCCGGAAACGAACTATTTTTCGGGTGCCTCTGAGTTTGGTAATGACACCGATTCAGGGAGTGATTGGGGTGCAAAATCAAGAGCGTCTTCATTTCATACAGTTGACAGTGAAGTGCCCGCTCCCGGTCGCAACCGGCGCCAATCATTCCAAGACCATTTCGAAGATTTTGCAAACCGCGCAGCTGTGCTTCATGAACCCGTTTTGGCAAAGGCTCGGTACGTGTTTGTTATGCAACTTAACGACCTTGAGGCCAAATTCCAGCCGCACTCACGTCTCTTGATGACGTTTGGGATGAAGTCGATCAATAGTAGCATTCACAAGGCTGTGAGTTCTGAACTAAAACTCAATGGTGACATTTGTTTCGGCAATAGTTCTATTGGCTTTGATAAGCGCCGAGCTTCGTTACTGGAGGCCTTGCACGAACTGGATAGTACACTTAATCCACTAGGGAGTGCACGAAGACCTGAAAGTGAGCGGGGTGTGTTCTTCGAGCAAACGCTCCCAAAAGTCTGGGTCAAGTGCGCTCTCTCCGCACAGGATAGACGCAATCTTATTACCCACGTTCACCGTGATCATGCCTCTACCGCCGCGCCTGCGCGTGGTCACCGAAAAACTGCTTCATTTGATAGCATAAGTCTCCAAAGCGAGGTGAGCAGCAACAACTGGCATTGGAGCGACCGGAGCCAAGCTTCTGGTTCACAACTTGGTAAGCACGGCGATAAAGACAAGGAGCTTGTTCTCAAATTTGATATTTGCATCGATTCGATCAAGAATAAATTCACCCCTGATGTGGTTAAGCAGTTTTTAGTATTGCAGTCAGGTCTTGCGAATGAAATCAACATGCTTCTAGCGTCGTTGAGTAAGCTTTCTGTTAGCAAAAAGGCCAGGGAAGAAGATTTTGGGCCCGAGCATGAGCGATGGCACAATGATAACGTCATAGGGACGACGAATCAAAACCTTAGGAGCAAAGATTCGTCAAAGAAAAGCAAACGGCATTCAGGCTCGCGCAAAAAGAGCAAAGATCATGCTCGTAGTAAGCACACGAGCGAACCCTCGCCTCATCACACTCCTACGCATACGGATTCCCGCTTCAATTTTGACGAAGCCAATCCCGTTATAGAAGAGCCCTGGGACGAAGGACCAATTTCCTCTCGCTATCCAATACGATATACCCTCGACTTTCTCCTGGGGGGCATTTCCCTAGTTGCTATGTCTGACTTCGACGAGGACAATGACAAGGATCCCCGCGACCTCGGTGCATGGGCAAACCTTCAGACGGGGACATTTAAGTTATCTTTGAAACATGGTGTGCCGTATGAACCGAAGAGTCTGACGAGTGGAAAAGGTGACGTTTCGTCGAACGAGCCTCAATATATTGGCCATTCTCAAGAAATGTTGTGGTGGCTCAGTGTTAATTTTGATGGTTTTAAATGCAGTCTACATTCACCGCGAAGGCTGAACGCTGAGCTACAGCAACACGACCTGTTTACTTTGAAATCAACCATGCAAGCCACGTTTGACCCAAACTACAAGAAAGGCGACGTGCACCATCCACTTAGTGAGAGACTATCCAGTGCCACACAAAGCAAAGCGAACCAACGGTTTTCGGTAAGAATTATGGATACAAATGTGGTCATGGCACCCGGTTTTACTGATGTCGCCAAGTCGCTGCTTGACGAATATGTCCATGCTATCCAAGTATATCATTACATGAGGGCCAATGAACGCTCGCTGTTTCCTTTAATGCACCAAGCAAACGGAGAGAAACCACGCTGGTCCGAGGAGGGGAATCAATTTCAAAAATTGGGTAAATTCGAGCAGATGGACAAGTACGTCCAGCTGGTATGGCAAAATGTGAGAGAGCCAATTCAATCAGAGCTGAAAGGAAACAAGTTCTATTTGAAAAATCTCGAGCGCTTGAAAGTAAAAGTGCGCGTAAGCAATAGTTCGCTTTGTATACCGTTCCGGCAATTCGATCCCTCGTCTGAAAAAGGTGTTGACTCCGGAGGCTTTTACGCGACGGTGGAATCGCTAGATGCTCAAGGTTTCGTAGACAATCTTTTGACCAACTTCTTCGACGATGTCGATGACGAAGAAACAGTTGAGATGTTGCACCAGCGTATGCGTCGTACATCCTTGTTTAAATTTCGACCTGGGTACTCGACAAAATCGGCCGGTCCCGGTTCCCCCCGTGAAAGCGGAAAGAACGACACACCACGACGGGGTGGGATTCGCAGGGAAAAAGAAACCTCGTTTGCTGGTTTGCTAGTGATTCAGGAAATTACGGCGAGCTTGCAGCCCCAAATTGCTGATGTTTGTCCATCACTTCACAAGTCGAGCAAAGCCTTTTCCTCCATTTCCAAAGTCGAGATTGCATTCGCTGGGAATACCTCGGAACTAGGGCTAAAGGAAGCTTGCGAGCTTGGTGCCTCAGAAATGCGAGGAAAAGGGGTGATATCGGTTCTCTCGCCTACTGGGTCAGGCAATCGACGAAACAGTTTCAACGGCGAGGCAGCGGATCCTGCGCCTCCCCGTCTTCCCCATAACGTGTATATAGTAACCACCCTATCAAAGCCGGTAGCACGACTCGATCTTGACGGTTTACCTCTGCTTATCGCCCTGAAGAAGACATACGCAGACAGGAGAAATTTCATTCCACTCAAAGAAGTACCCCCCTCGCGCGCGGTTCTCGAACAAGGTTTCTGGGACGCTATCCGTAATGAGGGCGAGGATCTAGGTCCAAGAAACCAAAATGTGGCGGTCGTGTACAATATAACTCTTCATGTACCCTCGGGGACATTGACTTTGAACCCTGCAACACTACCTGGTACCAGACGTGAAAAGGGGATCAAAAGTGTTGCTCTGGACCTTCCTTCCGTATGTGTAACCACGGAAATTGTTCAAGACCATGTATCTGAGGAGTTTGTAATTCAGGTTCCGATGAATTTAGAATCCATAGAGTATACCAGGGACGGTGGATCGCGCTCGATGAGAAGTCGCGCAACATCCCACGAAAGCGATAGAAGCGGCGGTAGCGGCGTGTCGCAACGTCACCGCCGGGCAACAGTGAGTTCACAACGGCGCGATTCGAGTATGCATGATGGAAATCAGCGGAATGCTCGATCGGGGTCAGTCATTGTGGATAAGGTTATCTACTTTCCTCGACGCCTCATAAGCGTTTCTGGCCAGATTTCAGTCGAGGTACCAACCGTGACTGTTGCACCGCTACTGGTTTGTTCTTTGCAGCGCATCGCGCATGAGTTTGCTCGTGTTGAACGTCAAGAATCGACCATCAACGAGAACTTGCTGGTCAATTTCTATGCTAATGACGACACTGTGCGTAAATCGACTATGGGCAGTAATCATGGTCCCGAGGTTAGTGATGACGATTACGACGACGACGAGGACGAGGACGAGGAGGAGGATGTGCATGATGTCAACTTTGATCGAGATTTTCCCGAAGCAGTTGATGAAACGGACAGCCTGGTGCATATCGAAAAGGATTTCATAGAAGCGTGGAAGTCTTCCCGCCAGCCTCTAGTCAACATCAAATTACTTGGCCGTGTACGCCGACTCGAATTTCGCGCTGTATTTGAGGCACAGAATCAGCACGATGACGTCACTGTCCATCTTCTAGTGGAAGAACCAATTGATATGTTTTGGAGTTCCGGGTTTGAGAGAAAGAACGAGGAGGAAAACCTATTTGTCGAGTGCTTTTCCGTGATTGTGCCCGAGGTCGAGTTCGTGATCCATGAGGAGGATCCTTTTCTGAACCTTAACGTAGCAGGCATATTCTGTCAATTCAATCAAGCCTATGAATATACAGATGTTCCAACACAGCTCAACATCGTGGAGGTGAACAAAGTAAACTCAAGCATTAACGACTCCAACTTTGACAAATTATTCAGTGTGCGCTACGGCTGGACGACAGAGATGCGTAAGATTGAAGAACTATTGGACGTAATCATGCCGCCAATCCAAAAAGAAAAAGAGATGGTCATGGCCGGAATTCCAAACGGAATCGGCTCAGGCGATTCAATGTACACCCAAACCGCGATACTACAAAGCTCCTTTTCACACACGCTCCCGACGTTATTTTTCCAGGTCCGTATAAATGTAATCGCTCTAGAGGCGGCATTGAACACGCTGAATTCCAAAATGGAGGTGGACATCATTGGCCTTGGTGGGCGATACTTTCGCCCGGAGCGCGACGACGAAATGGAGAAGCAACTCCCAGATGAGACTAATTTGTTTCTGGAGACGAAATCGATATTATCGCAGTTTTCGGGACGACTAGAAGGCGGACTCTGCCTCGATTCGGGCATTACATTTCACTTGATTCGTGACTGGAAGCAGTTTCCAGGAGGTATCGATGAAGTGTTCAGCCAGTCATCATACGTTACTTGCTCACAGACGCAGCGTAAAATCGTGCGGTGGCAACCATTTCTAAAGCAAAAAGCAGCTCTCGACCATGTCGTGCTCAAGGTCCACAATTCATTTGTATGCCGAGTATCCCTAGTCTTTGGTATCGAGGCCAATCAAGCTTTAAAGCGTACCATGCTCTTTGTTGTGCAATCGCGCAATTTTACCGCTGTCAACTCAGAAATTATCGACAATGAAAGTGATGTATGCAAGCAGAATATCTCGATATATTCTGAATTCATGGACCTTCAGGCTTCTAGCGAAGCGCTTCCGAGCTTGGCGAAGCTAGCTAATACGCTCGAAACGCACATTTCAATACTCGAAGCACAAAGCAGCTCCAAGTTTTTGAAAGGTCTCGACGGAGGGGATTCATCAGATAATTCTTCTTCGAGCACGTCCGCGATCACAACAAATGCCTCTAGTGAATTCAGTCGCACTGATGGTAGTGCCTCTGATGTGAGGGATCCAGAGAAACTATCCTCGGCTACTGTAAAAGATGAAGTCTCGTCTGGCGCGACAGGACCAGCGGCCCTCAAAGCTGTAGGTTGTATTCAAATCGAAATAGAACGTCTAGAAATTACACTATTCAATGGCGTCTTGAATGATGTCACATGGTCTGCGGCATCAGGTTTATCGATGAAGGATACCGCACGATTTACATTGGACATAGGAAGACACGGCAACGATATCGTCCGCGAGCTATGTATTGAGCTCGATGGTACATGTGAAGTGTCCCGGTTTCGCCAGCAACTTACCCACTCAGAAAACTCGGATTCTTCTCTTAGGCCCCTTGACAGAAGCATGGATTCCACGGACCAACCCCCTCGCAAGCACCTTCGTGGAAAGAAACAACGACAAAAACTCGTTTTCGGGCTCCCTCCGTTCAGAATTGAAATGGCAACCCAGCAAGAGTTGCATACCCGAGGCCTGGCCTCGAACGTGCTAGTTCCCGCCCACAAAGTAGTCTTCGTATTCAAATCGGACTTTTATGACAGCCCAATCCACATTTCTACAGATTTTAGGGACTACACTTACCTCAAAGAAATCATTGCGTCTTGTACGAGAAGCCTGCACTCTACACTCAAGGAAACTCAAGGAAAGGACACTTCCAGTCCTGGCGATAATCCATTAATGTCTACGACTGGGAGGCCTTCGCGCTCTGCGAGTCTGTCGGGTACGAGCCTGAAACGCATTTTTAGACCTGAAGATATCCGCGATGCCTTTGTGTTCAATCCTCAAGTCACTGTCATGGGTGAAGCTACAACTATCGCCCTCGGTATGGTTCTCAACAGGCTCGACCTCAATGAAGAAAAAATGCCCGAAAAAGTCCACACCATCGTCACAGACAACCTTGAACTCGTGCTTATCAAGAGTTTTGAAGGTTTACGTTCCATCGACACCATTTTTGGCGACCGGAAATCCAACGAGTAATTTTGGAGCTGTTAATTACATATTACCTTTTCTTTCTCACGCCTGTGCAAATGTCCTCGAGACTGCCTCGCGAATGTCCTTGGTGTGCAAACGTATTGGACGGGTACCAAATATACGCTCCAACTCTGCGATGCTCTGCGCTTGCAGCAATGGTTCCTCGAGCAACCCCACACTTGCAGCAATAATTTGCGCAAATCGTTCGCTATCCCAAATTCCTTGACGGAAAATTTTTGGGTTCGTTGGGACTGATGATGATGCCTCTATGCAACCGGGAAGCAGGCACTCGGTCCAGCAAAACATTGCCGATTCGTACTTGAAGAGGCCGACAAACGCACATTCTATCCAAGGGAGAAATAACACACATTCGCCTTGTTCAACATCCAAGTCGCGACCCGAACTACTGGAATTTTGTTGGGCACGATGCGTCTCGACAATTCTACTTATCCACTCCGCTACACTAGGCTTAGTTTGTTTCACCAGATTCCATGCTGTTTGTGATACCCTCACAGCAGCTTCTCGTCGACGTGGAAATGCCTGGTTGAATCGCGATAGCATCGCAACGAAAACAAACGGTTCATCTTCATACTGGTGCCCTAGCTCGATGAGAAGCGGCAAGAGCATAGGAAGCAAAGCTGGGTGATGGCTCCCATTGAAAATATAGTATGCATTCAGAACATCTTTTGCCATTTTTTCTAGTGGTAAATCATGACAAGCGCGGTCAACATTTCCGCGGAAACTACTTTGAAAAGATTCATCCACTAATCTCCCGATTAAATTGTGGATTTTGGACATTGAATAGTGTACGTCACCACCATCCAGTATAAACCCTCGCTCTCTCATCGATCGCTTGGCGTCAAGCTGACACTGTTGCACGTACGTGGCTTCAAAAAGGCTATCACACAAGATGAATTTACGAACCGAGGGGGGAAGCGAACGCCCCACACACGACTTTAGCAAAGCCTTGCGACTAGGCATGATTCGCTCTTCCCATTTCTCACGACTGCCTCCTGGGTAAACATCGTTACAAATTGGTTCTACAAGAGGAAGTTTGAATGCAGTGGCGTGGATTGTTTGGCACAGGATACTTCCCAGTATATCAGCGGCACCCCGATTCTCTATTTGGTTGTCCTCAGTGTACTTTGAGCATAGTGTGGACAAGTACTTGCTGTAATTATCCATTTCGGGAGCAATATCACTTTTATGCAAAGTCCTCTCAAGTTTTTGAACTAATTCAGACTCAACGTTTCGTTCTAGCTGCTTGCGCACCTGCGGTAGCATATATGGGGGATACAATATTTTACGATTCCGAGCTTTTGTGTTAGCACGTTTGCCAAGGTATTTTTTGCAGCATTCCTCTCCAATTATTTCAATAAGTATTTCTTGTGCTTGTTCACTTTTCTCAAAATCATTAAATAACGAGACTATTGCAGGGCCAACTGCAGCATCTTCGAGCTGACACCATGCAAGTTGGCTTTGAGAATTCTCAATAAAGATTTGATTCAATTCCCTTGCCTCCATCTTTGCCTAAAGATTAGAAATCGATACAACGAAATCGATCACTTTGAACTGACAAACCCTTCTATCGTTTTTACTTGTACGCTTCTCGTGTTTTGAGCGTCCTTTTCTGCTATGTTATAAAACGTGTACGTACGTGCCAAGCTTGCACGTGTGTGTGCTCTGGATGAGTGGTGATTTCAAGTGACAAGTGACAATGTCAAGTGACAAGGTTAAGTGGAAGCAAGTACTTCTGGATACCACGTGATCAAGCTTGCACGTGTGTGTGCTCTGGATACCAAGTGGTGATTTCAAGTGACAAGTGACAATGTCAAGTGACAATGTCAAGTGACAAGGTTAAGTGCACTGTGTCGGAGTGTGTCCTCGTATAAGCCAGAGCCGACAATTATAACGGACTTATTAAGAGCCGACAAAATGTAACGGTCAAATCAACTCCCCTTTTTTTCTTTTTTTTCTATGGACAGATCGATGAATGTTCTCAGGTTTCAAGAGCTCGCAAAGTTCTTTATAAATGCTACAGGTCTACAGACGTGTATATCTATAGGCCTGTATGCAGGCCTGCAGATACATGTAATGCTTATGTCCCCAGAAGGAAGGTTCCCAGGGCTCTTCTTTTTTTGAGAACTTTGTTCAACAAAGTAGGTCTACTACAGATCGAGAGATGGGGAAAGAGGGAGAAAATGTAATTTTTTTTGTGCAGACATCTCCGCAAAACAGACCACACTGGTCAACATACTTCCATGCATACATGTGTCGATGAGTTCACATGGGTTGGTATTGAATGATCACGGAGGATTAATTCATTGCTTTGATCACGATGGATGTTTTGAATAGTAGTAGTAGTTGTAGTAGTAGTAGTGGTGGTGGTGGTGGTGGAAGTGATGTTGAATATAGTGATGGGAGTAGTGTGCATGGGGATCAAATGGAAGAGAAAGGCCAAGGTAGAGCCAACGAGGATCAAGATGAGAGGGATTTAGAGGACCTGGATTTAATTGCACTGTCTCAACTTGCTGATGAAGCAGACGAGCACATTCAAGATATTAAATATTCTGATTTTCAGGAGTTACAAGAATCGAGCAAACTTTTTCGTTTAAAGAAGGATGAGGACGACAAAAAGATTGATGCTCCACCGGGTGTAAATGACGCAGAAATGGAGCGCTTGAAACTTAAACGAATAAGAGACATGGCAAAAAAACGGCAGAAATGGCTGAAAGACGGGAAAGATCGTGTAACGTTACGGCTTACTGAAAGGAAAGAAATTGAGAGTTTCTTACGGGATAAACAGATTGGCCAATTAGCTTTATTCAAGCAACAACAAGACGAGAAAACAAAGTTTATACATGCAACAAATACGGCGCTATCAGAACACAATGTGGGTATGAACCTGATGGGTGTCATGGTCCCAGGTCCCAAAGTTGTTTCTCACGATTTTGACGGAATGCTGCAAGGTAAACGAGATGCCGAGTTCGGGTTTGGTCCAGAATTCGCAGCAGAGGCATATATTGAGCCAGAGTCTGATGATGAATTGTTTCTTATTGGTGATGATGGATTGGTCAAAGAGCGCTGCAAAGAAGATGAAGAGAAAAAGAGGATTCTGGACGAACAAGAGAAAAAGCGTGTACAAGAGGAACTTGCTCGAGAAAAGAGGATCAAAGCAGAGGAATTGCGACTGGAGGAAGAAGAAAAGCAAAATGAGTTGAAGCGGCGTGAAGAGATGATATTTGAATTTTATGAACGGGTTGATCGCGTAGCGGAGAGGATTGGGTGGACTTTACAGGCGTTCGGAACGAATGGTTCAAGCAACACCACAAAGAACGCTAGCAGCGACGCCAAAGAGTCACTACAGGGTGGACGTATTCGAAGTTTAAAGAGAGTGAATTTTTGGACAGATGAGCAGCAAGCAGTATCGAGATTGACGAGGATGAACATGGATAATCTCATCGATTCAATCAAAATTTCAGAGTGTGTTCGCACTTTCGAAAATGTCACTCAATGGTCTGCCCATCGCGCGAAAGAATCCTTGGTCGAAGAGCAGGTGTATTCTTCAATGATGAACCAAGTACAAGAAGCAGAATTATTTGGAGAAGGGTCATCTCGTAGAGTCAAGGTTCACCTGTTGGATAAAAAAAATGCGTCTCACGTGGGGACAAATCGGTTTGACAAACGGCTCAAAGATTTCAAAGAACAGGCTGCCAACCTGCAGACGATTCAAGCCAAAGAGTCAAAAGAGCGACTGCAGGCCAAAGTTAAGGTAATGGAGGATAGTTTGGCGCTACTGAAATCACAACTCACTTTGGCCAGAGGCAAGTTGCTAGGTGTGGAGAAAAAAATCGAAGTCCTTGACAACGATCCCAAATCGGCAGTAGTTCGAGCAATGGTGGCATCCATGGAGAAGAACCTGGAAACGAAAACCAAAGATCTTTTGCAAACCATAAACAATATACAAGAAAAGATCAATGCGCTTTCAACAGAAAAGGCGCTCGTGGACCAGGTAATTTTTAATTTGCAAAAACTTGCCGAGCAAGCAAAAATCCAAGCGAATATTACCCACGCGCAGTCCACAGCACCGACGTTTCCCACGCAGAAAAAAGCGAAAGCTCGGAAAAGCAACGTTACTCGTGATAGTGTCCCCGCCGATGAAGACAGTGCTGCTTCTGACGCTGACTCGAAGGACTCCAGTGATTGGGATCACGACTCGGAAAATGAGGCTATTGACATTGGTGAAATTCTTTCGCAAGAAGAGCATTTGCGAGTGGAGTTGGAGGAAATAGTTGCTGCAAAGGCCGAGGCGCAACGGGAAAAGCAGAAACTTGAAGAGCGAAAAGAGGAAATCAAAAGAGATTGCTCGAATCATGCCAGTAATACTTCAAAACGAGAGGCGAAATTGCTCGAGCAAATACGCGAAGCCAAGAGCAAGCTGCATACAGCGAGGACAGGCAAACAACTCGAAAAGGACGTATATGAGGTTCAAGCCGAGAGAATAAAAGCTTTTGCGGAGAAACAGGACGCATGCCGAGCTTTAGTAAACGATTTGCAGGGTGAACGCAAGAAATTAAGAGTGTCTTTAGACCAGCTTCGTACGGAAAAGGCCCAGCTTGATGCAGAAATCGAACGGTATTCTCGAAAAGGCCCCAATGGGACATCCAGCACGAGTTCATTAATAGCCCCCGGAGCAGCTGCGGTGAGTAAGAGAAAGACCAAGAAATTTAAAGGGCCTCGGGGACCCGCAGGGCCAGCTGGTGACGAGTATGTTGAAAAACCTGCGCCCGCTATCCCAGGCGAGGAGACGTATCACAAGAGTTTGCAGGAACTGTCGTTGAAGGTACAACGGGCATATGCGCCCGTTTCTGTCGACGGAGTGAATCAAACGAAAAGGCTTCGGACATACGCCCAAGTTTTTCGTGGAGAAGAGCTATGCGAGATTTTAACTCGACCGGAGCTTCAGCAACCTGAGGAAGAACTCGAGAAGTTAAGGGCTGAAGTCGCGAGTCTGCATAAAATATATGCCTCGTTCTCTCAAGAGGTCGCCGATATTGAAACTCGCGTGGTCCAACTGAGGTCATTTGTCGAGGAGAAGAAAAAACGCGAGCGCCACGAATTGATTGAACGGACACAGAATGCGATCAATACTCGTGAGCGACTCGTCAAAGAAATTGCCGCTGCGGAGATTCAGCTCACGCGTAGAACTGCAGCCAAGGAGACTGGGTATGAAAAAGAATTTGAACTGTTGGCAGTTGAAGCACCAAAAGTCGCCCTTGAATTAGATACCGTCCAAGCTACATTGAAACGGCTCTTAGAGGAATGCGAAGAACGCAACCGAAACGCTACCATCGCGTTCAATCTTTTGAATCGGCACACCAGAACGAATTCTCAATTGAAAGCCAAGGAAAATTCTCTTCTGGAATACATCGCAGAGATGAAATCTTGCAACCCATCAGAGCAGGCCAAACGAGCAAAGCGTCAAATCGCTGAAGTCGAGCTTCAGAACACTAAGTTGGCGCGCAAGCTTCGCGAGCTCAAGTCCGAAGACGCGAGATTGCTTCGCTTATTGAATCAGAGTCAGGCCACAACACAGGCTAATCAAGCGGATCAAAACACTCAAAGCAAACGTGTAAAAAAGAAGAGAAGTGTTCTATTTACCGTGGACGATGAGGCAACGCGCCAGCGCAAGGCAATTCTTCGGAAAGACATACGAGACGCGCTTGAGGAAGTGGCTAGATGGAGGCAACGCTGGCAAGTGGCAAAGCAAACAGCGAAAGCTGCCAAGGTGCAGGGCTCGAACAACACTGCTTACAGAACAGTCGATGCGACCGCCAAAAACTCTACGACACAAGTGACTCAAGTGAAGAAGAGATTAATTTTCTCCTTTGATGTTTTTGACAACGGGTTTCTGATACCTCAAAAGGGGGTGCAGCAGGAGCAACAGCAGGAGAAGTGGGTGGGGGAGGAGCAGCATCAGCATCAGCATCAGCAGCAGCAGCAGCAGCAGCAGCAGCAGCATCAGAAGCAACAACAACAGTCACAGCGACAAAGGAGTAATACACAGCGCAAAATGTCTGCAAAACAACGTAACACTACTTACACGAAATTAAACGCTCCCACATGGCGGGAACAGTTTGAGGCGTCACCTCCAACAAATCCAAATTTAAACCAGGGACCCCCTTCTCCGAGGAAAATGAGACATCACCAAATGCACCCCCAGGAAAGCTTTGGTCATCTGAAGCGCGATATCAAACAACGTGAGTCTGAGATGAAAAGTGAAAAAAAACCTGCAAAGAAAGAATCCATTTCTTCACAGTCAGGACTTCTGGTTCATCGTAGAAATCTCCTGAAAGCAATTTCCGCTAAATCGCAACCACAGTCTCCATTGCATGGGTCTTTATCATTAACGCAAACCACTCGGGCATCAAAACTTGACACTAATCCATTAGAAATAGGATTGACACAAATTGACGCGCCGGTTCAAACTAGTCCCAAGCGAAAGTTCACAATACGTGCCGAGCAAAAGTTGCAACCAAGCCCTAGTCACAACATATCAGAAGAAAACAAGCGTAGGTTTTCAACACGTTTCACAACGGCCGTTAGCAAGCCACAAACAAAAACTAGCGACATTATTGACCAGGATGCGCGAGACGACGATTGGTCGCGCCCAATAGTACTTTAAGAGAAGCACAAGTGCAAACTTATTAATAGAACACATTTTAGGCTATACTCGTTTACTTCAGGAATGTACAAAATGGTGTCAACAACACGCCGACGACTCCAGGCCTTGTTGCCCTTGCGTCTCTGAAACATCGTCAACTAGAATGATATTTGCTCGAGACTGCCCAGTATCAGAGCCACCTCCCCTTGGGGACGACGCCGCGCTCAAATCTATATCGTCGTCAACAGTTTCTTGTCTAGAAAGCATGTTTCTTGCTAAACTAACGAAACATTCTTCCAAACCATTATTCAGCTTTGCCGATAAATGAAAGTGATCTGAGCCAACTGATTTCGCATACTCTTCAGCTTCTCGCTGATCTACGTGGCGTTCTTTTTCCAGATCAATTTTGTTTCCTGCAATAGCAATGGCGATCTCGTCTCCAACAACTTTACGAAGTTCCCGTACCCATTTCCTAACTTTAATAAAAGACTCTGCATCAGTAATATCATATACAAGTAGAGCAGCGTCAGCATCTCGATAATAAATAGGTCCAAGAGCATGAAAACGTTCTTGTCCAGCAGTATCCCAAATCGATAACTGCACAGGTTTCCCGTCAATATTCAACCGACGGTCCATATACGAAGCACTCAATGTTGGTTGTTGTCTTCCATCAAATTCATTACGACAAAAACGAAGAAGAATGGAGGTTTTACCAACACGTCCTTCACCAAGAAGAACAAATTTATATTTTTTACGTGTATAACCACGCATTTTTGATTAATTCTTTCTTTTTTTCCGATTCTTGTTTCTTATAATAAAGGATGAAAAAGGAAAATTAATTTTTTGTTTCCTTTTCTTGGTTAAAACAGGGAGTAAGGCTTTCTCCCTGGTTAAAAAGACGACAAAAAAAAAAAAATTCTTTTTTTCCCAGGACAGAAGAGGCAGAAGGGAGGACCGGTTTTGGTTCCACTTCTCAGCCATCACATTTTGAATTGTTAGCTAGCTCTAGGTAGTATATAAAAGCTACGTAGTGAGGCAGCTCTAGGAGCTCATGACAAAACTTTCCTTCGATTCAGTTGACACAAATCCAAAAAACAAATTTATGGTTTCTCTTAGCGAGCCGGAAAGATAGGGTACAACCAGGTCGCTCCCCGGTATAACACTCTCGCCAGAGGTAGAGCTCACACGAGTTCACGAGTGTACTACGTACGTACGTGTACACATATCTGATCGATGCATCACTTGACTTTTTTGACGATAGGCGATTATGCATATGGTACCATTATCAAGAACAATCCATGGATCCCCTTCATGATGACTCAGTCAAAGTCTTTCTCCCTTCTTCTTATTAGTGACTTTGTCAGACTTTAGAGAAGAAGCATTAGCGGAATACTTTTTTGTGTTGTTCGAGTTTAGCCGCATCGTTGCTGTTGCTATCTCGTTCGATTGCGTCTAAATTTTGATAAGCGTTTTGTACGGTGTTGAAAAACTCCTTCAACAATGCTTCGTCCAAGCCAACCCCGGCTTTCACACGATATTCACGCAAGTATTCTAAAACTTGAACAGCATTGACAAATAGTGCTTCGTTCAAACTACGGTACCTAGACAGCCAATCGTCGCCTGTGAAAAAAAGCTCAGGGATGACTTTGCCGAGAGATCCAAATGGGATAGGGAAACCCAAGAGCAATGCTAAACTAGGCGCCAAGTCAATCTGGTCCACTCTCGGACGACGCTTCAAGTTCCAATTCCTGTCAGTCTCGTTTAGTTGTACTTGATCGTTCACATGAAGCTGTCACACTTCCTCGACTAAATCAAATGTGTTGTCAAGAAGCAATTTACCTGGAGAGTACATGAACAAAGCCGAACCTACTTCTTCGTCTTGTGCACCGCCATGATTGCCATCCTGTGTCATGCCATGGTCGTCAAATATCAACAAAATGGTATCATCCATGTCCATTTCATCCATCAACTGTACGGTACTATCTATTGCTCGATTCATTTCCAATAGTTTGTCCATCATGTACTCGTTATCTGGGCCGTACCGGTGGCCGCAGTGGTCCACACCCAGGAAATGCGCAATTAGGAAATCCCAATCGTTTCGACGTATTTCAGGCTCCAAATGTTCCAACACACCACGATCAACAGTGTGTAAATCTTTCACATTAAATGAGGGATGCGGGAACGCACGTGTGAACTGTTCAGGAAATAAAACAGTCCAAGTGTCGTCACCCATGAACGTCATGTTACGTTTCCCTTCGCTTGCAACATCGTCTTTGATCTCCATAAACGTTGGGAGTCCACCAGTTACCATGCCTTTTAGTCTTTGCATCGTGGTTGTTGGAGGGTCTGCATAAAATGGAACAAGCAAACTGTTACCAGGTTTGCTCAACAACAAATCACGGATTGCCACTAGTTTATTTTCAAAAGGTTGTACATTCTCCAAATCTGGGTCCCAGGCGGCAAAATCATATCTCAAAGCATCAATCACGATCACAATAGCCCGTTTAAACCGTTGTTCATGCCAGCGCTCGCCCTGCACTTTGCTCCTGTTTCTTCCATTCCCGTCACCATTACCCTTGATCGACGGTACTTTATCACAAGAGCTTTTATTCTTCAACTCAACACGTGTAAGAAAAAAGCATTTATTAAAGTACAAAATTCCACCAAAGTATAACAAGGTTATTACAAACCATGTCACACTCAATCTCATCCCCAAACTTGCCTTGCACGGAGTGACCCGTTGCAGACTCGTTGCAGGTCGCTCCCCGCTCGTTGCTATCCACCCCGGCCCGTCTATCGAGCTTGCAAGCGTACTTGCTTGCTTGCTTGCTTGATCGCTTGCTTGATCGCTTGCTGCTTGCTTGCTTGCTGCTTGCTTGATTGCAATCCTGTGGCCGGCTTGCGAGGAGTTGCGGTTCAACACAAGATTCGAAATCTCTTTGTGTTCGAAAGTCCGGTAGAAGGGCGCCACGGCGGCGCCGCTGCCACAGCACTTGAGCAAACTAGCCTGGCCTATGATGTACTATGAATGATATATCGTTGGAATTCATTTATCTATCTAATCCTTCACTTGTAAGTATGCCGGAGGTAACAAGCCTTATGGTCTTTCCGCCCGAGGCTCCCTTTCCTTCAAGTTTCTAATCAGTATCGATGTGCGTCGTGCTCTGCGGAGATGGTTCTGGGGTCTGGATATTGCGCAAAGCTGTCTTCCTCCGTTTTGAATCATGTGGTGATCGATGCTCTTGATAAAAGTCAGATGCCACTTTTGATGATCAAGCCAAGTCACCTGAACCAAGCTTTCTTTTTTCTCTCTTCCTTTTACTGTTAAAAAACCTCGGAAAACATCAATAAATGAAGCCTGGTGATGAACATATACCGATTTCTGAGCAAGCTAGACTAACTAAGGTAGATCGAAGTATTCTACTGTACTAACCCGCACAAGCAAGCAAGCACGCAAGCAAGCAAGAATGACATCCTTCATCAACATGAAGGAGAAGATTTAATGTCAAAAAAAAATGCAAAACGAAAAAACAAAAGCACTTCGTGAAGGCACTTCAAGTTACAGTCGACAGCGGCCCGGAGCGCATCAATTTCTTTTTCAAAACGTAACCCGACAGCCGGAATTCCGTCTTGCCACGTATACGTCTCAGTCAGCTCGCAGACTAGCCTCCGTTCCACCACGTTGAAAACTTCAATCTTTTCCCTCACGCCATCTTGCGGCGCTCCTCCTTCAGTGGGCTGGTCATCACAACCATCTGAGTCTGTCTTTTTCAGCTTTCTCGGTGAACCCTCCATTCTCTCACGAGTCTATCTTATTCTTCACTTTAGCAACACCTTTTTTCTTCAAGAGTTAGTTTTGTTAGTTCCTCTCTGGTTTTGTTTTGCAAACTCTTTCAAATTTATCAAGTTGTTTTCGATCAAGCCCAGGTCGACCAAATACGCAAATCACGCAAAACACTCATTCTTTCTTCTTTCCGATTTGGTTCAAGTTCCCTCAGCCTCAAGGTAAACTTAGGTTGACTAGGAACTCCCACGCTAAAAACATTGACCAGGGACTCCCACGCTAACCTAGAACAAATACGCAAATCACGCAAAACACTCATTCTTTTTTCCATTCATGTCAGTATCAATGATTGAAACGTGGGCGTCCCGCGGGTGTCGGCAAGAACTCCTCCCACGTAAAAAAAAAAAAAAAAAAAATTTAAAAAAAAATTTAAACCATTTTAAATTGTTTGAAGTTCAAAAAAAAGGTAAGTTTTGTAGTTCAAACAAAAAGATTACAAGGTTTTGTGGATAGTCTTCTTTTTCGTAAAATAAGTTTAAATACTAGTAAAAGTTGTGTTTATCCCTAGGTAATTCAATCTGAGCTTTCCTCTCAAGTTCTATCGGGTTTTTGTTTTTTTGGATTCATTTCCACTTGATTGGTCTTCTTTAACCTAAATTAGTAAAGGAGAACAAAGACGGGGAAGAAAAAATACAAGGAAAAGTTGTGTTTATTCCTAGGGAACTCAATCTGAGCTTTTCTCTTTTTTGCATTGAATATTCCAACTTCTGTCGCTAACCTTTTTCTACTTGATTGATTGATTTTGACTTGTATCGTACCAGGAAATATTAGACAATGAAGAACAAGAAATGCAAGCATCCCGATTGCAATAAGTTTGCCCAAACGCTTGGCTTGTGCATAGCCCACGGCGGGGGCAAAAGGTGCACCTTCGACGGGTGCGACAAGCATGATGTGGGGGGTGGCTTGTGCGTAGCCCACGGCGGGGGCAAAAGGTGCACCTTCGACGGGTGCAACAAGTCTGCCCAGGCGGGTGGCTTGTGCGTAGCCCACGGCGGGGGCAAAAGGTGCACCTTCGACGGGTGCAAAAAGTGGGCAGCGAAGGGTGGCTTGTGCATAGCCCACGGCGGGGGCAAAAGGTTGTGCACCTTCGACGGGTGCAAAAAGTGGGCAAAGAAGGGTGGCTTGTGCGTAGCCCACGGCGGGGGCAAAAGGTGTGGACTACATAACAGGCTGGAACATCAATGCACGGAATGTGGGGGAAGAAGTATTTGCGAGCACAAAAGACAGAGATCTAGCTGCCTCGACTGCCTACCGCTTAAAGTTGCGCTTGAAAAGAATCTAGTCTGCGTAATTTGTACTGTTGTCAAAACAAAGGCAGCTATATGTCGCAATTGCTTTAACAAGCTTAGTGGAGAACCGAAAGTTCAGATGGAAGCTACCATTCGCCTGTGTCTATCGCAGTTCTTCCCTGGGATCGAGTTCAACAAACGCACCTTTGTCGGTGGTTCTACGTGCTCGAAGCAACTCGATGGATCGAAAAGCTGCGAGGACAAAACGAAGGGAGGGTACCCTGATTCCTATATTGTGACGGAGGATAGAATCATCTACATCGGGGTAGATGAGAAGCGTCACCAACACTACATGAAGGCGTGCGAGTTGGGCCGCTACGACACCGTTCACTATGGTACTGAGACAGATGCTGGTGGGCGCACCAAGCCCAGCTTCTTCTTCAGGTTCAATCCTCACAATCTGAGTGGACAGGCTCTGCCAAGTCTGGAAGAACGGCTTCGGGTCTTAGTCCAATTAGTGACGAATGAGTTGAGCAGACCCCTTGACGAAGTTGAAATTTCACGCCCTGTTATGTCAGTGAAATACCTGTTTTACGGGGACGGAAGCAGCCAAATTCCGAACACTAAACGTGCTGACGCAACTCTTAAGTTGTTGCCGGACGTCAACACGGCGGACAACTTTGTTTTTGACCAAGGGATCGCGGATTTCACGATTGCTTCGTTAAGTAGTGAGAAAATCGACGCTGAGGCACTTGCAGAAGCTGTACGGCTAGACATGGAGGCAAGCAGTAGCAGTAGCGATAAACGGTGCTCAGCATTCAACTTCCCCAACGATGACCTGAAAAGGAGGCGGTGTAGCGGGCACGCCGTCGCAGGCTCTGATCTTTGTCGACGACACAAGGAGAAGAAGCTGAAGGAGGCCCTGTTGTCACAAGTTAAATCTGGACTAAGTAGTGAGAAAATCGACGCTGAGGCACTTGCAGAAGCTGTACGGCTAGACATGGAGGCAAGCAGTAGCAGTAGCGATAAACGGTGCTCAGCATTCAACTTCCCCAACGATGACCTGAAAAGGAGGCGGTGTAGCGGGCACGCCGTCGCAGGCTCTGATCTTTGTCGACGACACAAGGAGAAGAAGCTGAAGGAGGCCCTGTTGTCACAAGTTAAGAGTAAATCCAAGAAATAAAATTCTGGTCAAAAAAACCACAAAGTCCTTTACCATCGATATCAGGGAGTCCCAGTAATCTCTTTGTTGATGCGCGAAACAAAGAGATTACTGTATAGTTCAGTAATCTCTTTGTTTCACGCATATCCTCAGTGATCGATTTGCTTTTTCTGATTTCCTTTCCACACTATGAGATGACGACCTCTCTCCGGACAAGCACTTTCTCTTACGGGTCCAGAGGATGACCGTTTCAAGAGATAATCGACTCCCTGGACAACCTTCATCAATGTACATCGCTCTATACTTGGCCCGTTCACCGTGGTACAGAGTTGGTTTGATGTCGGCTTTGAGTTCTGTGAGGCTTGCAAAATTTGTGTATCGTAAACTCCATTCGGTCTGCAGCTAGCCTGCCGTTTACTCTCGAGAACTCTGACGAATTAAGAACGCAAGCACGCACGCATGCGTGTTTTCACACGTGTGTACACTCGAGATATCTTCATCCTCTGGAGTCACCCCCACGCCGTCATCTCAAGGTCTTAGGGTGGTCAAGGTAGAAATTGGAAGGTAGGTCTCACGAGCACACTCTATCCAATCCCTCAAAGCTCATCATGTACTGGTGCACACCCTGATTGTAGCATCTTGGCAATTTCAGAATGACCTCGATATTCCGCGGTGCCCACCAGGGGACTTCCGTTCTCTGTAATGCAAGGCGAGCCGTATTCTAGCAAAACTGATACAGCTCTCTTGTTCCCTACGTGTACAGCGTGACTCAAAGCAAATTTACCAGACTGATCTGTTTTAGTGATATCAGCACCTTGTTGCAATAAGACGCGAATTGTACGGCCTGAATTCTTTTGAGTTGCGTAAAGTAAAGGTGTCCATCCGTGCTTATCTTGGACATTAACATCATCTCCGTAATTGAGAAGCAATTTGATTATCCTCGAATTTCCATTATTCGCGGAAAAGTGGATCGCTCTTCTACCGTGCACGTCGGTTACGTTCCAATCGGCACCTCCTTCAAGTAAATTTTGTACAACTTGAGTGTGATCATCATGATTAGAACTGCTTTGAAGATGAGCAGGACAAAGATTATGATTAAAATTCGATGTTTGCATACTGCATATGCAAGCCAACATCAGAGGCGTCAGCCTTTCCTTATGGCAGGGGGTGTCCCTATTTGCTCCATGAGTCAAAAAAAGGGCCACCACCTGAGCGTGGCCTAGCGTCGCAGCATATGCCAAGCCTGTGCACTCGCCTTCTCTATACGATTTCGAATCAACCAAGTCAGGATTCTCCGTCAGCCAAGTATTCAACTCATCGATTGCGCCTCGTTCAATCATTCTCAAGACATCTAACGAAAGCGTTGCCTCGGCGATGTCCACCTTACCGTGCAAACCGTCGTGATTACTATCTTCACCGTGGAAATCCATTTCATTCCCAGCGATCAAACACATACAAAGTGTTGCAAATAAAAAAGATACAAGATGAACTTTCATTCTTTCCATCTTCATCAGACAGGTGTTTTAACAGTTTTTTTTTTTCAACTTCGATTTAGGGTTAGGGTTAGGGTTAGAATACTCTCCAAGAACCAAACCAACTTGGTCACCAAAAAAAAAGAGCAAACTTTCTATATTTGGGGCCCCTCTAGTAGGGTTTGAGTTTGGTATGAGTGTAGAGGCTAGTGGGACTGTAACGTAACGGGGCTGTTGAATCCGAAGAATGAGAACTATATATATATATGACCAGTCAAAGGTTGCGCACGGGGAACGTGATGAATTGATTGGGTTGT
>JACLAD010006334.1_pt1 | contig 31051 bp, 12 predicted proteins | sample 8027901 | NCBI WGS metagenome assembly JACLAD01 (sample SAMN15725071, study PRJNA655200) | protist metagenome | isolation source: fluorescence activated cell sorting (FACS) single amplified genomes of... | place: Spain: Blaines Bay Microbial Observatory, Mediterranean Sea | collected 2016-07-05 | reverse complement strand
AAAACACCAATATCGGAGCCGACCTTTCCCACAGTTTGGTCCCTGTCTGTCGATTTTGACAACGAAATGTCGGACAGTTTGCTGCTGTGGACCTCAGTGCGTGAAACACGCACACGTGCGAGGCACTGCAGGCGTCCTATTTTTAATGGGTGTTGTACATAAAAAATGAAAGCAATTCGATGAGGGAAGCGGGTAGAATTTGCAAGATTGATGATTCAAAACAAGTCTACGCGCGGCTCCAGGGTTTCCGACACGGTAAATTTAGTAACAACCGGAAGAAGAAGGAAGCTGCGAAAGACAACCCAAGAATCTTGCAAAACAAAGCAACTTTAAGCAAGACTGCCATTTGAAGTCCAAAAACTTGTAAAAAGAATATCATTCATGAATTGAAGACTTGAAACCCAAGAAACCCCCCTGGAGATGTGTGCACGATCTCGGCCATCTCTTGTAGAGTCAGTGAGTTTCTCGAGAGCTTGCAAAGTCATAGTACATCAATGGCAATGTCTTAACCAAGTCGTAGTATTCCCTCTAGATTCCCTCACAAAGAACAGCGTAAAAATTTTTTTTTGGAAAAAAGTACACACACTTCGATGATCAGGTGAACAACTCAATCACGAAACAACCCGGAAAAAAAAAAAAGAGATGTCAATTGTCGAAGAAAAAAAAATGGCTTCGGAAAGTGAACAAGGGTGCCTTAAAAAGGTAAGCGGAGCAATAAATCGTGCTTTATCTGGTGCTTTCTCGAAAGTTGGTTTTCGAGTTGGCAAGAATCCATGGCTTACCGTCATTCTATGTGTTCTCGTCACTTTGGGCCTTGGATCTGCGTTTCAAGACTTTAAAAGCGAAAGTGATCCTTCGAAACAGTTTACACCTCAAGGTACACGGGGTTTAATCGATCAAGCAGACTACGAATCATACTTTGGGAACAATGTACGCATAGTTAACTTTATTGTGAAAACAAAGACTGGAAACATTTTGGACACAGACAACCTTGTTGCTGTGCAGCAGTTTTACGACGAATTTCGTGTTTTGAACGGTACTGCGGATGGAGTAACCAAAAGCTACACTGACCTATGTATCACGTCCCCAGCACCTTGTGAGCTTGCTTTCATTAGTGTCCAACAAGCTTGGGGTTTTGATTTGAGTGTTCTTCAGGGAACCAGCGATCCAAAGAGTCTGCTGAATTCAGCCTTTACTGAAGAGCAGCTAAACGACTTGATTGGAGGCTTGGAATTCAGTGGTGGTCTACCTGACAAAGGTGAAGTACTCGTTTTGCAAACATTTCTAAAGAATACGTTGAATGAAAATTTTGAAGATCCAGTAGCCAATTCGTTTGAGGAAAACATCCTGGATTTAGTTTTTAGAGGTGATTCACCGTGGGATAGTAAGATTGAAATCTTGCCTTTCACCACTGTGAGTTTTGGTGAAGAAATCGGAGGGAGTATCGGCGGCGATGCAATCATCTTGTCGGCAAGCTACATGATAATCATCGGCTATGTCTTATTTGTTTTGCAAGAAAGCTGTGACCGTACGAAAGGGTCTTTCGCACTAGCCCTTCTTGGCGTGTTGACGATTGGGCTATCGATTATTTCCGGTTTCGGTCTGTCTCAGTACATGGGGTTTTTGTTCGGGAATACCCATTCCATCTTGACCTTTATCTTGCTTGGTATTGGCGCTGATGGTGTTTTTATTTTGGTGACGGCAATGCGTGGAACAGACCCAAAGAAGTCGGACGCCGAGCGCGCAGCAGATGCCCTTGGCCATGCGGGTGTGAGCCTCACGGTTAGTTCGCTAACAAATGTTGCTGCGTTTGGGATTGGTTCTTTGACCGTGATCCCTGATTTGTCGTCGTTCTGTAAGTATGCCGCAATTTCGCTGTTTTTCCTTTGGGTGTACCTGAACACATTTTTTGCTGCTGTTCTGGTGCTGAACGAAAGGCGCGTTCGTGGTGGTAAGCTGGACGTACTCTGCTGCATCTCAGATTGTCGCGAGAGCGTTGCGCCCGTGCAGAGAAAGCCTTCACGATTATCGAATTTCATGAAGAAACGTTACGCTCCTTTCATTACCCACCCTATGGTGAAATACCCCGTTCTTTTGGCGACGCTTGCCTGGGCTGCATTTTGTGGTTACAACATTACCCTACTTGAAGTTGAAGCAACAGCAACGAACTTCTTGCCTGATGGCTCTTACTTGAAAGAGAACTTTGAACTGACGTCAGAATACTTTGGCGGGCGACCAACGGATGTTTTCATAGTCACGGAAGAGTTTGACTACTTTGAGAAACGTGACGTGTATGACGCGTTACCGAGCCAGTTTACGCAACCTGGGTTTGACACGGATGTGCCTTACATCGATCCAAACTCGATCTCATTTTGGTTTGATGCATTTAAAGCGGACATGGATACTCTTGGAAACGGTTTTCCTGTTCCACCTATCTCCGCTGACATCAACGACTTCCAAGATGACCCTAAACTCCAAAATCAAAAATTTCCAAAGAATGCAACGCTATTTTACAAGTACATTGTATTGTGGCTAGCTTCGCCTGTGAATGTACAACGCGCTTCCAATGTAAAGTTGAACTCGGCTTCAGACCAAATAGAGCGCGCACGAATCAGTATGCAGCACTTCCCAATCGGTGCAGTCGAAGACGGCGTGTTTAAGGAAGACGCCAGGGAAATTGTGAAAACTGTGGACAAGATTTATGAAATTGTCGACGCCCAGGAGATTCCAACGTATGTGTTTTCGTTCAAATACACCCAAGATTGGGCCAGTTTCAAAGTCATTCAAGACGAGCTTATCCAGAATGTGGGACTTGCTCTTGTGGCAGTTGCTGTCGTAGTGACATTGTTATTGGGTGACGTGATCATGTCTCTGTTAGTGTTGATGAGTGTGGTGCTTACCATGATTATGCTATTGGGGGTACAACCTTTATTAGGTCTCTCGATTGACACTGTTGCTGTTGTTCTCTTTACCCTTGCAGTCGGTATTTCCGTCGACTACACGGTTCACGTTGGATACGAGTTCCTCACCGTCTCTGGCACGCGCCGAGATCGAGTAGCTGTAGTTCTTGGCGATGTTGGTGTTCCAGTCATCCATGGTGCCGTATCTACATTTTTGGCCGTTCTATTGCAAAGTCAATCGGAATCCTATGTATTTCGCGTGGTCTTTTTAGACTTCTTTTTTGCAATCCTATTTGGTGCGTTCAACGGTTTACTGATCCTACCGATGGCTTTGTCTAAACAAAACTCGCGCATACCATTCGTACGGTTCTTTGCTAGAGCTGGTTTCCCCGAGAATTTCAGTTTGCAAGTTGACTTGCGATTCGATACCAGTACCCATCCCCACCGATTCCTGGTACCGAACGTCATTGAAAACGGCAGCAAATTTGGTAAAATAGAAACCTGGTTGCGAATATACTTTTAGGTGCGATGGAAACACACAGTATCCGTCAGGTAAATCTCGAGCATAGCCTTGGCCTTGCTTATACTCATAGTCTCCATGCGTTTCGAACCAATGTTGACTAAGAGGATGTGATATGTGTAAATGGTGCATATGGAAAGGAGGGTACGGAATTGGTTCCCCGTTCGCATAAACTGCATCGCCCGTGAATTGGATTATCTTATCGTCACTAGACAAGTACGGATCCAAACCAATATTAATTGCAGTCCATGTTCCAACTTTATTTACAAAGGGGCCTATCATTACTCCTTTCAGCGTTTCCGAGTCACACTGCATTACGTTAACCTCCATTCCACAGTTTTCCATATGCTCAGCGCTCTGATTATACAACGTGATGCGCGGTAGATCATCCTCAACTTGAGTTTGGCACACATTTTTTGTGACATGACTAAATTTCCACCCAGTACTACACTCTGGGTAAGGGTTATCTTTTGAACAAGTCGTAATCCATAAACCGAAAAACAGTACCCATGTAATGCTACTTGGTTTCCCTTTTTCCTTCCTCCTTAATATTCTAGTTATCGTTGAAATCTTTTCCAACACCATCATCCTTATCCTTCAAAATATCTGTCTGTCTGTCTGTCTGTCATTCATTCATTCATTCATTCATTCATTCATTCACCAAAAATACAACAACACCGTCAGTCACAAAAGCAAAACATTAACACACACTTTTGGAAGGAGGGCTGTTTGTGAGATTAGTAAACTGCGCATACATGTTTTCGCAGCAATGGTGCCGGCTGCAGCGCGATCCCTACCCTGAGATTCCGTCACAAAATAACAACATTAAGTTAACACACTAGGAAAGGAAAGGAACCGTCTGGACAAGTCACTAGAGCTATGGGCTGTCCTTCATGAAGCGAACGCTCACCTATTTTATGCCGTGTCTGGTAACATTCCCCCCAACCTTTTTTTATTACAAACTTGGGTTCCCACAAAATCTTTTTTTGGGGGACTCCGGGCCGAGTAACCAACCACACAACTAACCAACTAACCAAAAGAGAGGAACCACTGAAAAAAAAGGAAAAGCTTCAGGGAAAGAGCTGTGCTGTCTGTCTGTCCACCCGTGACAGAAGCAGAATTTGCAAAAAGTTAAGCGCAAGGCAACAAAAGATTCTGCAAAAAGTCAAGCTCAAGGCAATTTTTAGGCAATTTTTAGGCAATTTTTTTGCAAAAAATTAAGCGCAGCATGGTTGACACATCCTCAACGCGCCCGCGATTCCCTATCACATGCTCTTCGGTCTTTTCCATTGACTTTAGAAAGCGGTACCCTTTTCGCTGCTGTGTTTCCACCCTCACGCTTTCCGGGACTCTTTAATAACCGTGACAGCTCGCTTGGACGAGCCCCCGCCTGTTAACTCTCCTCTTCAAATGGGGACCAAATCTTCACATATCATAAGGTAGACGTGATGGTTATGAGCCTTCCGTTGCTACTTGCCCGCACAGGTGCGTTACAGACCAAAAGATCCGGCGGAGAAAAAGTAGAAGTTTGACATATATATATAAAAATAATACTTTAGATGCTTTTTCATACCAAAACTAAGAAAAATCATACGAACACATGAGGGAATTCTTCCTGTTCTTTTAATGTGGAATCCACAGCCAAGAATCCCCGCTCGGAGAAAACAAAAATTGGCAATTTTGCAATCCTTTTTCTTTCTGGTTCATGAAATTAAATTAATTACGCTGCATTTAACCCCCCGCTGGGAAGACCTCCCCGGGCGGACGCTCCTAAGTGGCCTAATTTACTATGCCAGACGGTCTATCGCAGCGTTCTGAACATCATGCCAGACGCAGGTCTTGTTAACTGTGAAAAAAAATAATTTTTTATGTTGCTTCTATGTCTAGCCTAGACTCGGGATTCATATCAGGATTCATATCAGACACGTATGTCTGGAAGGCATTTCGAGACGACTCCGCCCTAATGAGAGTCTTGGAAGAACCCGGGGATACTCGTTTCAGCTCGGTGCGTGTAGTGGTTTCAGCAGTCTCGGAACTGTTTGGAATGGTGATCATCCCTAAGGCAACACCAACACGAGGTATAATCAAAGACCCTGTGACGAGGCATGTACCAATAGCAACGCCAGTAGCTTGAATAATAAGCGCTATTGATGGATCCTCGCCAACAGTAAAGTTCAAAAGCATGACGATTGAACTGAATACAGCAGTATTGTAAATGGAAAACACCAAATAAGGGTACTCGACAAAGTTTGCGGGAATATTCGCCTTGGATGCAGAATACGTGAAAAAGCAGGCACTGAGAATCAATAGGATTTTAAAAGTGAGGGAGGCGCTCATGTACGCTTGCGATGATGACTTGCACTCAATAAAGTCTATGCTTCCTAGAGCAGGATATGGCAACTGAAAGGCGATTTCTTTGGTGGCCTGTGGAACAGGTGGATCAAGGGTCGTCCACAGGGTCATGATAACAATATCTATAAGTACAAAGCTGAGTGCAATCTTGATCATTCCAATCTCGCTCAGATGGACGCGCCTAAACTTTTTGGCCTGTGTAAATAATCTGTGCACCCGGTATATCTTTGCCCAAAGAAACGCAAAAACCAAGTCGAAAAAGATATTGAATGTCCACACTCGAATCGGGCATGAAACGTTGGTGGGCTCGCCAATAAAGGCCAAAGTGGACAAGTTGAGCCCCATAGCACCAAAGCACATAATGGTCACAAGCAAAGGTTGGGTTGCCCGCACCACGAGATGTTTTCGGTACTTGCGCAATAGGGCGACGAAGATGGTATTGAACATCACGCCCAAAACGACCATGATAATCGCAATTAAAGCGGAACTCGATCCCCACGAGATGTAATCGCACGCTGGGCCATTCTCAACGAGCGGTAACTCTGCAACGGTTGAGTATTTCCCAGCCGCATCAACCTGCATGCTACAATACTGGGGTTGACCTGAAATTGGGTCGTCGACCCACGAGTACACTACTTTCGAGGTTTCGCTCGACGCATCACAAGTTTGGCGATAAATTTGCCATTGCGTAAAGTTACATTTTGGGTATTCTTGGATTGGCGTAAAAAATCGATCCCCGAGAGGACCGTAATCCGAGTAGCATTCATGGCTCGAGGCATTGTTTATGATTCCGTATAGAGACTTGCCTGGCGTCAGGAGCTCGATACCATCAAGAAGATAATTGTTGTACAGAGAGCCCCCGTCCCTGCCGTTGTCAAAATCTGGACCGTATAGTAATGCATCTTCTGTCAAACAGTGGGACGAAGCTATTGTTGCATTCGGTTCGAGGGGCGCCCCGTTTTCATCAGAGTAATGCACAGAGTCAAGTGCACGGGTTTCGTTCAGTCGGACCCAAATCGGCTGTCCGCCACAACCCCTATCGACGCGCCCGGTATCATCATTAGTGGGCTGCATGGTCCAGCGATATCGAAGCTCGCCGCAGAAAATGTGGCGCAACACTGTACTTTCTGATGCAGTCTCTAGCTCTTGCTTTCGTTTTTCAACCAGTTCACGGATTTCAACGGGAATCAATGAAGACGACCCCGAAGTCAATTTAACTGCACCGGCCTCGAATCCCAGCCATGCCGGCTTGAGGCCGACCGAGGCGTCCCACGCTGAGAGGCTGTCAATAAAGTACCGGTAAACTGCGCCCCATTGCAATATTGCCGAGGCTAGTACTGAATCCCCGATGAGGCTCCGAGAGTCACTGTTATATCCAAAGCTGGCCCCACCAACGCTCTGATAATATTTTTGCGGTTCCAACGTGTCGGAGTGTTGCGTCAGAACTTCACAATTCGCCACCTGGAAGAAATATCTAGCTAAATCCGTTTCAACTTTAGGTTCGCGAAACGTTCCCACAAACGCCGTTTTGATTGAGCATTCTGGGTAGGTTTCGCGGCATCCCACGAGAAAGGCATTCATCCCTCGCTGTATCTCCGGAATGGGTAACGCAGCTATATAGCCCACACAAGTAGGGCCCTCTCCACGTACTGCTCGCTCCTCGTTTCGCCTTCTGAGCTCACCACCAGCCACGAGACCAGCTAGGTAACGGGCTTGATATATTTTGGAGAAACCAGTCGACATTCTTGGTGATAAAACATTCGTTTCCCCACCAGCCACCATAAAATATGTATTATGCTCTGTTGCCGACGGGTCGGATCCATTACCTAGTGTACTACAACCCCGATACCCCGACGAAACATCACGCGCTTGTAGCTGAAAACCTAACGAGCCTGCTACAACAAGATCGAAATCGGCGTCGCATAACTCGCGCATCAACTCCAGTGCGGGATAATATTTGTTACTCTTGCCGTCTGCGAACCTTTCGGGAACAGGTGTCCCAGTTGAAATGGTTTCACCCTTATTTTTCTGTTGCGATTCGAATTGTCCTTCTTCAACTTCCTCATAATACAATTTCGCATCTATTGTACTTCCAAGCGCGTCTTCCAAGTCTAATCGTCCCTGATTCAAATTGTACGTCCAGCCGAAATCATCAACAGGCCCGACGTACAAGAAAGCAACCTTGTACGGCCTTTTGTAGCCAAATACTCCAATCAATGGCGCAGAAAAGCTCTCCCCATTATCAAGCGACACGCTTACATTAAAATATACAGGTGGAACGCATGTCAAACTTGGAACAGGGTTGCTAGCGTCGTCGCAACCAGAAAACCACTCACGCGGCTTCGATAACGTTGGAGTCACGACCCGAACCATGAACGCAGCCTCTACTTGCGAATATAATCCTTCTGGAGTACGTATTATTTCAGCCGCTGTAACAGCACTTATGCCCCAATCTGGTACATCAAATTTCACCAGAGCTTCGCCGTATGGAGCGTTGTATATTCCGTCCACTTGAAGCAACAGATTCGTTTTCCCTTCAACGTCTAATTCGTGTGTATCCAAAGCAATAGGCGAGGATTGATTCTTTTCTAAAAATACGTTCAACAATTCATACCCATCCTTCAGTTGAACTACAGTAGAACTCTCGCATTTCCCAACGCTTTGGTCCACAACACTAACGGTGTACAATCCCTCACTGGTAGTATCAAAAGTCGCCTGAAACTCTACAGAACCATCAGGTAAATCATGGCTCACTAACTGTAAACTCGGTAAAACTTGATTCGAATCAAGTTTTTCCAACGAAATTCTCGCATTTTCTACATCCGTCGCGCCTACAACGTGAATCGTAAGGTTGCCTGCTCCAAAGCCTAGTGATTGCGGTGAAACTTGAACAATTGCACATTGTGAAGGTTTCCTTTGACGTTGTCCATGAACTATTAGAAAGTCACCATTTAATACAGAAGTAAAATAAGCACTAATTAATACCAAAATACCTCTCCTCCACATTATCATCGTCCTTTTTGATGTGGTTTGTTGCTTTTATCTCCTCGTTTTTGCACAAACACGAAAAAAAGGAACTGCCGATTATCTATTCGAAACTCTACGAGTCGACTAAAGTCTCGTCGACAGCGCGACACCCTGTTCTTCTGTTATTCGGCGACTTCGGCACCTGACTTCCCCAAGTTCCCATGCCTTGTGGTCCGGTTGCAAATACTGCATGCAGTAGACGGGACGTTTCCTTCTTTCCTTGTCTCTGCTGTGACACCAAGGTTGCAAGCTTGCAAGCTAAACTTGCTATAAACGAATGAAACGCAGGAGTCTTCCCGTCCTTGCCTGACCAGCACGTGCTCATCGCATGTTTGTCGGCTTCTATCTCGGCTGAGTCGGCTCTTATAAAAAGTAGAGCCGACATGAAAAAACCGAAAAAAGGGAGATAAAAAAAAAAAAGCAAAACGTAAATGAGAAGCAGATTGTTAATCGTGTTGGTGGTGGTTTTGAGCTTGTGTTGGACGGTTTCACCAAGTGGTAATAATCATAATAAAGTGAATGATGTTGGGGGGAATGAGGGACGAGGGATGACAGGTGATGATGCCAGTGGTGGTGGTGGGGAGGAGGAGGAGGAGCAAGGGATGGAATGGTTCATCCATTTTTTAATACTGTGCAACTTGAAGGGAAGCTACAGGGGATTGTGACATCAGGAGAGGGAATGGGAGGGGTGGCAATACCTGTCGAAATGAATGTTGAGGTTCGAAGTGGACATTACTTTTGGTATGACAAAATTCAAGAAGCTGACATCAAGTTTGCAAAAGGGCTTTATGAAGAAGCTGGCATGTTGTATGATGTCGTTTTGGGGATGGAGTCTTTGCCCACAGTCTATGCCCCGTTGGTTTTACTGTCCGCTGCAAAATCGTTAGCAGCGCGAAATCGTGCTTTTGAAGCTCGTGTTTTGGTCCAAGCGGCAATTGATCGGGTTCCCAAGTATAGTACAACTAGCACAAATTCTGAGGTTCTTGTCAAAGTTGATTCAAAGCTGTGGTTTTATTTAGGGGTATTCTGTGGCCTGATGGGTGATTGGAGTGAATCCGAAAGCGCATACTTACAATCCCTGGAGCTGGATGCAAAGAATATGGATGTCTTAAGCCATCTTTCATCGTTGTTATTTATTACTGGTGATTTGGAGCGGTCTTTTCACTATTTTCTGCAACTCGTATTGGTGCAGAGTTCGGAACAAAAAATGCATGATGCTATGAGGTTTCATTCATCATTCCGGGTTCAAGAGCTGCACAATGAAATGGCTGTATGGTTTGTTGATCACTTGATGCTGATATTTGACTTGCACGGTGCACCTTCACTGTTAAGAAGCAATAGGGGGGAATGGCAGGCAAATTTGATATTAATTTACAAAGGGTATCAAAACGAAACTATACCTGGAATCCACGTTGATCGCAAAGTTGTGTTAGATAGGGAGCTAGTTCACTATAACTTGGCCAAGAGGCTGGCGGTTGCTGGTGCCTGGGAGGAGTCCGCATGGCACTTTAATCACGCAGCATCCTTCGGCTCTGAGGATCGAAAAGAACTGCTACAATTGCGATCATACATCCAACACCCGATGGTTGTGGCAGGCACGGGAATGGCTGATATTGAAGCCTCCCAGCTTGTCGGGCGCCTTGCAAAGTTGCAAGCTGCTTCAAGTAGTTTAAATGCTCGTCGAATGCTGAATTGTATGGCACTCAGTGGGCAACTGTTCTCCAGGAGAAACGAGCTCGTACATGTTCTGAATGAGGATTTCCTCTCGACTCTTCGCTCGGTGTGTGGCGGCGAATCAAGTCTTGAGTACCATTCCCAGCATTGCGAAGCCGATCCACATGGAGGAGGAGGGGGAGACCGAAAGCTTCGCGTTGGGGTTATTTCACCAGACTATTCCAGGTCTGTGACTGGTGCCATGTTACACCCAGTTTTAGGAGCCCTAAACTCCGGATGGGCAGACTTGGTACTGTTCACATGGCCTATACATACGGGCCCGACAATAGGCACCGTACGACTGGTAAATCCAAGGTCTGTAATTCAGCTTCCAAAGTACAGCCTTGCTGGGGCACGTGCTGTCATTGAGGAGCAAGGACTAGATGTTGCCATTTTCGTAGACATGGAACAAGATTTGAGGTCAGTTTTGTTAGCACAGTCTCGGCTCGCGCGGCGTCAATTCTCGCTTCGAATAATGCGCGACAACATGCACTTAGCAATCCCAAAATCTATGGATGGTGCCGTAGCTGTAGACGCCACGGCATGCTGCCCCGATACTGGAAAATGCGCCAACACTGGCAAAGTGAAACAAGTTTCTCAGGCATACATTACTTTGCTTCTCGACACAACTCGCCGAGCTAACCCTGATCTCGCAAAGACCAAGCACCAGTACCTTTTCCAAGGTCAATACCTCTATGATGAAAAAAACTACTATTACGTGGTAGGCGATGCGCTCCAGTTGCACCCTGATTTCGATAACATCATTGAAGAGATACTTACGCGTGATGAGCAAGGAGTCATTGTGTTGTCTGTATCCAAAGCGACACCAATTTTAACGGAAACGCTGTGGAAAAGAATTGGAGATCGCAATATCGACATTCAGCGAATTAAAGTGTTCCAAGAGATGCCATCGAACGAACGGGCAGCATTTGTGCACAACATGAATGTTGCATTGGAACCCTTTCCATCATTATCCAACAATCTCGTTGCTGTTCTTGAAGCATTGCATATGGGTATCCCAATTGTCTCCTTGGCGTCGCAGTACAGCTCCCAAGTGTATTTGGGGTTGGAGACCCACTTGTTGCCGCAATCTCGCTCCCAATATGTAGCACGAGCGGTTGATCTTGCTCGGAAAAGCCATGTCGGCAATGAATTTCGATATTCCGTACGCGCAACCTTACTGAAAACGCAATCGCATTTTACCATAAGAGAAGCCGAACAAACCTTGGCCCAAGCTTGGAAAGAACTACTTCTCAAACGTTGAAAGACTAATGTCACAATCGCTCGAATTTCCTTCGACTTCTGAATTCTCTGCATTAGACCCTTGCGCCTCTTCTGAGGTGATCTCTAAGGGAAGCCCAATTCCTTCTTCAACTCCTGAATTTTCTGCATTAGACCCTTGCGCCTCTCCTGAGGTAATCTCTGAGGGAAGCCCAATTCCTTCGTCAACTCCTGAATTATCTGCATTAGACCCTTGCGCCTCTCCTATTGTGATCTCTAAGGGAAGCCCAATTCCTTCTTCAACCCCTGAATTTTCTGCATTAGGCCCTTGCGCCTCCCTCGAGGTGGGTTCTAACGGAAGCCCAGTTCCCTCTGTTGAGCTGGGCGCCAAGCCGCAGTCTTTAAAAGCAAGCGATGTCCCATTCCACCACCATTGCCAATCTTGACTAGCATGACTAACATCTCGTGGTGAACTCGATATAGGAAATAGTATCAAATCCCGTAAACTCTTGGCAGCATCGAGACGTAATTTTTCACGTAGTGCCCGTTCCTCAAAGAGCTTTTTTTCCAATTCTGTAACCCGCTTACGTGCCCTTATGCAAGCTTCTAGCTTTACAACACTGGCTCGCAGATGATTCACTTGAACCTCGACTACCTTATTTAGAAGAAACTCTCGTCTGTCGTCCTCTGGTGCAGCATCGTCCTTGCTCAATTTATTCAGTACACCTATAACTGTGCTTGACAAATATTTAAAACTGCGCCTTAGCTCAGGACTTAGTTTCGCCCAGTAGTCTTGTTCAACAGGAGAATCACTTCTCGCTGGAACCCCCTTCATTTGCCAAACCAAATTGCGGAAACAATAGATATGATCTACACTTTGAGAGGTACCCCGCTTCTTTTCCATCCTCATTATTGCATTTCGCGCGATGCTGTAAATACAGAAAGCCAGCTGACTTCCTCGTGGAAGGTTGTTCCAATCTAAAGTACGCGCTTTGACACCTGCATACTCATTTGCCACTGCACCTGCTGTCTCACCGGCAACGTTTAACACGATTTTTTTTTTCCCGACACCCTTTGACAGAAAAAGTCGTGGGTTTTCGTTCCACGTGAGCTTTCGATCGAGAAGACCTATAGCTAGCTTCAATGCGTTTATTTCACTAATTTCATCAGGAGATCGTCTCAAGTTTGTACTCGTTCCGACGAAATTCTTCCTCAACGCTTCTCCTCTGTACAAAAGGTGACTTTTACGTACTATTTCTTGTTTCCCGTCTTCGTACATGACTTGAATACCGTCTTCTCCAACCGAGCCAATAGCTTTACACAAGATTCTGAGACGTCCAAGTTTACGAAACATGGTAAATCCGGCTTCGATGCTTTCGGTATGCACCTGGGGCAACTCTCTTCCATTTGCACTGCTACTACTGCTACTTTTGCTGCTACTAAGTGGCTTTCGTACTTTAGTTGACTCAGAAATAGATCTACTCCGGTTATTATTCGTTTGTCGCTTAGACGACTTGTCATTTGCTTTACTATTGTTCAAATCCTTTTTCTTCGTCGTTTCTTTCGAGGTTGACATTTTTTTCAGTTCATTTTGATGCTTATTCTCCTCTACGTTCTCCTCCTCCTGCTCTTCCTCCTGATCGTCATCCTTCTCCTTTTCCTTTTGAACCCTCACAACCTTCCGCCGCTTATTACGTATTGATGTCTCCATTTCATTCCCAGCGTCGTCATTTCCTTTTCTCTTGTTCAAATTATTCTTTGTCGTTTCGTTGGCCTTTGTTTTTCTTTTCATATTTCCATCTTGTTGCGTTTTACCTCCTATTGACGTCTCCTTTTCATTCGCAGCGTTGTCATTTCCTTTCCTCTGGTTCAAATTCTTCTGCACCTGGGGCAACTCTCTTCCACTTGCACTGCTACTACTGCTACTTTTGCTGCTACTAGGTGGCTTTCGTACTTTAGTTGACTCAGAAATAGATCTACTCCGGTTATTATTCGTTTGTCGCTTAGACGACTTGTCATTTGCTTTACTATTGTTCAAATCCTTTTTCTTCGTCGTTTCTTTCGAGGTTGACATTTTTTTCAGTTCATTTTGTTGCTTATTCTCCCCTACGTTCTCCTCCTCCTGCTCTTCCTCCTGATCGTCATCCTTTTCCTTTTCCTTTTGAACCCTCACAACCTTCCGCCGCTTATTACGTATTGGTGTCTCCATTTCATTCCCAGCGTCGTCATTTCCTTTTCTCTTGTTCAAATTATTCTTTGTCGTTTCGTTGGCCTTTGTTTTTCTTTTCATATTTCCATCTTGTTGCGTTTTACCTCCTATTGACGTCTCCTTTTCATTCGCAGCGTTGTCATTTCCTTTCCTCTGGTTCAAATTCTTCTTCGTCGTTTCGTTGGCCTTTGTCTTTCTTTTCAGATTTCCACCTTGTTGCGTTTTACTTCCTACAACAACTTGAACATCCTTTTCTTTCTCCTCCACTTCCTTCGCTTCCCCCAAAGCACGTATACGAGCGCTACTCCTCGTCCTCTTCATCACTCTCGGTTCTCGTTTCGGCTTTGGTTTTTTTTTTTTTTTCTCCTGCAAGGTTGCCAACCATGGTTGCCAAGCATGGTGATGGTGATTTGTCTTTCTTTGTTGTTTAGTTCTCCTTTCGTACCTCGTGATGATGTTAGTCTCGATGAATAGTGACGACAGCGTCTTCAAGCGCCTGCGTCTTAAAGCGCCTGCGTCTTCAAGCGCCTACGTCTTCGGCTTTGGTTTTCTCCTGCAAGGTTGCCAAGCATGGTGATGGTGATTTGTCTTTGTTGTTTAGTTCTCCAAGCATGGTGATGGTGATTTGTCTTTGTTGTTTAGTTCTCCTTTCGTACCTCGTGATGATGTTAGTCTCGATGAATAGTGTCGACAGTGTCTTCAAGCGCCTGCGTCTTCAAGCGCCTGCGTCAACCTCAAACGGCCTTGTCAAACATGGTGATAAATCGCAACGTGCCCAGCCCCCCTGGAGAGGTTCCCATTCGATATTCCAATCACAGTCTTTGAGAGAGAGAGGGCTGCCGCCACACTTTGGGCCTGCCGTGGGCCTGCCGGGCAGGCTTAGTTAGGTCCTCCATTTTCTTGGGACAAAAAGCAAAGCCTCTCTCCCTGACAAGGCCCTTGGCAAGGCCCTTGGCCGCAAGGCCTGGCCAGCAGTGCTCAGCTCATTCGTAAAACAACAAGGATGAAAGAAGAGATCCTGGTTGGTTGTATTTATTTATGTAGTAAGAAAAGTGACTCATGTGTATTAAAACTTCCTGGTAAAGTTGTAAAGAAACGTCAAGTAACAGGAGGGGAGGAGGATGATGAAAAAAAGCATTTTGAATATTATGTACATTATGTTGACTTGGATCGAAGATTAGACGAATGGGTTAGCCAAGATCGAATCGGAGAGGAAGTTGTCCCGGTGAAAGCTGGAGAAAAAAGAAAATACAATGAGTTGAAATCGTCACAAAAAAGTGAGGACCATGATTCGCAGTCTCTCGTAACCAAGAAAGCCCGCTCTGACCATGCGCGGTTCCACGAACTGACGAAAGTGCGCAACATCAACAGAGTCCAGTTGGGGCAACATGAAATCGACTGCTGGTACTATAGCCCTTACCCAGAAAATTTTGGTAATGTAGATAAACTTTACATTTGTGAAAGCTCGTTCAAATACTTTGCCACAGCACAAGACTTTGCAGACTATATTGACGAGTACTATAATGGTGGCAAAGCGCCGACGCCACCTGGTCGGTGCATATATCGAGATCGCGAGCGCAAGCTTGTAGTTCATGAAATCGATGGTGAAAAAGAAACTCTTTATGGCCAAAATTTGTGCCTCTTCGGAAAGTTATTTATTGAACACAAAACCCTCTCCTTTGACCCAGCACCTTTTTTCTTTTACGTGCTATTTGAAGAGGACGACGAAGACGGTAGCCTTCATCCAGTTGGGTACTTTAGCAAAGAGAAAGACTCAAAAGAGAAATACAACCTTGCGTGTATTGTGACTTTACCACCATTTCAGCGTAAAGGTTACGGTAAGTTTATCATTTCTCTTTCTTATGAGATTACCAAACGTCACCACGAAGTTGGGAGTCCTGAAAAGCCTCTTTCGGATTTGGGCAAGTTGAGTTATAGAAGCTATTGGAAATATGTCTTGTTGGATTTAATGAGCTCCAAATCTGACGAGGAGTTGACTTGCATGACGTTTGAAGGCCTTTCCTTGGCGACGGGGATCAAGCCAGAGGACATCCTATCTACGATGCAAAGTCTTGGTATGGTGTACAACTTAAAAGGGCAATTTGTCATTAGAATAGTACAGCCTGAAGTTGAAGCCATGATTGAACCTTACAAGAGTCGCAAGTTTGCTTCAGTTTTTAGCAATCCTAAATTATTGGAAATTTGAAACACAATTGCACGGCCGTTTGTTGGCTGACCAGTTTGCACTTGTAGGTGTACGTACTTACACGTACACGTACGAACGAACGAACCTGTTGACATGATCAGTCTAGTAAGAAGGCTCTCTAGCCTAGCTATACCTCCTCTCCTTCTACCTTTTTGCTCGAAAGTACCTTGTTCCAGTTGCTTTGGAACGTTCGTCGCGTCCCCAGGAACAACACCATGCAAGGCAGGCTAGTCCTCCTTTCCCCGCGACCAGTACCTAATAACGTGCGTAAACATTCACAATGGATTCTGGCCAATACTTCACCACAATGTTTAAATCTCCTTCACAAATACACAACGATTGCGCAAGATCGCGGCGTCCCTAGACTTGCCAGTGGAGCTCTTTTCCTCGTGCGTGTCCTACTACGTACCGTACACTACGTGTACAAGTACATGTACACCAGATACCAGGTATGGTGGTACCATACCAGTCACATGGCGCATGGATCCATTGTCCTAACAAGAGAGCTCTGGCAGCGCGCTAGAAAAGAGCAGTCAAGTTGTGTTTCAACAGGCAAACACAAGCGGAACAACAGTGCGAATTTGCAACAAATACTGCTTTATTAGAGGTACGATATTTCACGACTTGTTCCTTAGGTTGGGTTGTGAATGGAAGGAACGAAGGAACGAAGGAACGAAGGAACGAAGAAAGAAAGAAAGACAGCGTCGGAAATTTGAAATTTGAACAGAATTCAATTGGAAAGGGTTCGAGGTGACAGACGACTTTACTTCACTCAAGGCTGTGGGAAAGAAAGAAAGTAAAAATAGATAGATAGGTGCGTAAGTTGGTAGAGGTATAAAGATTGGAGTCAGTGGCGGTTGAGAAGGAAGGAAGCAACGATAATTTCAAGAAAAAGAAAATGGCAGGCTCGTTGTTCTCTCAACTTAAGATTTTACTTTGGAAAAATTGGCTACTCAAGCTGCGCAACCCGAAATCAACTTTGAGCGAAGTAGTTCTTCCACTTGCTTTTGTTTGGCTGGTGGTTTGGTTGCAACATTTTGATCCGGATAAAGACATCAAGGAAGAAGCTTTTACTTGTCCGAGGAGATCATCATTGAGTAAAACGTTGCTGTTTCCAAAGGAAAACTATGATGTTTCAGAGTTTATTATTGAAATCGACACGACTGGGTTTGGTGCCGGGATTATGACTGTTCCACCATTCATTTACTTACCAATGATTGCTTCAAAAACGCATTTTGTCTATGCACTAGTTGCTGGTGAAGACGGCAACGGTGAAATGGCTGCGTGGCTGTCTCAACTTGAGTCGACTTTTGATTCGTGGACAGCGCATTTTGATGATAAGGGGTGGAGACGGTTGTCAAATATCACCAACAAGTACTTTGGGTTTGGTTTTTGCCGCTTCAAGGACCTCGTCAAGGTATTTAACTCTACGGAAGAGCTAGAGTCATATATTCGAAGCGATGAATATGGAACCTCTGCCTGGCCTAAAGGCGCCTATTGTCCTGATGCGGCATATATGGAAAAGCCGCGATTACACATGGCGCTGGTATTGAATAGTATTGGTTCATCGGGGAGAGGGGAATGGGATTACACGATCCGAACCAATATATCGTCAGTGCCGCCAACTTATCCACAGTTTGGCGAGACGAACACGTTTGTTTCTGGAGTGAACGAAATCTACCAAAACATGTATATGATGGGAGGGTTTCTAACGATGCAACTTGCGGTAGACCGCGCGATTGTAAACCGGACGACTTTTGACAAGGCCCATACTCGAAAACTAGCTATTCGACAGATGTGCGATTCGGTGGCCCCACTTATTGCAAATATTAAGCAATTGTTTCCCCCAGATGTGAGACCAGAGTTGCTGGGGGCCGCGGAGGAAGGAGATTGGACAAAACTAAATTGCACGAAGCTTCTGGGTGCCGGGAGCGCAATGTTCGGGCTGGATTTGTCCCCGTTGACGACGCCAGCATCATTCGTTCCAAACGACGTACGCATGGCACAATTCCCTATTCCCGAATACACAGACCGGCCGTTTTATCTCAAGATTAAGAACGTTTTCGCGCTCGACCTGATTTTGACGTTCCTTTGGCCGATATCGCGACTGATTCGGGGCGTGGTGCACGAAAAGGAAACGCGCATACGGGAAGGAATGCGCATGATGGGTCTACGATACATTTCCTTATACCTTTCATGGCTGATTACATACGGTGTTATGTTTACTACAATCGCGTTTTGTATAACAGCACTGACGGCCGATAGCCTTTTTGCGCGTAGCGACAACTCTATCGTGTTTATGTACTTTTGCTTTTTCGGAACGAGCATCGTTGCGTACTGTATTCTGATCTCCGTTTTGTTTAATCGCGCCAAGACGGCTAGTACCGCTGGCGTGGTTATGTTTTTCATGGGCTTTTTCGCGTATTTCGCTGTGGGGACAGACAACGCAACCGCGGAGGCCAAGGCGCTGTCTTGTCTGCTTTCGCCGACTGGTTTTGGTCTCGGGGCGGCCATCTTGGCAACTTACGAAGCTGCTGGGGTGGGCGTCACCTGGGGCAACGTTTGGTCCATCCCAAACGAGTCATCCATATCTTTTATGTTCGTGCTGCTCTCACTGGTTTTCGACACTGGGTTGTACATGTTTTTGGCATTTTACTTGGACCAAGTCCTGCCTAAAGAATTTGGCGTACGCAAGCCGTGGAACTTTTTGTTTACGCGCCGTTTCTGGCTAGGAAAGCGGCAGGGGCGTCAGCAACAACAACAAGAAGAAGAGGCGCTTGAGTACGACGGTATGCACGAGTGTCCGACACCCGATCTTCGACAACTTGCTCGTGACAAAAAGTCTGTGCGAGTGACAAATCTGCGCAAAACTTTCAAAGACGGTGACTCGGAATACACCGCTGTCAAGGGCCTTAATGTTGAGTTGTTTGAAGGGCAGATCTTTGCGTTGCTCGGCCCGAATGGCGCAGGAAAGAGTACGACGATTTCCATGCTGACTGGGTTGCTTGAACCAAGCTCTGGCACGGCAACAGTATACGGCAACGACGTTAGCGATGAAATGGATACCGTTCGCGAAAGCCTTGGTGTGTGTCCCCAGCATGATGTGCTTTGGCCGGAGCTTACGGTCCGCGAGCATTTGGTATTTTTTGCGAATCTCAAGCAAGTTGCGGATGTTGACGCCGAAGTGGAAAAGCTCATCAAAGCTGTAGGTCTCACGGAAAAGCGTGACATGCCGACTTCATCACTTTCTGGGGGTCAAAAACGCAAGGTTTCCGTCGCAATTGCTTTGATCGGAGATAGCAAATTGGTGTTCCTTGATGAACCGACCACAGGTATGGATGTTTATAGTCGTAGGAGCACGTGGAATCTTCTGCGTGAATGTCGAGCGGGGCGCATCATCGTCCTCACAACACACTTCATGGACGAGGCTGACATGCTTGGTGATCGCATCGGCATTTTGGCCCATGGTAATCTCGTCTGCAGTGGGAGTTCTATGTTTCTCAAGTCGAAATATGGGGTCGGGTACACGCTTTCATTCGCGCTGAAGCATTCTGGCGAGGGAGGGGCCAAGCAGGACCAAGAGCGTGAGGCTTTAATAGACGAGGTGCGTAAACATATCCCCCAAGCGTCCGTGTTTAGTAGTGTTGGCACTGAAGTTGCATTAAAGACCCCTTTTAGCGATTCCGCCCATTTTCCGGAGATGTTTCGCTCAATGGACGCACAGTTCGCAAGCTTGAATCTCGCGACGTATGGAATCTCGGTAACCACTTTGGAAGAAGTCTTCCTAAAAGTTGCATTTGACGACCACGAATCGTTCTCTCATGATCAACGCGTCTCCTATGGGGAGGAGGTCAACGAAGGGCAAGAAGCAAATGGGGATTATAACCAACTTTCTGGCGACCCAGAAGAGCAATGCAAAGAGATCGAAGCGTCACAACGTGTCACCATCAGTGAGAGAGCCAAATTTTGGATCCAATTCCGAGCACTGTTCAAGAAACGTTTGCAATACGCCAGGCGCGATCGCAAGTCTTTGTGCTGCAATACTCTGGTCCCGATACTGCTGCTGGTGCTCGGCTTGACGCTACTGAAGGCCTTTCCAGCGAAGGACGCCCCTGCCCTTGAACTTACCATCGGCCAGTTTGAACAAGCCGTCAATTTTGTTCCCTTTAACGCATCCCAAACCGTAGAGAACACAGACTTCTTCCACCCAAAACAAATAGATGGTCCCGTCCAGCCTGTAGATGCCCAGATATCGCGCGATTACGTCAACAATTCCTGCGCTTTGGATCCTATAGAAAGTGACATTTGGGACGGCAACAATTTGCACGCTCTCTCTGATTGGGTACTTCACCATCGCACAGACAATGGCACCACGATATACGGTGCGGTACAATTTTCTCGCGTCGAATGGGATCGGGGCATAGAGTATACCATTCTTGCAAACTCGAGCTCCAAGCATGGTCCAGGGCTTTTCCTAAACCTCGTCAATGACGCATTAGCCCGTGAGGCAGGATTGACGACCTCGTTGATCCGAGTCTCCAACCACCCGTTTCCATTCACCGCAAACTTTATGAACATCTTCAACAGCCTCTCCTCTATCGACGCATCAATGAGCATTGTAATTGCGTTTTCGTTTGTACCGGCATCTGTGGCCATCTTTACCGTGAAAGAACGAGAAATCAGTGCCAAACACCAACAATTGATTAGCGGGACAACCGTGTTGGCGTACTGGACTGCAACATATGTATGGGACGTTCTCATGTTTATGGTGCCATGGAGTTTCTCCACATTGGCCGTATGGGCGTTTGATATAGCGGCGTTCAAAGGCGAAAACCTTTTCGCAGTGTCCACGCTGTTTTTGCTGTATGGTATTGCAATCATGCCGTTCACGTATTTGATTTCTTTTTGCTTTCACTCGCATTCCACCGCGCAAAACGTGGTGTTGCTACTGAATTTCATCACGGGCCTCATTCTTTTGATTGTTAGTGTCGTCATGAGCGCTATCGAGTCTACCATGCATGTGAACCACACCTTGGGATACTTCTACAGACTTTTCCCCGGGTTTTGCCTCGGCAACGGCTTGTTAGGCCTCACGTTTTACAAACTCACTGAGGATATCGACATATTCGAGCCAATGAATTCTTCCCCCTTCAGCATGAATGTCATCGGTACCGAACTAATCTATCTAGCGAGCTCCGCTCTGGTTTATCTCCTTCTCACGATAGTTTTGGATTTGATGCTACAACACCCTGCGCTACGCGCTTCTCTAGAAGCAACCGTGAAATCCTTTGTTACCAGTGTGTACAGACTTTGGTCATGTTTCACCGCCTTGTGCTGTCGCTGCTGCCGGAAAAAGAAAAGGGTGCGGTCCCTTTCCGATGAGATTTTGCAACCCCTCACGAGCGACGCTACGCCCCCGACTGATGATCCGGAAGGCATCCACGACGAAGATGTTGCTGCCGAACGTACACGCGTGGACCAGCTCCTCCAGAATGACGCCGTTGCTGCCAAATCCGACTACGCCGTCATTGTTAGCCACTTGAGAAAAGAATTCGACCAAAAAGTCGCAGTCTCGGGGCTGTCTGTCGCGATACCCCCTGGTGAATGCTTTGGCCTACTAGGCGTCAACGGAGGCGGAAAGACGACGACAATGAAGTGCCTGACTGGCGATCTATTGGCCACAAGCGGGACCGCTTTCCTCGTCGGGTATGATGTTCTTCGCGAACAAAGCAAGCTCCGCCGCAAACTCGGATACTGCCCTCAATTCGATGCCACTTTGGAAAATCTCACAGTCCAAGAACACCTCGAGCTGTATGCCCGCATCAAATGCATACCAGAGCATCTCGTCAGTCGCGCTGTCCAAGACAAAATCGACCAACTCAATCTCAACGAAGTGCGCAACAAAATAGCCGGTGCTCTTAGTGGCGGGAACCGCCGCCGCCTTAGCTGTGCAATTGCCCTTGTTGGCGCCCCAAAAGTAGTTTTCCTTGACGAACCAACTAGCGGTCTAGACCCCCAGAATGCCCGCTTTTTACAAGATGTCATCGCGTCTATTGTTGCCCAAGGGACAACGTGCGTTCTGACATCACATTCCATGACAGAATGCGAAACGTTGTGCTCACGACTTGGTATCATGGTTAGCGGACAGTTTGCAGCTTTCGGAAGTTTGCACGATCTCAAAAAGAGATTCGGTAGAGGGCTCATCATTAACGTCACGCTTGGGCACCCGTCGCGTTCCTCCGTGCAAGAATTACAACGCCAGCTAAGCTCCCATGGTATCGACGTTGGAGACAGGATACCCGTTCAAAACGTGAGCAAAGTCTGTTCGTTACTGGGAAAGCCTGATCGCAAGAATTCAATAACTCACGACCATCACACGGGGTCCGTGGTAAGATCGACTCTAGACCGCTTTTGGGAAATTGACGCCGAGTTCTTCATCGAATGGTGGGTTGGCGAAGACTACTTTGAACATTTGGCAGCCTTTTTCGAAGATAAATTCCCTCGAGTCAATTGCCTTGAATCGCGGGGCCACCATACACGTTGGAGAGTTGAATCGCACATTGGCGACCAACCGCCAGCACTAGCTCAAGTCTTTCAAGAAATCGAAGCTGCCAAAGAAGCTTTATCCATTGCGGAATATTCGGTTTCCATGACCACCTTGGAGCAGATTTTTGTCATGTTTGCTTCAAAACAGAAAGAAGAGACTACCGCGGTTCAAGGATTGTTGTCCACCTAGCTTTTATTTTATTTACTTACTTACGTTAAACAAGTTCAAACGGGTACATATCAGGGACGTGTACCGTCATGCCGTCCAATTCCTTTGTCAGCATGATCTGATCTGCAAGGCGCGAGTTCTTTGTACGCGGTCCTCTTCCAAAGAAATCCATGTCATCCAGCTGCGACGATTCATCGGGTCTAATAGGGGGTAATTTACCAAGCCATTCGTCAGGAACCAAAACGTGTGCGTGAAACGACGTCGCTCCTTCTCCAAAATTCTGCTCTGTCCAACGTTCATTATGAATAATATCTTGATCAATCACTGCCCCGTCACCATCGTTGATTAAAACACTATCGAGCCCGTTCAATTCACTAGCTTGGACAAGAGTCTGCCCAACAAGCCCAAACATTTTGTGTTCTTTTCCTGCATAATCCACAAGAGTGATTCCTACTTTAACATCATCTACAGTAGGAGCAGTGGATGTTGAAAAGCAAGAAGCATGTACAATTCCATTGTTTCTAAACCCTTGTACACCTACGGCAACCAACCTCCGTTGCTGCTGTCTCAATCGAGTAGCAGAGCGCAACATGATTTATTTTTCCGAATCAATCAATTTTTGTTTTGTTTTCACCAATACAAATCAAGAACCTTTTGTTTTCCGATTTTTTTTTTCCAACAAAGCTAAACAAAAGGCACACCTAACGTACGTTCAACCAAACAGTTTTTTTCTTTTTCTTTTTTTTTCTTTTCAGAGTCCGTCCTCTCTTCTTCCTTTCTTCAAAGGTGACGGTGTTTTGTACGTTCTTTCTTTTGCAGGTTGGGCGGTCGGACAGAAGTTGTCTTGAATTTCATCTTTCGAGACGATAAAAAAAGAATTGTGCCAGTGACGAAAGAAAGGCAAGGCACACGCTGCCGGTGATTACTTTTGGAAGTCCTGGGAGCCCTGGGCGGCCTTGGCGGGCCAATGGCGGCTTGCCCGGCCTGTCTGTAGACGACAAGCAGGTCTACGCACTCTGTCGCACCAGGGAGAAACTGGTCCGCACACGTGTACGCGTACCGGGGAGGTAGAACAAGTGCTCAAGGGGCATCCATGCCGCGGCGGATTCTCGACGTCGGATTCGTGTTCCCCGTACGGTTGGACTCTCGAGAAAGCCATCTGACTTATGTTAAACGCAGCCTTACCAAAAAAATCTTTTTGGTAACTCTTAATTAAAGTCAGTAATAACTCTTATCACAATTTAACGCCCGCTATTTTCTGGCACGGCGCGGCCTGATGAAGTACTTCCCTTCGCCAACCTGAAACCACGACTTCAACAAGTAACGTGCGTCTCTACTATCTAGCCGGGGAGCGACCTGATCTAGCTGTAGTCCTCTCGAGGTCTAGATTCTTAGAACAGTTTCTACATATGGTCCTCCTGAGCTTGTACTCGATTGTTTTCTCCCAAAAAGCGGTGGATCTAGTTTTTTGTGAGCACGAGTCGATATTTGCAAAGCGGCACTTGAACGAACGTGCAACCCTTCAAACTTCCAAGGGCCAAACAAACGTTGGACGCTGCCAACTTACACACTTGTTTACATATAGTCCACTCGTGAGTTCGCCACAAGTGCTGCTCTACAGACTTCGTAGACTTCGCAGACATGGATAAAACACCCACAGGTCTTTAAGAGCGGGCCTTGTTTAAAAAAGGGAAGTACCGATCTTACTATCAACCTAGTCCCAAGTTTCAAAGTGTGTATTTTTTTTGGCGTTAATTTTTTTTTTCTTTTCCAAATCAAACCTTTTTTTGTTTTGCAAATTTTGTGCAAATTGACGCAACAAGAAGAGTAAAGAGGAGGAAGGAAGTATAAACTGAAAAAAAAAAGGAAGTAAGGAAGGATGGTACCAAAATGGTTGCAGTTGTTGTGTGTGCTACTTGTTGGTGTGAGTTGTTATGGAAACGTGGTAAAGCTGGAAGACGTTGATTTGCTTTCGCCTCGTGTGCTGCAGGGCGGTACTGATGATGGTGCAGCTCTTCAAAAGTTGAATGACTTTTTCAACGGACAGGTGTATGGACGACGTCCTGGCCCTTGTCCCAATGTCGATGAAAGAGTTAACGCCGACACGTGCAGTGGAACGAATGCAGGAATGCCTTCGTGGATCAAAAATGTTGTATTTGCCATCACTTTTAGATGCAATGGCAGATTTTTAGTATCTCTTTGCCAAATTTTCAGGGGATGCAGTTGCAGCTTTGGAGGGTTTTTCGGCCTTACTTGTCCAAGCTCTTGTACAGCGAATTTAGGACAAAACACGCTCGAGGGCTGGCTTAGGAACGCCCCTAACGCGGAAATTCGAACGTGGGACCTACGGGTGGACAGTATCCGCGTTGGAAGTGTGCAGGCGTTTGTGAATCTAGCAAACACGAATCATGTCGATTTTGCGATATATTTACAAAGCGTTCGCGTATACCTTGATGGTGGTCTGAGATTTTACAATCTTATCCTGACAGACGACAGGGGTTCTACATACAACTTGGGAACTAGTACTTCTGGAAGGTTTTCGGTTCGAAATTATGCGGGAGGCATTGACATCTACTTGTCAATGCGATTTTACAACACTGGGGGGAGGCCTTGGGATGGCGCAAATCCGGATCTTCCGAACCGCGTGAGGTTTATTTCGTACACAGGTGGTCTACCAGGGGGTGTGTCAACTAATGATGGTTGTTTCCTGAATTTGGACGCATTTAACTCGAACACATTCGATTTGGATAATATTAGGTTTCCTTCTGCGAGCGGGAATCTAATTTCGTTGCTGACTCGAATCCCCGGTTTTTTTGATGGTCTCGTTCCGCTTTTTTTGGGCTTGTTTAAGGGTGTGCTAATTTCGACTTTATGTGGATTCATACAGAATCTTGCGTGGGACCCTACTGCGGTTATCAATACGGACGATCCAAACAAGCGGGGTCCAATGAATGTGGGTCTGGCATATGTGTACGATGAATTCTATTCAGCGTACATGTCGAATCCCCTCAGGGGGCCAAGTGATGTGGCTCAAGAAGAGCTCGAGACAATTATCAATGGTGGCTCTGGGGAATCGGATGAGTTTATGAATTTTCTTGACGATGACTTGTTCCCTTCATTTTCCAAGGGATTGAATGCACAGCTCGGAGGAAAATCGACGACTGCGGGGTATTCACCAGAAGACCTGGTTATCAATGAGGTCGCGGACCTTATCCTTAATGCTACGACTGGGGGTGCCAAGACGTCAAACGACGGTATCCTTGATGTGCAGAATCCATACGAGCCTATTCCCGGTGTGACGGTGACTGCAGGTACTTTCACCTTGAAACCTGAACCGACATTAAATGCGATCCAGCCAATCTTGACGTTGAACGCGTTCAAGATTCGCGGTTTGAATTCGTTTACTGGAGATTTTGCGGTTTTGAGCAATGGGCTGGCGGGAACAGATGGCGGCTTTTTGACGGACAGATCGCTAATTCCACAGCCTTTGAAATACACGACACACAACACGTTTAATATGGAGTTTTTGGGTATCGAGTTGGACGTGAGCTTGACGTTGAGCGAGGGCGAAAACCCTGCGACGGCATGGGAGAGAGCGACGGCTGGAACTCGCAAGGTGACATACGACTTTGTGTTGGACGTTGAGGCGCGAGATATCTTTATTGACACATACGTGGCTTCGGCAATCAATCCGTCAGTGCTTTTGAACAAACAGCACTTTATCGGTCATTTTTTCGATACGCCTGACGGTGATCGTATTTTGGCTGCAGAGTGTGCCTTCGCGACGGTGAATTCTCTTAGTTTTGGGTTTTTACAGGCCGAGACATTGTTGAATTCTTTCACTCTGGATTCCAATGGTGAACTGGAACAGACCCTGAGCACGCTGTTCAACTCGGGGTTTACGGCGTCTAAGCCATTTCTCGAGAAGAATATGAAGCAAATCACAGAAAACGCGTTGTTGGAGTACGCCAATGAACGACTTGCCGAGTACACGTTGGAGTATTACAAGAAGCAGTGCTGGAACTACCAACGCAAGACAGCGAAAAAGATTATCGATTGGGAGGACGATTTTGGTATACCTGTGATTGTTGACACGATAGTTTCTGAAGCCGTTGGTGGAGATCCAATTCGCCAAGGAAGCAATGACATTAACACCCTCATCACTAATGTGTTGGCGTCCACAGATGCCAAAACGGCCGTTCAAGATGCGAGCGGCATCGTGTACACAACGGACGCCGGAAATCCTGGGAGGTATGTCATTACTGAGCCTGAGAACTTTTTGACCTTGCAAAACAGCGATAGGATTCAAGGCCAGGGTGTGACAGTGGGTTCGGTGGTGATCGATCATCTTGATTCCATCACCAAGCTCGTGGTTCGACCGACTGCATCAACTGAAGAGCTGGTTCAAATTAAGCTGGGCGAAGGCTTTGTGCTTAATGGAACTACTGATGTTCAGATCGTCAAAAGCCCTTTCGAAATTGATTTCGATATCGGTGTCGAGATTACGAGTACCAGAAATGAAAATCTTGCAGCTGACACAATCGGCATCAACATGAAGTTTGATTTCGATATCGACATCTTGTTTAATCTGGAGTGGGATTACAACCGTTTGATGGCAGTGGATCTGGAAGACGCCTTCTTCCCTTTTTGCATTTTGTCAACTTTTGACAAGTATGACATCAAGAATTTTGATATCGCGACAACGGCGTTCGTATTCACATTAGAGGATCGCCGCCAGCTTGGGTCTTTCAGTGGCACGGGTTTCGGAGGGGCGGTTTTGGGTCTTAAAAATGAACTAGAACAAACCGGGCCAGGTGGAGGTTACCCTGTGTTTACAGCTCAAGTGAACTACTTGTTGAACCGTTTTGCAGACTATGCCATCCAAATTCAACGCGACAGTGCAGGTCTGAACGAGGGCAAAATCCCAGAACCAAGCCCTACCACCACGGACTGCCAGACGTATGACTATGAGCTGGATTTTACCTCCGTAAGTGGCTTGGTCAATCTAGTCGGGGCGGCCACAAATGGAACGTCGAGTTTTACTTACGACACTCAACCAAACATCAAGTTTTGGCCATACGAGAACGAAGCACAGTATGCCAACCCGAATGGATTTCCAGCGTCATACCCATCCTCAAGTTGGGAACTGACGATTCCGGATGTTAACCCAAGGGAAGTTTTTGATGTGAGAAAGAGTGCCATCGTCGAAGCTTTGAGCAATTTCTTTACTTCGAGAGACAAGAATTACACCGAAGGTGGTGGTGACGAACGCCCTATTATTACCTTGGCCAAAGACGAAGATTTCGGACAGTACTTTATCTTGAGTCCCGACAACACCACCGCAGACCTCAATATCGACGTGCGTGATTTTCTAACCGAACCTTACTTATTCGAGAACGATGACTTGATTGGGGGATTCAAAATTGGCGTGAACAAGCTATTTGTGAAGAATTTCCATGTTGCTCAGACAGAATTCTTTCAAGTGTATGACCAGGAAGCGAAGTACACGACGAAGCACCAACTTTCATTTCCAGGCGCCGTCGAAGTCAAAGTTGAGATTACCATTGAAACTGATGCAGATTTTGTAGGGCAGACAGGAGCTCCTATCAAGGAAACAGTAGAAGTAGAACTCGATTTTGATTCATTCGAGCTGAATATGATCACCATGCTTGCAGTGAGCAACCCCGCACTGGAAGAGCTTGAGATCTCCACGTTTGTCAACATTACGGATGATCAAAGGTTTGTGCTTCGCAACGATATTGGCAAATGTATTTTTAAGACATTGTATGATAACGGCTTCCAGTTGCCTGGATTCCAAGCAAGCTTTGACGAGCTTTCAAGAGTAGCGATTACGGCTGTCGGGGGTGAGTTTAGCGATCAATTCCTGTTCTCTCCCGCTGGCGCCAATCTTGCGGGTGAGGTAATTAATATCTTCGCAGCGCTTTACGCTCCAGATCTCCCAGACATTACCCAAGGACCGGTTCGCGGGTTCATCCAAAACTTGATCGATGAGGAGGTCCAGCTCGCTCAGACCGGTCAGACTTGCCCTTACATGTGCAGCTATGATGACTATCTCGAACAGAACAAAACAGGAGGGGGGACCTGTGTAAGCAACGGTCTTGATTACGTCTACCCAGACTTTGAGGGCCTTGGTCAGGACGAATACTTTAACTTTGAGGAATGGACTCAGATGAACGAGTTTCACGACTTTGTTAACACAACGCTTGTGGACCCAGAATCGGCGTTCAGTCTGAATCGATTGATCCTGTCAACAATCGACTCGTACAAAGAGACCCTCGAACAAACGTTTGAAAGTGGGACGTTGCCGCTCTCTTACAATGGGGCCAACTTTGGAACCGCCAAGTTTGCATTGTCCAACATCAAAGTCGAAGGTCTCGACTCGATCGAGAAATTCCATGTTTTGAACTATAACGAAGTGAAAACCGTAATCAAGGATGCATATGCTGACGATGAAGTTAGACCGTACATCTCCGAGACTAGGTTTAAGACGGGGTTGGGCATCACGGATATTGAAATCGGATTTAACTTACAAATCCTAGTCGATGGGTTGTTTGAGACTCGCCCTGGTATGGCCCCATCCGAAGGTACCGGTTTGAATACAGTTGTACGCAACGATTTGCGTTTTGATTTCAAGTTTTCAGAGTTCGACATCTCAGTGACTACGCTCACCAAGGTTCTTGTCGATCGATTAATGCGTATCCAGATCTATGGTATCTTGGAGCCTTTGAGCGGACTTGCGTGCATATTGGCTCCTTTTGGCGAAGGCGAAGGCAAGTTTGAAGTTTTAGACTTTGATATAAGCGTTGGTGACATTGACGCAGGCCTTGCATGCACAGACACCTGTAACTCCCCCGCTCTTAAAGATTTGGAAGCTGCATCGACGTCCAACGCTGAATTTAACGAAATTCTCACCGAATTTGTGGAACTTGGCATCAACTCTCTTCGGACTACGGTTAACGGCGAAAAATTCAGAGAAGATTTACAAGAAACAATAGATGAAGCCGCGAACACGCCTAGCTGCATCCCTGGGGTGGTCGGATTAACTCCTGCAGTCGTCGACAGCGTAAAGGTTGCTAGATACATGGGCCTCGCTGCACTAGGGGCACTTTTATCTGGAGTTGCAAGTTTTGCTTTTCTCGTACCGACGCACATGCGAAGACGGGACCAAATTATGCGCTCGGCTCTGTTAAAAAATGCTGCTAACGGTGGAGGTAAGGCCGCGGAGGAATTCCTTCTCATCGAGCAACGTCTCGCATCTGCGTACAACCATCCAGCAATGCCCCAACTGGCCAAGTACATCCCACCCATCGTGATCTTGTGCAACATCCTGTTCTTTGTGACCGCTAACTTTTTCTCCGTAGGCGCCTCGGTGGAGATCAAACTCGGGCTCTTGGGCGACACATCGCAACCAGTACCTCTGCTTGCGTTCACACTGGAAAACTCCATCGATGATATGTGGAATGCAGGAGCCTATTTTCTAGCCATTGCTATCGCCGTGGCATCCGGAGCCTGGCCTTACGTGAAGAATATCATGCTTCTCTTTTGCTGGTTTGCTCCTCCTACTGTGCTCAATACCAAAAAACGTCATGGATTGCTGGAGACCCTCGATGCCCTGGGCAAATGGTCCTTGATCGATGTCTATGTACTCGTCATGCTCACGGTAGCGTTTCGCTTCTACATTTCCTCTTCGTACATCAACGGCCTGGACGAGATTTTTGCAGCATCAGACCTCGTCATTATTGACGTTCTAGTTGCACCTGGATGGGGCATTTACGGCTTTTGCTTCGGTGCAATCGGTTCCCTCTTGATTAATCACTACATGATCATCCGCGTTGAAAAAATTGACCAATTCGATGAAATGACTGAAGACAAGATTTCAGGGACATATGTACCAGAGACACAAATGCCAAAGATGGCTCTCATGAATCACCGCTTTGGATGCACCGACACGAAGGGCCGCGTGTATGGCTTTGGGCCTGCAGCCAAGCTCACTGTTGGCGCTCTGCTGATAGTTAGTACACTCCTACTTTTGGTCGGGTCCATGCTTCCCCTCATCACATTCCAATTCTCAGGCATTGCAGGCATTCTTATTAGTATTGTCGATACCGACCTCGCATCCGTCACATACTCATTGCTAAGCATCGCCACGGCAATTTCGGACGGCGCC
>JACLAD010006644.1_pt1 | contig 31060 bp, 21 predicted proteins | sample 8027901 | NCBI WGS metagenome assembly JACLAD01 (sample SAMN15725071, study PRJNA655200) | protist metagenome | isolation source: fluorescence activated cell sorting (FACS) single amplified genomes of... | place: Spain: Blaines Bay Microbial Observatory, Mediterranean Sea | collected 2016-07-05 | reverse complement strand
CGCCTCTTTCCCCCTCGGAAATACCACCGTTACCTGGACAGTGACCGATGATGCAGGAAACACAAAAACCGATACGCAGATCGTCACCGTAACAGATAATGAAGCTCCTGTCATAACAGTTGGGGCAGATTTAAGTGTTGAAAATGAGCCGGGAACATGCAGCGCTTCAGTGAATGTTCCTGCCGCCACCGCGACAGATAACTGCTCTGTGGGCTCTCCAACTGCCACGAGGAGCGATGGAAAAAATCTTTCTGCCAAATATCCGGTTGGCACTACAACCCTTACATGGAATGTAGTAGATGAAGCCGGTAATCCTGCAGCCCCGGTTGAGCAAAAAGTGACTGTTACAGATTCTGAACCACCAAAAATGCCTGTTTTAGAAAATATTTTATCCGGGTGTGAAGTGACAATTTCGGCACCAACTACTTCAGATAATTGTGCGGGCAGCATCACAGGAACCACAGCAGATCCTCTAACTTATTCCACGTCCGGAACCTATACGGTGAACTGGAGTTTTGATGACAACAATGGGAATGTGATAAATGTACCGCAGGAGGTAACCATAGATCCTGTTAAAGGAGAAATCCTCTCTGTTGAAAATGTGCTTTGCAACGGCTTTTCTACCGGTAAAGTGACGGTTTCAGGTTCAGGTGGAAATGCACCTTACACCTATACCTGGGCTACACTGGGGATGGGTGCAACCAAAGAAAACCTTTCCGCCGGAACATATTCCGTTGTAATTTCAGATTCAAAAGGTTGTGAAAGCACATCTATTGAGGTGCTAATTACTGAACCAGACTCCTTTCTGGAAATAACAGAAATCTCTTTCACTTCGGGTTGTTATATGGAGAGCAATGCCACTGCCACGGTACAGGTTACGGGTGGGACTGGAAATTATACGTACCTGTGGAGTGATGGCCAAACGGGACAGGCGGTAAGCGGCCTTTCCGCCGGAAATTACAGCGTCACAGTCACAGACGAAAACGGATGTGAAGCAACAAAAGAAATAAATATCACGGCTCCTGAAGAACTTACAATACCTACTATTTCCACTACTCAAACAAACTCTTTTAGCACCGCAACAGGCACAGCTACAGCCAATGTTAGTGGAGGAACAGCACCTTATACTTTCACCTGGTCTAATGGTGCAACCGGCCAGATCATACGGAATCTCGCAGCCGGAAATTACAGCGTCACCGTCACCGATGCCAACGGCTGCTCGTTTCCTAAAGAATTTTCTATTGTAGACCCCCTGGAATCGGCCATACTCCCTACTTCTATGTGTCTTAGTGAAGAAGGAGGCATACGCACCTCAACTTTTGAAACTGAATTTGTGCGCGGTGGAACTGCTCCTTATACTTATTCATGGACATTTGGGGAAAATGCTTCTTTGCCCGATGGCACAACTGGATCGGGAGTCCATGTGGTGGAATACACGTCAACCGGGAACAAAGTGATCACTCTAACCGTTACAGATGATAATGGATTAACCTATGAAGAAACATTTCAGCATTATGTAGGCGAATGTTTTGAAGCCTGCGGTGAAACACAAAACCTGGATTTTGACCTTGAAACTTTTTATGTGGGAAAAGAAGACCAAACTCCCCTTTCCGGATCTGAATGTTCTACATATACGGGTAAAAAATATATTTATTTAAAGGTAGCCAAAAACTCAAATGCATATAACCCGAACGTTGAATTCATTTATACCGTAACAGATTTGAACGACGGTGGAAATGTTGTAGATGTACAGGAAATCACCGGTTGTATAGATGTTGGTGGCGACGGCAAGATCCCGGAAATATTCAGAGTTGGAGAGATCGCCAACTGGTCTTGTGGTTATTCTATTAGGATCGAAAACTTCTACATGTCATGGACAAACAATAGCAAAAAGAAATGTGGAGACGTAAGACGAATGATGTGCGTATCAACCAACGAAAATGATGAAATTTATTTTCCACTTTATGCTAACGCCACAAGTAATGATTTGCTTTGTTACGGTGACACCAGCGGAGTAATTACTGCCACAGCAGCAGGAGGGGTTGGAGCAAGGGAATTTAGACTCAGCAAAGACGGGGCGGTTGTAAGAGACTGGCAAACTGAAAAGACCTTTAGGGAACTGGGTGCAGGAACCTATACCGCTACTGTGCGTGATGAGGAGCTTGATACCTACACCACCCAGGAACTTATTATTTCTGAACCGCAAAACCCTTTAACTGTCACAAAACCCATGGTAAAAACTAGCGTTACCTGCTACGGTGGTAGTGATGGAACGGCCACAGTTGAAGTTTCTGGAGGAACTCCATTTTCAACTGGGGAACCTTACATTTTTGTATGGTCCAATTCACAAACTACTGCAACCGCCACAGGTTTGGCGGCTGGAGAGCATTCAGTAACAATTCTTGATGCGAATGGTTGTGAAGTCACCGAATATGTTACCATAGAACAACCCGAGCAGACCCAGGCAAATGCCGGTACAGATCAAACTCTCACATGTGGCGTCACTACAACTAAAATTGGTAAGGATATTCCTGAAGACGAAACCGGCCATTGGGAAGTAGTAAATGGACCTTCTGGATGGTCCCTGGAAGATGCTAATTCTGGACAAACCGTTTTTAAAGGAAATATTGGTACCTACACCTTAAGGTGGACTGAATCCTGCGGCTCAAGAGATGATGTAAAAATTACTATCAGTGACTGTAGTACCATAGATTTTGATGGAGAAAATGATTACATTGAATTTGGAGATAATTATAAGATGACTGGTGAGTTTTCACTGGAAGCCTGGATCAAATTAAAGTCTGTCACCGGAATAAAAACAGTGCTTTCAAAACGTGATTTTTCGAACCTCAGCAACGGTGGATATGATCTGGTTGTGGACAATGGTCTTCCCAAATTCCGATGGAACGGTAATTCTGTAGATTCTCCTCATGCCATAGACACTAGTAGATGGTATCATTTGGCAGTCACTTCCGGAAGTGACGGAACCATTCTTTACATCGACGGAATAGAAGTTGCAACGGGCTCTCAGGCTAGTCCGGCGACAGTTTCAAATGCATTCCTGATGGGAGGACTTTTTGATAGTTCTGCTCCATTCACTCCGGCCAATCTCTTCCACGGGTGGATCGAGGAAGTGAGAATCTGGAGTACTGAATTAACCACAGAACAAATCAGGTTTATGATGAACCAGAAACTGGTCAACAACAATAGCCTGGTACAGGGAGCCATTATCCCTGTTAATGTTCCCGGGAACTTATCCTGGAATAATCTTCAGGGATACTACCACCTTGAAAAGGTTCAGAATGGCTTTGCAATTGGAGAAACTGCAACTTCCGTAGACGGTAAGCTCAGGAATATTACTACCATTCAGGAGCACTCGGCACCCTTACCCTATGATACTAGGAGGGCAGGTAACTGGTGGGACAGCAATCCATCTTCCACCCCCTGGATCTATGGGGATGGAACCTGGGATGCGCCATATAGCGCAGGTGTAAACAATGATAAGATCAAATGGAACATCGTAAAAATTTCCACAGATGTCTATACAGCACAAGATGCAGAAGTGTTGGGATTACTGGTGGCAGATGATGAAACGCTGATTGTTGAAGGTTCTGTTTCTCAAACTTCCGGAAATGCGCTTTCGGTCTCTCATTATTTGAAACTTGATGGTACTATTGATTTAAACGGCGAATCTCAACTTGTACAATTCGAGGGAAGTATTGCTAAAGGAACTGGCCATGTTGAGCGCGACCAGCAGGGAACAGCCAGTAGCTACAACTATAATTACTGGAGTTCTCCTGTTGTGAAATCCTCTGCAGATACTATCTATAAAGTAGGTGATGTCCTGGCCGAAGGAATTAAGAACAACCAAACTGTTCCCGTTCGTTTCGGGGACGGTCCTTTCTTCGTGGAATACACCGCCGATGCCGGCAATGTGCTTATCAGCAACTTCTGGATAAATGGTTTCTTCCCAGATGACCGTGAGGAAAACGCAAACAAGTACAGTGCCTGGAAGCAGTTAGGAAGCAGTCCCACAGATTCTGCTAAAATGCTAAAATCTGGTGAAGGCTTTACCATGAAAGGATCAATGAACATTGCTGTTGAGGATTCTGAAAGACTGGGAATTTACCAGAATTATACATTTAGAGGATTTCCTAACAATGGAGATGTATATTTAAGAACTTCTTATCCCAATCAAAATTACCTAACAGGAAACCCCTACCCTTCTTCCATTGATTCTCACCTTTTTATAGACGAGAATGAGCCGTATATAAACGGTGCTATTTATTACTGGCATCATTTCGCAGGAAAATCTCATTACCTTGAGCAGTATGTGGGGGGTTACGCAGTTTACAACAAAGCCCTCAGCCTTCCGGCAAAATCTGTTGATTCAAGAATTGACAATTCAGATCCTAACAGAAGCGGCCAAAAGGTGCCGGGAAGATATGTACCCGTCGCCCAGGGATTTTTTGTAAATACTTCAAAAAGTGGAGATGTTGCCACCAATCCTAACCCTCAAAGCGGCCAGATTAAATTTACGAATGAAATGCGCCTGTTTGTTTCAGAAGAAACCGAGGGAGATTCTCAATTTTTGAAGCCTGAGTCCAAACCAGGAAAGCAGGCTTCTTATACTGAAGATAACCGATATAAAATCCTACTCAACCTCAACTCTCCTCAAGGTTACTGGAGACAAATAGGTGTCACCGCAGATGCTTCTACTTCCGCCGGATTTGATTATGGCTATGACGCACCTATTCTGGACAAGGACAAAGAAGATATGTTCTGGATGATCGATGGAGAGGAATATGTAATACAGGCCGTACCCGATTTTAATGTAGAACGAGTTCTTCCAATTGGGCTTGTAATTGCTGAAGAAAAAGAATTCAGCATAGAAATTGACAGACTGGAAAATATGCCCGATGATGTGGAGCTCTTCATCCGCAACAATGCTGATAGTACTTACCACAATCTTAGAAAAGAGAGTTTTAAAGATACCATAGCGCCAGGGTATTATGGAGAAAGATATGATCTTGTTTTCCAGGAACCGGTGGCCGATGTGGATGAAGGGGAAGACGGCAATGATGAAAGCGATGACGATGAAAATGAAGATGACACCGGTGATAAAGAGAATGGAGAAGATGACGAAAATAATGCTCCTACAGGTGATTATCTTGAATTGTTCTTCTCTGGGGAAGACAATGAAATTACCATTCTGAATCCACGCCTGGTTCCTATCTATTCAGGAACCTTATACAATGTTTCTGGACAAAAAATTCAGGATTTTCATCAAATTCCCTCTAAAAAAGTGACAAAATTAAAGGTGCAACAAAATCCGCCAGGCGTTTATATTATGAGCCTTCAACTGGAACAGGGAAGCAAATCTATAAAACTGGTTAGGGAATGATCTAAAAATGTGCTTTTGGAAGCACTTTCTAGCCTTTATATTTCAGCGGAAGATGTACCACTTTTTTGGTCTCGAAAAAGTCTTCTTTAAAGTAATTCTGAAGATCATAAACTTTCGCCCTTGGGTAATTCTCCAGTTCTTCAGTGAGATCTCCACCTTTCAGGTACAAAATGCCATTTTTGAGTTCATGTTTGCTTTCTTTGGCTATTTTTCCCTTTACCCAGTGCACAAAAGTAGGCATCACAGCCACTGCCCGGCTAATTATAAAATCGAAATGCCCCGGAATCTCTTCCACGCGTGCATTGGTAGTATGAACATTCTTCAGGTTTAATCCTTCTGAAACTTCGTTCACCACTTTTATCTTTTTGCCGATGCTATCCACCAAATGAAAATTGGTTTCAGGAAAAAGAATGGCTAAAGGAATGCCGGGAAAACCGCCACCAGTTCCCACATCAAGAATTGAAGCTCCCGGACGGAATTTTTGCACTTTTGCTATTCCCAAAGAATGTAGCACATGGCGCAGGTACAATTCATCAATGTCTTTTCTTGAGACCACATTTATTTTAAGATTCCAGTCCTGGTACAGATCTTGCAACGCTTCAAACTTTAATCTTTGGTCTTCAGAAATTTCAGGAAAATACGCTCGAATTAACTCCAATGTTTTTATTTTTATAGCAAAAGTAAAGAAAATCAACGAAGTTAATTTCAGGCTTTCCTTCCATGAAAGGAATTTTATGTTTTACCTTTGTCTTTTAACTACATACTTATAAATGAATCAAAAAAGCATACGTTTTTCCCGAACAGATTCGGCAAAATTTTTTAAAACTTTAAATAAGAGGGTAAACTCCTATTTTAAAGAAAATAATATTTCAAAAACCGGAAACTGGAAGCTGCACCTTAAAGCAATTGTTATGTTTTCGCTTTTTCTAACTCCCTATTTTCTTATTTTAACCCTGGATATTTCCCAATGGTGGATGCTTTTACTTACAATTGTCATGGGTGTTGGAATGGCCGGAGTAGGCATGAACATCATGCATGACGGGAATCACGGCTCTTACTCTTCCAAAAAATGGGTAAACAAATTTATGGGAGGTACGATCTACGTTTTGGCAGGAAATGTTTACAACTGGCAGGTGCAACACAATGTGCTTCACCATACTTACACGAACATTCACGGGCATGATGAAGACCTTGATGCCGGAAGGATCATCAGGTTTTCAGAGCATGCAAAATGGCATAAATTTCATAGGTTTCAGCAGTATTATTCCGTTTTTCTTTATGGATTATTGACTTTTAACTGGGCCCTTACGGTAGATTTTAAACAAACCAAAAGGTATCTGGCCAGGAAACTGGCTTATGGAAAACTGCCAAACCCGGTGACGCAGTGGAGTATTATTGCAATTACTAAACTGCTTTATGTAGGTATATGGATTGTAATCCCAATGCTTATTCTCTCCATTGCCTGGTGGAAAATCCTCATTGGTTTTTTTATCATGCACTATACTGCCGGGCTTATCTTGAGCATCGTCTTCCAGTTGGCACACGTGGTAAAGCAAACAGAAATGCCGTTACCAGATGATACCGGCTCCATGAAAAATACATGGGCGATCCACCAGCTTTTCACAACGGTAAATTTCTCTACAAATAACAGGATTGTAAACTGGTTTACCGGCGGATTAAACCACCAGGTAGAACATCATATTTTCCCAAACATTAGCCACATTCACTATAAGAAAATTTCAGAAATTGTAAAGGAAACAGCAAAGGAATGCCAGTTGCCGTACAATGAATATAAAACTACCCGCGCAGCAATCATTGCCCATTTTAAACACCTGAAAGAAATGGGAACCAGACCTGCAGTTTCAGCTTAACAGTAAAAAACCAACCAACAAATGCATTTATCTGACAGAATTAACAACATGTCTACGTCACAAACTTTGGCGATGGCAGCAAAATCCCGCGAGTTACGTGCAGAAGGAAAAGACATCATCGGTCTTAGTCTAGGAGAACCCGATTTTAATACACCAGATTTTATTAAAGAAGCAGCTATCAAAGCGATTAATGAAAATTACAACTCCTATACACCGGTAGATGGTTATGTAGAGCTCAAGGATGCGATCATTACCAAATTCAAACGTGACAATAACCTTACATATGATCGTTCGCAGATCGTGGTTTCAACCGGTGCCAAACAATCCCTGGCAAACATTGCAATGGTGATGCTTAACCCCGGAGACGAAGTGATTTTGCCCTGCCCTTACTGGGTAAGTTATGCCGAAATTGTGAAGTTAGCCGAAGGTGTCCCGGTAGAAGTCAGGACCGGGGTTGAAAGTAATTTCAAGATGACCCCCCAGCAACTGGAAGAGGCGATCACACCAAAGACAAAAATGTTGTGGTACAGCTCTCCTTCCAACCCCAGCGGGATGGTTTACAGCAAGGAAGAACTACGAGGCCTGGCAGATGTTTTGGCCAAACATCCTGATATTATGGTGGTGAGCGACGAGATCTACGAGCACATTAATTTCGTAGGAAAACATGCTTCCATGGCACAATTTGAAGACATGTACGACCGCGTGGTGACCGTCAACGGAGTTTCCAAAGCCTTCGCTATGACCGGCTGGAGAATAGGATACATTGGTGCGCCTGCCGAAATTGCCAGAGCCTGTAATAAAATGCAGGGGCAAATTACCAGTGGCGCCAATTGTATTGCTCAAAGAGCCGTTATAACGGCGTTGGAAGCTCCTGTTTCAAACATTCAGTTCATGATCGATAAGTTCAAGGAGCGCAGAAAGCTTATCATTGATCTTATGACCGACATTGAAGGCTTTGTAATTACAGAACCCGAAGGTGCTTTTTATGTGTTCCCCGATGTATCCCATTTCTTCGGAAAAACAATTAAAGGCCATAAAATAAACGACGCTACAGATTTTTCAATGTTTCTTTTGGAAGAAGCTTTAGTGGCAACGGTAACGGGAGATGCTTTTGGAAGCCCAAATTGTATTCGGTTTTCGTATGCGGCAAGCGAAGCTCAAATAAAAGAAGCTATGGAGCGCATCAAAAATGCCCTTTCGGAGGTAGATTAAATTTCATAAAAATTTATTTTATAAAATTCCCCTTTCTGAAGAGTTAGGGGATTTTTTTGTCCCAAAAATTCGACTTCTTCCGAAGGAAAAATTTGAAAGCACATTTTGGAAGTGGCAGATCTTCTGTAAATCTTTATTAAAGAGAATTGTGGTTCAAAAGGTCATTTTCCGAAGCTCATCTAAACAATATCTTGTTTAAAAGCCATTTTTGAATGGCAGAAGCTCATTTTTATTTAAAAATGAGCAGGTAGCCGGTATCAAAATAATTTTGGAAGCAGGCTCTAAGAAAATGTCTTTAAAATGTCACTTTTGGATGCTATTTTCAGAACTATCTGTTTCTCCAGAAGAAAGGTGTAAGCAGGATAAGTACTGTGAATAATTCAAGCCTCCCAATAAGCATTAAAAAGGCGCACCACCATTTTCCCGCGGCGGGAAGTACATCAAAGTTATTTACAGGACCCAGGCTTCCAAAGGCTGGACCAATATTTCCAAGGGAAGAAGCCGCTCCACCTATGGCAGTTTCCAGGTCGAGCCCTAAAGCAGCCAGCACGACAGCACCAATGATAAAAGAAAGCATATAGAGGATAAAAAATCCAAGGACGTTAAAAACGATCTCATTTCCAATGGCTTTGCCGTTGAATCTTACCGGCAAAATAGCGCTTGGGTGAAGGGTTCTTTTGAATTCTGTTAGTCCGTTTTTGATCATGATCACGTGCCGCATCACCTTTACACCACCGGCAGTGGAACCGGCAGAACCTCCAAGAAAAAATAATCCGAAGAAAAGAACTGTCAAAAATGTGGTCCACAAGGTATAATCTGCAGTGACAAATCCTGTAGTGGTAACGATTGCCAGCACCTGGAACAGAGAGTGCCGAAATCCGCTTTCTGCCCTGCCCAGCACCATAGGGTGATCAATGGAAGATAAGCCTAAATCTGCACTAAAATAGATCACCACAGAAGATATAAGAGTGAATGAGCTAATAAAAATAACGTACCATTTAAATTCTTCATCATGTAGCACTCTTTGCACCTTTCCTTTAAAAGCAAAGTAGTTGATGACGAAGTTTGTCCCGGCGATAAACATGAAGAAAATGATGATGTATTGTATCATAGGATTGTCATTCCAGTATGCAACACTTGCATTTTTGGTTGAAAATCCGCCGGTAGACAAAGTGCTCAGCGCATGGTTCACGGCATCAAACATGTTCATTCCCGCTACTTTAAGTAAGATTGCTTCGGCCACCGTAAGCCCCACATAAATGAACCACAATCTTTTTGCAGTATCGGTAATTCTGGGCTTTAATTTATCGGCACTGGGACCGGGAGCTTCAGCACTAAAAAGCTGCATCCCTCCAATTCCAAGTAATGGCAAAATTGCAATGGCCAATACGATAATTCCCATACCGCCTATCCAGTGGGTTAAACTCCTCCAGAACAAGACGCCTTCAGGGATTGACTCAATATCATTGAGAATGGAAGCACCTGTGGTCGTGTAGCCACTCATGGTTTCAAAAAAGGCGTTTGTAAAAGAGGGAATGCTTTCAGAAATAACATAGGGAAGTGTTCCGCTTAAGGCCATAAAGATCCAGCCGAATGAAACCACAATGTAACCTTCACGTTTCTTAATTTCTTTACGGTGGCCGCGGGTATTGTACATTAAAAACATTCCGGAAAGCAGTGTGATCAATGAAGCTGCAGAAATTTGCATGGTGACCCCGTCTTCATAATACCAGCTTACCAGTGCAGCTGTTAACATGAATCCGCCATTGCACAGCAGCAGCAGCCCCATGATATGAAGAATTATCTGGTAGTTAAGACGTGGCATTAAAGAAACATTTTTTCCACTTTACTAATAGAACGAGGCAATGAACAAACGACCACCCTGTCCCCCGGCTGAATACGGAAATCTCCAAGCGCGATTTGTCCTTCTCCTTCCCTTATCACGCCTCCAATAATGGCAGAGCGTGGAAAATCAAGATCCTTGATCTTTTTGTCGCTGGCTTTGGAAGTAGGTTTTACAATAAACTCAAGTAGCTCGGCATTCATGTTGTTCAGCTTTGTCATCGCCACAACCTCGCCCTTTCTTATATATCTAAAAATGTTATTTGCCGCCAGTAATTTTTTGTTAATAAGTGTATCAATTCCAATAGAATGGCTTAACTGAAAATAATCCATATTTTCCACCAGTGCGATCGTTCTTTTAACACTTTTAGATTTAGCAACAAGACAGGTCATGATATTGGTTTCAGAATTTCCTGTGACCGCGATAAAGGCATCCATGTCCTGAATATTCTCTTCATCCAAAAGCTCCACATTTCTCCCGTCGCCATGAATTACAAGTGACTTCGGAAGTTCATCTGCCAGGTCAAACGCTTTGTTTTTATTGTTTTCAATAAGTTTGACCCTAAAGTTATTCTGACAAAGGTCTCTAGTGGTTTTCTTACCAATCTTACTTCCTCCCAAGATCATCACGTTCTTGATATCCTGTTTCACTTTTCCTGTAAGCTTGTAAAGCTCATCCACTCCACCTCTGGTGGTCACAAAATAAACCTGATCACCTTCCTTGAACTGGGTATCCCCCCTCGGAATTAAAGTGTACTGCGTACCAAACCGCTGGATCGCAATAGGCATAAAATGCAGTCCCGGAAAGATTTTCGCGGCTTCCTTCACCGTTTTTCCAACAAATGCTGCAGTCCTGGATAAATTCAATCCCACCATGGTGAGGGCGCCATCTTCAAACTCATAGCTATCATTAAAAGCCGACTGGTTAAGCAAAAGTTCGATCTCCCGCGCAGCAAGCGCTTCAGGAGAAATAAGCTCATCAATTCCAAACTTCACAAAACCTATCTCCTCTTTGTTTTCAAGAAATTCGGTATTAGCAATCCTGGCAATAGTACGTTTGGCTCCAAGCTGTTTTGCAAGAACACAGGTGGTGATATTAGTTGTTTCGCTAGAAGTAACTGCTATTAAAAGATCTACGTTCTTTACGTGTGCATCTTTTAATACACTAATTGACGTTGCATCTCCTTTTATTGTCCTAATATCCAAATGGGTATCGGCATACATCAGGTGATCTTTACTGTTGTCGATCAAGGTTATATCCTGAGATTCATAAGAAAGCAACTTTGCTAAATGAAACCCAACCTCACCGGCACCGGCAATTATTATCTTCATAGGATTTATAAATCAAGAATAACAAAGGTATGATATTTCATTGAACCAAAACAAACTACCATTTTATAAAAAGGAAATCAAAGGAAGGCTATTAGACGATAACTTGTATCTTTGGGCAAAAATTTGCAAATGAGCAAAAAGATAAAGCCTTATAAAGGATCTAACCTAAATAAGAAGCAGCAGGTAGAGAAGATGTTTGACACCATCTCTACCAATTATGACGGGTTAAACCGTGTAATTTCCTTTGGAATTGATGTAAAATGGCGAAAGAAAGTGGTTGCCATTGTAAAAAATTCTAATCCCCAACAAGTGCTTGACATAGCCACAGGCACGGGAGACCTTGCAATTAATCTTGTAAAAACAGGTGCTTCAGAAGTGGTAGGATTAGACCTTTCTGAAGGCATGCTTGCTGTGGGAAGAAAAAAAATTGCTGAAAAAAAATTATCTGATAAAATTCAAATGGTCCAGGGAGATTCTGAAGCCTTACCTTTTGAAGACAATTCCTTTGATGCCATTACTGTTGCTTTTGGAGTAAGAAATTTTGAAGATTTGGAAAAAGGGCTGGAAGAAATTCTAAGAGTCTTAAAACCGGGTGGTGTTTTTGTCATTTTAGAGACATCAGTTCCTACAAAGTTTCCTTACAAACAAGGATATAACTTCTACACGAAAAAACTTCTTCCTCTTATAGGTAAACTTTTCTCTAAAGACAAAGATGCCTACTCATATCTAAGTGAAAGTGCGGCCGCATTTCCTCATGGAGAGAAATTGAACAATATTTTGCGTAAAATTGGGTTTAGTAAGGTAGAAAACAACCCCCAGACTATGGGAGTTGCTACTATATATACGGCTTCAAAATAGAACTATGAAGAAATATTTTTTGATTGCACTGCTTTTAATCTGTGTGCAACCTTTAAGAGCGCAACTATTTACGGGTGAAGATGTTCTAAACAACGAGAATATTGACCTGCAGCGCTGGTCCTGGGGGTATTTTTTAGGGTTCAATACCTACGATTTTGATTTTGATTATAAAGAAGTCATTGACAATCAATTTTTCAAGAAGGATTTTGTAGTTGATCGCACTATTGGCTTTAATGTGGGGCTGGTGGGAAATCTTCGTCTTACTAATCATCTCGATCTTCGATTAGAACCGGGAGTCGCTTTCAACCGTATAAATTTTCAGGTAACAAAAGCTGATTCTAAGACATTTCGGGAGATTAATTCAACATATGTACATATCCCCCTTTTATTAAAGTTCTCTACACAGCGGCTTAATAACTTCAAACCATTTGTTGTTGGAGGCCTTTCCACCTCTATAAACCTTTCCAGCAATGAAAACAACCCTGAAGATAACGAGGACGGCCAGTTTCGAATGACCACAAATTCCTATTACTATGAAATAGGATTCGGGATTGATTTTTATCTCTATTATTTCAAATTCACTCCGTCAATAAGAGGTGTTTTTGCTATTAATGACGAATTAATTCGAGATGACAATCCCAATAGTATCTACACCGGAAATGTGGCAAAAATGTCTTCCAGAGCTGTTTTTATAAACTTTACTTTCCAGTAAAAATACTTCTTCGGAATTCACTTAACAAGACAGCTGCAGCAGTGGCGACGTTTAAACTTTCAGTCTCTTTTGAGGCTCCAAACTGTGGAATATTTAATCTTTTATTTATTTGTGCTTCAGTTTGAGGTCGAATGCCATTTGCCTCATTCCCAAGAACCAAAATTCCTTCAGAAGAAAGTTTTTGTTCGTAAACGTTGGCTCCTCCCATAAAAGCGCCATATACAGGGAAATTTGATTTGATTGCCTCTTCCAGATATCCATTAAGGTCATCGTAAACAACACTCACTCTCGCAATAGAACCCATGGTCGCCTGTACAACTTTAGGATTAAAGCAATCTACCGTATCTTTTGAACACACTAACTGTTCAATTCCAAACCAGTCGCAAAGCCTTATAATGGTTCCTAAATTCCCCGGATCCCGAACACCGTCCAAAGCCAGAATTAAACCTGAAAATCCCATTTTTGAAACCTCAGGATATCGAAAAACTGCCAAAGCTGTTTGCGGTGTGGTAAGCCGGCTGATTTTCGCCAATTCTGCATCATTTATAAAAAAAGTATTCTCTGTATCAGCTTCAAACAAATCTTCGGTTGTATAAAGCGAATGCAAAGACAGAGAAGAATCAAGCAACTCCTGAATGGTCTTTTTTCCTTCGGCCAAAAACAGCCTGTGTTTCTCCCTATACTTTTTTTGAGCTAGACTTGTTATTAATTTAATTTGGCTTTTACTAAACATTCCAAAATCGTATTTTTGAACACTTTAAATCACTTATTTGAAAAGCATTTCGGCAAAAATATCATTAATTCTTTTAACCCTTATTCTATTTTTTTCCTGTAATGCAGTAAAAAGAGTTGGCAGTGATGAATATTTACTTACTGATAATATAATTTTTGTAGATGGTGAAGAGACTTCCGAAGCAAGATTATACAATCAATTATACCAGGCTCCCAATCAAACTTTTTTAGGGATTCCACTGCAGCTTTACACTTATAACCTGGCAGATCTAACACCAGATTCCACTTTCCAGAACTGGCTCCACAAAAAACCCGGTCGGGAAGAACGGCTTTCGCGCCTTCTTTCTGAAAAACAGGTGAGGCGCCTGGGCACTGCGTATATCAACTTTAACGAATGGCTTCAGGAAGTTGGGGAGCCACCGGCACTTGTGAAGGAGAGCAGGACCGAAAGATCTGCTGAAAGGCTTAGGACCTGGTACTGGAACCAGGGCTGGTTTGATGCCGAAACATCCTATGAAATTATTCCCGGGAATAAAAACAAGGCTGAAGTCGAATACTATGTCAATCCACAGCAACCTTATATTATAGATTCCCTGAGCACAAGAATAGCATCTCCTGTTGCAGATTCTATTTACCAGGTTTATAAAGCAAATTCCCTGATTATTCCCGGGACACGCTACAAAACATCAGACTTTAGCTTAGAAAGGGATCGGCTTACCACCTTGTTTAGAAACAATGGACTCTATCATTTTGAACAGGAGTATATCGCTTTTGAAGCCGATACCGTAAATACACAGAAAAAGGTCAACGCCAGCGTCCTCATTCAAAATCGGGAAACAACTATAGACGGAGCGAGTACCCGTATTCCGTTTAAAGTCCATAAAGTGAGTGAGGTTAATGTTTTTCCTGATTACAATTTCGACAGAAGAAATGAACCGGTGACTGATACTGCCTCTTATGAAGGCTACCATATTTATAGCTTTGATGAACTGAATTATCGCCCGCAGGCTTTAACAGATGCGATCTTCATAAATCCCGGAAGTATTTATGCCGACAATGACCGCAGCCTGACTTACAACCGCATCAATCAATTAGGAATTTTTAGATACCCCAATATACAGTACATGCCAGATCCTGCTGATACTACGGGGACAAATCTCATTGCCAACATCTTTCTTACTCCACGCCCAAAATATTCCCTGGGCTTTGAATTTGATCTTTCACAAAGTAATATTCAAAAATTCGGAATTGGTTTTGGAGGATCACTGCTTATCAGGAATATTTTTCAACGAGCAGAAATCCTTGAAATCTCAGGCCGTGGAAGCATTGGGTCTTCCAAAGATCTCTCCTCCACAAGTGACAGGTTCTTTGATATCACCGAAGTAGGAACCGATATAAAACTCACACTTCCGCGCATCTTTTTTCCGGTGTCTACAGAAAGGTTTATTCCAAAATACATGTATCCGTTTACCTCCTTTAGCCTGGGAGCGAACACGCAACAAAATATTGGCCTGGACAAACAAAGCTTAACGGCTATTATGAGCTATCGCTGGGCGCCCACAAATTTCCTTTCACACCAGCTGGACCTACTTAATATTCAATACGTTCGAAATCTCAACACTGCCAACTATTTCAATATTTATCGCAATTCTTATGAGGAACTAAACGAGATAGCAACTGCGGAAAATGTCATTATTGATGACAATTATTTCACAGATTATAATGATCCAGAAAACCGCCGACTCGCTATTCCTGAAGGCGCCAACCAGTTTCTGAATGACACGCGGCAGGGTGGCTTTAACCTCACTAGTTTGCAGGTTGAAAATTTGAGCGATCTAAGAGAACGGAAAAATCGCCTCACAGAAGACAATCTTATCTATTCGACCAATTTTTCGTACATACTTAACAAGAAAGAGGATATTTACGACGAAGATTTCTCCAGATTGCGCGTAAAACTGGAAACCGCGGGAAATTTGTTGTCAGGTTTAGCAAAACTCACCAATCTTGAACAATCTGAAGATGGTCGCTACAGCCTCTTTGGCGTAAAATTTTCGCAGTACGTTAAAACTGAAATAGATTACATCAAGCACTGGGACCTGGGCAGCGAAAATGTGTTTGCAATACGCACTTTTGGAGGGATCGCCATTCCTTACGGAAACTCCAACAGCATTCCTTTTATAAGAAGTTTCTTTGCCGGCGGACCGAATGACAACCGGGCATGGCAACCCTATGATCTGGGGCCGGGCAGCAGTGGTGGGCGAAATGAATTTAATGAAGCCAATTTTAAACTGGCATTTAATGCAGAATATCGCTATGAATTAATAGGAGATTTAAAAAGCGCTGTCTTTATTGATGTTGGGAATATATGGAATGTACTGGATGTAGTAGAAGAAGAAGCATCCACTTTCACCTCACTTTCAGATCTGGAAGATATTGCAGTGGGCTCGGGTGTTGGTTTGCGGTATGATTTTGATTTTTTTGTACTGCGATTTGACGTTGGATTCAAGACGTATAATCCGGCCAGGGAAATGGGAAATAGATGGTTCAAAGACTGGAACCTTTCAAAAGCCGTATTTAATGTAGGGATCAATTATCCTTTTTAAGCCAACTTATTTTCTTATTTTTGTTAATCTAAATCTTAGTTATGACTCACAACATCAAACCCGGTGTAGCCACTGGAAAAGAAGTACAGGAAATTTTCAAATATGCCAAGAGCAAGAACTTCGCTCTTCCGGCGGTAAACGTAATTGGAAGCAGCAGCATTAATGCAGTTTTGGAAACTGCAGCCGAGCTTAATTCTCCTGTTATTATACAATTTTCTAACGGAGGTGCGCATTTTAATGCAGGAAAAGGTCTTTCTAACGAGAACCAAAGAGCTGCTATTGCAGGAGCCGTTGCAGGTGCAAAACACGTTCACGCCCTAGCTGAAGCTTATGGTGCAAGTGTGATTTTACATACAGATCACGCCGCTAAAAAACTACTTCCGTGGATAGACGGAATGCTGGATGCCGGTGAAGCGTATTTCAAAGAAACAGGAAGACCTCTTTACAGCTCTCATATGATAGATCTTTCAGAAGAAAGCTTAGAAGAAAATATTGAAATCTGTAAGAAGTACCTGGAGCGCATGAGCAAAATGGGAATGACTTTAGAAATTGAACTTGGTGTCACAGGTGGTGAAGAAGACGGCGTAGACAACACAGATATAGATTCATCAAAATTATATACGCAGCCGGAAGAAGTTGCTTATGCATATGAAGAATTGAGCAAGGTGAGCGATCAATTCACCATCGCAGCTGCTTTTGGAAATGTTCACGGGGTTTACAAGCCAGGAAATGTGAAGTTAACTCCAAAAATCCTGAAAAATTCACAGGATTATGTATCCAAAAAGTACGGTTTGGGAGAAAATTCTATAGATTTCGTTTTCCACGGAGGTAGTGGTTCTACTGTTGAAGAAATTCGTGAAGCTATAGGATATGGAGCTATTAAGATGAACATCGACACAGATCTTCAGTACGCTTACCTTGAAGGAATTCGCGATTACATGGCTGAAAAAACAGATTATCTTGCAGCACAAATTGGTAATCCTGAAGGAGAAGAAGTTCCTAATAAAAAGCATTACGATCCAAGAAAATGGCTTAGAGAAGGAGAACTTACTTTTAAAGCGCGCTTGAAAAAGGCTTTTGAAGATCTTAACAACGTAAATACTTTATAAAGACAATAATTGATCAGGCTGAAGCTCATACTTTTAGCCTGATCATTTTTTTTAGAAAAAGGTCTGGAAATTGCATTTTTGGAACATCCCGATCTTAAATAGAAAATATTAGAAACATGGCCTGGTTTAGAAGAACACAAAAAGGTATACAGACTGCAACAGAGGACAAAAAAGATGTCCCAAAAGGATTGTGGTACAAATCTCCTACGGGAAAGATTGTAGATGCAGATCAATTGGAGAAGAATTTTTATGTGAGTCCCGAAGATGGTTACCACGTAAGAATTGGAAGTAACGAATATTTCAAGATCCTGTTCGACAACAATGAATTCACCGAACTTGACAAAAATCTTACCTCCAAAGACCCTTTAAATTTTGAGGACACAAAGAAATATACCGACAGGCTTGAGGCTGCACAATCTCAAACGGGATTAAAAGATGCAGTACGCACAGCAGTTGGAAAATCCAAAGGCAGGGAACTGGTAATTGCCTGTATGGACTTTAAATTTATTGGAGGTTCCATGGGATCTGTCGTAGGTGAAAAAATTTCTCGTGCGGCAGATTACGCTTTGAAGCACAAGCTTCCACTAATGGTTATTTCAAAATCTGGAGGAGCAAGAATGATGGAAGCAGCATTATCTTTAATGCAGTTGGCCAAAACTTCAGCAAAACTAGCGCAATTGGCAGATGCACGAATTCCATATATCTCACTTTGTACAGATCCAACGACCGGTGGAACTACAGCATCATTCGCAATGCTTGGAGATATTAACATTGCAGAACCCGGCGCACTTATAGGCTTTGCCGGCCCACGAGTAGTAAAAGACACAACCGGAAAAGATCTACCGGAGGATTTCCAGACTTCAGAATTTTTAAAAGAACATGGTTTCCTCGATTTTATTACTAAAAGAAGTGAATTAAAGAACAAGGTCAATCTATATATTGACCTCATTCAGAATCAACCAGTAAGAGCTTAATATTATTTATTCCTGATTTTCAAATAAAAAGCGATTCAGGAAGAAATAATATTCAGGAAAGTGTTATATTTGCCGCTTGGTAGAAAAGCTACCAATACATAAAAATCATTAAAATTAATATTGGAATGTATTTAACTAAAGAAGCAAAAGAAGAACTTTTTGCAAAACACGGTAAAGGTAAGAACGACACAGGATCTGCAGAAGGACAAATCGCTTTGTTCACTCACAGGATTGAGCACCTTACCCAACACCTTAAGAACAATCGCCAGGATTTTAATACTGAGCGTTCGCTGGTAAAACTGGTAGGTAAAAGAAGAAGCCTTCTGGATTATTTAATGAAGAAAGATATCTTAAGGTATCGTGCCATCGTTAAAGAATTAGGACTAAGAAAATAATTTTGAGGGGCTTTACGCCCCTTTTTTTATTCTTTTCCGGGAAAAATTTTCTCTTTTGAAAAATTTATTGGTTTTTGATTTTTACCTGAAGAAATCTGTGTAAATTCTTATCCTGTTATATTTCAGAAGCTATTAAAAATAAATGTCTCCCCAAGGCCGGTAACCTGTAAAGGTTAAAGGCTGAAAAAGGCGGTTTTTCATTGGTCTTACAACAACACACAACACAACAACCAGTCCCATCCTGTATGATGGGAGACCATTGTTTAACAAACCTGTCCAGAACAGGTAAGATTTTAAAATTTTATGATTCCAAAAACATTTAAAGAGGTTATCGAGTTAGGAGATGGAAGAACCATTTCTCTTGAGACCGGAAAACTGGCAAAACAGGCACATGGGTCTGTAGAGCTAAGAATGGGCGATGCAGTAATGCTTTGTACCGTTGTCTCTTCCCACACACCAACTACAATGGATTTCTTTCCATTAACTTTGGATTACCGTGAGAAATTTGCGGCTGCAGGTCGTTACCCGGGAGGATTTTTCAAAAGAGAAGCAAGACCAAGCACAGAGGAAATCCTTGTAATGAGGTTAGTGGACAGGGTTTTAAGACCTTTATTCCCTTCAGATTATAAGTTTGAAACTCAGGTAATGATCCAGTTAATGTCACATGACGAAGAAGTCATGCCAGATGCATTAGCCGGTCTTGCCGCCTCTGCAGCGATTCAGCTTTCAGACATTCCTTTTGAAACTCCTATTTCTGAAGCGCGTGTTGCCCGTATCAATGGAGAGTTTGTCATCAACCCAAGCCGTTCCCAACTGGCAGAGTCTGATATTGATATGATCGTTGGTGCTTCTGCCGATTCAGTAATGATGGTGGAAGGTGAAATGATGGAGTGCAGCGAAGAAGAAATGGCCGAGGCTATTAAATTCGCTCATGAAGCTATCAAAACTCAAATTGATGCGCAGGTACGCCTTGCAGAAGCTTTCGGAAAGAAAGAACCGCGCGAGTATGAAACCGCAAAAGATGATGACAGCATCAGACAGAAAATACATGAAGCTGCTTATCAAAAGATTTATGATACCGCCAAAGATGCAAAAGCAAAGCACGACAGAAGCGCGGCCTTTTCTGAAATAAAAGAAGAAGTAAAAAGCCTATTTTCTGAAGAAGAACTGGAAGAGAATGCAGCCATGATCTCCAGATATTTCAAGGAAACGCAGAAAGCGGCGATTAGAGACCTTACCTTAAAAGAAGGAGTACGTCTTGATGGAAGAAAGACAAATGAAATCCGTCCAATCTGGTCCGAAGTAGCTTACTTACCAGCAACGCATGGTTCGGCTCTTTTTACAAGAGGTGAAACACAGGCTTTGGCAACCGTGACTTTGGGAACTTCAAGAGAAGCCAACCAGGTAGACCTGCCAACTTACCAGGGAGAAGAAACTTTCTATCTTCATTATAACTTCCCTCCATTCTCAACCGGTGAAGCTTATCCATTAAGAGGAACTTCAAGGCGTGAAATTGGACACGGAAACTTAGCTCAACGTGCTCTAAAGAACATGATTCCCGCAGACTGTCCTTACACCGTGCGTGTAGTTTCTGAAGTGCTGGAATCTAACGGATCATCTTCTATGGCAACCGTATGTGCGGGTACTATGGCTTTGATGGATGCAGGGATTCAATTAAAGAAACCTGTTTCAGGGATCGCTATGGGATTAATTTCCCAGGGAGAAGATTTCGCAGTTCTTTCAGACATTCTGGGAGATGAAGATGCTTTAGGTGATATGGACTTTAAAGTTACCGGTACAGAAGATGGAATTACCGCCTGCCAGATGGACATTAAAGTGAAAGGGCTTTCTTACGAAATTCTTGTAAAGGCATTAAAACAAGCCAGAGAAGGTAGACTGCATATTCTTGATAAAATTTCAGAAACAATTTCTGAACCTAATGAAAATGTAAAAGCTCACGCTCCAAAGATCATTACCAGAACAATTCCTGGAGAATTCATTGGCGCTCTCATTGGACCTGGTGGAAAAGTGATCCAGGAACTACAAAAAGCTACCGGAACCGAAATTGTGATCAATGAAGTTGACGAACAAGGTGTAGTGGAAATCCTTGGTACAAGCCAGGAAGGAATTGATAAAGTTCTCGCGAAGATTGATTCTCTTCTTTTTAAACCTGAAAAAGGCAGCGTTTATGAAGTAAAAGTAATAAAGGTCCTTGATTTTGGCGCTGTAGTAGAGTATGTAGATGCCCCTGGAAATGAAGTACTTCTTCACATTTCTGAACTTGCCTGGGAACGTACAGACAACGTTACAGATGTTGTAAATGTGGGTGATGTCATTGATGTGAAATATTTTGGTGTAGATCCAAAAACCAGAAAGGAAAAAGTGTCCCGAAAAGCACTTTTAGAAAAACCTGAAGGTTACCAGGCAAGACCGCCGCGAGACAACAATCGTGATGGTGGAGGCCGTGACAATCGTGGTTCAAGAGACAACCGCAACCGCGACAACAGAGGTTCCAGAGACAATAGAAAGGATTAATTATCTTCTTATTTAATACAGAGCCCCGATTTATTCGGGGCTTTTTTTCTACATAAATTCCACTGTAATACCGTTTCCATTTCAGGTAAACGGCGCTCTTGATAGGCGGCGTTTTTAAAACAGATTTATTTTTCTGTTATTTTTGTAACATTTTTCCGACTCCTTGCGTATAACTTAATACAAGAGTCATTCACAATTAAAATCCAAGGAGACGATAGATGAGACAACTTAAAATTACGAAGCAGGTAACAAATCGTGAAACTGCTTCGCTGGATAAGTATTTGCAAGAAATTGGTAAAGTTGATTTAATTACCGCTGATGAAGAGGTAGAATTAGCACAAAGAATTAAGGCGGGTGATGACCGTGCTTTAGAGAAACTCACTAAAGCAAATTTGCGTTTCGTGGTATCTGTAGCGAAACAATATCAAAACCAGGGATTAACTCTTCCCGATCTTATAAACGAAGGAAATCTAGGATTAATTAAAGCTGCAAAGCGTTTCGACGAAACCCGTGGTTTTAAATTCATATCTTACGCTGTATGGTGGATTCGCCAGTCAATTCTACAGGCGCTGGCAGAACAATCCCGTATTGTACGTTTGCCACTAAATAAAATTGGATCTATTAACAAGATCAATAAGACTTTTGCTTTTCTTGAGCAGTCACATGAGCGTCCGCCTAGTGCCGAAGAAATTGCAAAAGAACTTGATATGACTATTAATGACGTAAAGGAGTCCATGAAGAATTCCGGCCGTCACGTATCAATGGATGCACCTTTGGTGGAAGGGGAAGATTCCAACCTGTACGATGTTTTAAGGTCTGGAGAATCACCAAACCCAGATAAAGAATTACTTCACGAGTCACTGCGAACAGAGATTGAGAGAGCCCTTGAAACTCTTACTCCGCGTGAAGCCGATGTAATTCGCTTATATTTTGGATTGGGAGATCAACACCCAATGACTTTAGAAGAAATTGGCGAGACTTTTGATCTTACAAGAGAACGTGTACGCCAAATTAAAGAAAAAGCAATTAGAAGATTAAAGCATACCTCCAGAAGTAAGATTCTTAAAACTTACCTGGGATAAAGATGACAACAGTTTTAGCCGCGGAGTGATGACCGGGGTGTAAATAACTGTTCGTTTTTTGATTGATGAAAGAACCCCGGAGTGATTCCCGGGGTTCATTTTTTTTAAAATGTTTTTTCCACTACAGTTTTCATCTAAAAAAGTTATTTTTTTTTAAAATAATTGTCAAAATAACTATAACTAATTATATTAAATGCGAATTTTAATTATTACTTGATGCGCCACGCCATTTGCTATGTTAGCACTGCCGTACCCGGTTTAGACAATGAACAAATTCAGGAGATCCTGGATGTTAGTGAAAGAAATAATAACCAGAAGAATATTACAGGAATTTTGCTCTTTTCTGAAGGAAACTTCTTCCAGGTTCTCGAAGGAGACAAGAAAATCCTCGATGAGCTCTATGAGGTAATACGGCAGGACAAGCGGCACCACTCTCTCATGAAAATCCTCAACAAAAAGGTTGAAGAACCAAAGTTCGACTCTTACGTTTGCAGTTTTTCAGCAGCTAATACCACCAACAAATCTACAGAAGTGGAATCTTACGTGGCCCAAATAGATAACTTAAATCCTTCGGTTCGCAACTCAGTATATTACATACTACAAAGATTCACCGGAAGGTAAAGTAATACATTAACATTTTTAAACTATATACTTATAGCTAGAGCTCGCTTCTAGGTTATTTTCGGGAAATTAATTAAGCCCGTAGCAATAAGAATCACAACAATTACAAAGATAAGCACTGCTATAAAGCACCCTGCCTTGCCATAATTCTTTTCCTTTTTTGGTTCTTTTTCTGCCTCCATTGTTTAAGTTCTATTGGTTGTGTTAAAGTTTTTCCCTCTCAGTTTTCCAGGTACTGTAATAAATATAGCATTTTCAAAAAGCTAAATCAACCGATTTTACACAAACTTATGATTTCGAGATCACTTGAAGTCTGTCATCCTATTTGAAAGCGTTTCCATTAATTCTTGTTATTTTTGGGAAACTTTGACGACACAATTTTTATGACGACTAAACTTATTGCCCCTTCTGTCCTGGCCGCAGACTTTGGAAATCTTCAACGGGATGTAGAAATGATCAACAATAGTGAAGCTGACTGGTTTCATATTGATATTATGGACGGTGTTTTTGTCCCCAATATTTCCTACGGAATGCCGGTTTTGCAAACCATTTCAAAACATGCGCAAAAAACGATCGACGTACACCTCATGATTGTGGATCCTGACAGGTACATTAAAGAGTTCGCTGCGCTTGGCGCTACGAATCTTACCGTACATTATGAAGCCTGCACACACCTTCACAGGACACTGCAAGCCATTAAAGCAGCCGGTATGAAAGCCGGTGTTGCCTTAAATCCTCACACTTCTGTCAACCTGCTGGAGGATGTTATTCAGGATATTGACCTTGTATGTATGATGAGCGTAAATCCTGGATTTGGCGGTCAAAGCTTTATTGAAAATACCTATAAAAAGGTGAAGCAGTTAAAAGATATTATCCTTAAAAATAAAGCCAAAACATTAATTGAAGTAGATGGTGGTGTAACTTCAGAAAATGCTAAAAAACTGATTGATGCCGGTGCCGATGTGCTGGTCGCCGGAAGTTTTGTATTTAAAGCTGAAAACCCAACCAAAACTATTAAAAACCTAAGATCCATTGCAAATTCCTAAGCCTGAAGAAATATACGATGTTATAATAATAGGCGGCGGCCCCATTGGCATCGCCTGCGGACTAGAAGCTTCAAAAAAGGGACTTTCTTATGTGATTCTGGAAAAAGGTTGCCTTGTCAATTCGCTGTACAACTATCCCGCAAACATGACCTTCTTCTCTACTTCTGAAAAGCTGGAACTGGATAATATTCCGTTCATCAGCAATAATCCGAAGCCGCGAAAAGCAGAAGCACTGGAGTATTACCGTAGGATTACCACTTCAAACCACCTTAACATCAGGTTATTTGAAAAAGTGGAAAAAGTCCTTCCTTCAAAAGAGAACCTTCATGAAATAAAAACCACCAAAGGCCGCTACACCTCCAAAAATGTGATTATAGCTACCGGTTTTTATGACATCCCGAATTATCTGGATATCCCCGGGGAAAATCTTCCGAAGGTTTCTCATTATTATGGTGACCCTCATTTCTATTCCACGCAAAAAACGGTTGTGGTAGGCGCAAGTAATTCTGCAGTAGATGCAGCGCTTGAGATTTACCGTAAAGGTGGTGACGTGACAATGATCGTTCGGAAACCTAAAATTGGGGAAAGAGTAAAATACTGGGTAAAGCCCGATATTGATAACCGTATCGATGAAGGCAGCATAAAAGCTGTTTTTAATGCACGTTTAAAAGAGATCAAAGAAAATGAAGTTGTAATAACTTCTGAAGATGGTGAAGAAACGCTGGAAAACGACTTTGTATTGCTCCTTACCGGCTACCGCCCTAACTTTGAGTTCTTAAAAAACATAGGCATCAAATTATCTGAAGACGGCAGAAGAATTCCGCAGTACGACCCGAAAACAATGGAAACAAATGTGAAGGGAATTTATCTTGCCGGAGTGATTTGCGGCGGCACTGAAACGCATAAGTGGTTCATTGAGAATTCCCGTGTGCACGCCGGGATGATCATGAAAGACATCACATCATAAAGTGAAAAACCAGAAGTACAAAGTTAGAAGTACTTCTGGTTATTTTGCTTTCAGTTTTGCTATGATCCTTCCTCCCAAACAATATGTAAATCTTGAATGAAACTGTTGCAACTAGTCTATCATAGAAAGCTGAATCCTTTTTCGTCCTTCATCTACCTCTAAAACCGTTACCCGCACGTGTTGATGCAGTTTCACAACGCTGTTCACATCGCTCACAAATTCGTTGGCCAGTTTTGAGATATGAACTAGTCCGCTTTCCTTGATTCCAATATCTACAAAACATCCAAAGTTTGTTATATTGTTAACAATTCCCGGGAATTTCATTCCGGTTCTAAGATCTTTCATGCTGCGCACATTGGGATCAAATTCAAAGACTTTAGCAGCTTTTCTGGGGTCGACGCCTGGTTTTTCAAGTTCAGATAAAATATCTTCAATCGTAGGCAAACCTGCTTTTTCATTGATATAATTCCGCGCTTCGATCTTTTGAATCAATTCGTGATTTCCAATTAATTGCTGCAGCTCCACTTTGAGATCTGCTGCCATTTTTTCTACGATCTTATAACTTTCAGGATGCACAGAGGAATTATCCAAAGGATGCTCAGGATCCCTTATTCTAAGAAAAGCAGCAGCCTGTTCAAAAGCTTTTTCACCTAATCTGGGCACCTGTAATAATTCTTTTCTGGAAGAAAGACTTCCGTTTTTACTTCTATAGGTAACAATATTGTCTGCCAGGGAAGGCCCAATCCCCGAAACGTACGACAGGAGTGGCGCACTCGCTGTGTTTACATTGACACCAATGGCATTTACACAGCTCTCCACTACCCTGTCCAGTTCACTTTTAAGTTTAGCCTCATCAACATCATGTTGATATTGCCCTACCCCAATCGCCTTAGGATCAATTTTCACTAATTCTGCGAGTGGATCTGCCAGGCGACGGCCTATAGAAACAGCACCGCGTACTGTGACATCATACTCCGGAAACTCACTGCGCGCAATTTTTGAAGCCGAATAGACGGAAGCGCCCGCTTCATTGACAACAAAGACCTGTACATCACGGTCAAACTGTATCTTTTTGACAAAAAATTCGGTTTCACGGGAAGCCGTCCCGTTGCCAATAGAGATTGCTTCAATCTGGTAAGCATTTACCAGGGACTTCACCTTTTTCATCGCCATGCTCGTCTCCTTCTGTGGTGCATGCGGATAAATATTTTCATTGTGCAGCAAATCTCCTTTTTCGTCCAGGCATACTAGTTTGCATCCCGATCTAAAACCGGGATCAATGGCCAGGATTCGTTTTCCACCCAACGGCGGCGCCATTAAAAGCTGCTTTAAATTTTCTGCAAAAACATTTATTGCGGCGTCATCTGCTCTTTCTTTGGCCAGAGAAAGCGCTTCTTTTGAAAGCGCCGGTTCAAGCAAGCGCTTGTAAGAATCCTGCAAAGCCGCTTCAACATATGGCGTACAGGAATTTTCCTGCTTTTTAAGCACCACATCCCTCACCGCCTGTAGCGCCTCTTCCTCGTCCACCCCTACTTTTAACCTTATAAATTTTTCATTTTCGGCTCTTAGCATGGCCAGTAGGCGGTGTGAAGGAATCTTCTTGAGGGGTTCGGACCAATCGAAATACTGCTGAAATTTTTGTGCCGCCTGCTCCTCTTCAGCATTTTTCTTCCGGATTTTTTTTGTGGAAATTTCTGCGGAATGCCGAAATATATTCCGAAGTTTTTTTCTTATAAATTCATTTTCATTGATCCATTCGGCCACGATATTTTTTGCTCCTGAAAGAGCATCAGAAACAGAAGCTACCTCCTTCCTCTTAAAACGCGCTGCCGCAGCTTCTATGTTATTCGAATTTTGCGCCATTAGCATCTTTGCAAGTGGCTCCAACCCCAGTTCCCGCGCAACATCTGCCTTCGTTTTTCGCTTTTTCTTAAACGGAAGATAGAGATCTTCCAGCCGGGCCATTTCATAGGTAGATTTTATCTTCCCTTCAAGTTCGGGATGTAATTGCTCCTGGCTGGAAATGGCTTTTAGAATGGCTTGTTTACGTTTCTCAAGTTCTTCAAAAGCCGTTTTAGATCTTAGAATATTGGAGATCTCCACCTCATCAAGATTTCCGGTAACTTCTTTACGATATCTGGAAATAAATGGGATGGTCGCATCTTCTTCCAGAAGTCTTAATGTGCTGGCAATATTCTTTTTATTTAATCCTGTTTCCTTTAAAATGAATTCAACCTTATCCACTTAGTTCTTGTTTTCCTGTTCTGTAAAGTGTAAAGATAAAACTTCCGGAGCGTTGAAGCATTTCGCGCTTAGGATATAAAAGAAAAACCTTCTGAAAATGTCATTTTCAGAAGGTTTTTTTATAAAAAGCCTGATTTAATTTGATCTTATACCAGCACTACCTCATCAACCTGATTAATATTTCCATGGGCAGCAATCATTCTTCCGTAGAATTTAAGATCCTGCTCGTCAGACTTAAAGGTTTTTGTAATCCAGGAAACCGTTTCCTCCAAAGGAAAAGTACGGGTTTTAATTCGCGGATAACTTGTAGGAGATTCGTTTTCTTCTACTCCTACCTCTACGGCATTTTTTTCTTTATTGTAGCACACAAATTTCGCCTGGAAATTGTGAAGGATCAATTCCTCGAGCTGCGGAGGTAATTCATCGCATTGCTTGCATTCCGCCACCTGGTCTGGAACCATTTCAGCTAGCTTTGTCTGGATTTGATTTCGGCTTTGATATGAGGTCATAACAGTTTTGTTTTTTTTATTTGAAATAAAATTAATGTTCTTCTTCAAAGGGAGAAACAATTTAATTCAGCTTTAACTATAAAAGTCTCAATCATTTAAACCGCTGTTAAAAAACCTAAATATTTCCTGTCAGTAATTTCCTCGACCAAACCACCTTTTTCAGAATTAATGTAAAGTGCTTATTGACAGAAATTTAAAGTTCTTTTTTTTCAAAAAGTTATTATTCTAATAAGAGTAACAAGCTTTCGAAAAAAAGAACTAAAATTTCTTTCCCAAAAACTAAATGGTATATTATTGCTTAAAACTGAAAGAGATGCAAAGCCTAGTTAATAAAGATTTCAAAAATGATTTCGTCGCCAATTTTAAGGGAGATGAAAGCGGTGATCTTTCGCCCAGGCAAACTCCGGGCGTTTTGTACAGCAAAGCAATTCCCACGCCTGTTAAGAAGCCAAAATTACTTGCCTGGTCTCAAGATCTTGCAGCCCAACTTCAAATAGCAACTCCTACAAAAGAAGATGTTGAAATTCTTTCGGGGAACAAGGTGACAGAAACGATGTATCCCTATGCGGCACGTTATGCCGGCCATCAATTTGGGAACTGGGCCGGGCAACTTGGCGACGGGCGTGCTATTACTTTAGGAGAATGGAAAACCAAAAATAATAGCTGGGAGTTGCAGTTAAAGGGAGCGGGACCTACAGCCTACTCCCGCAGGGCAGATGGTCGTGCCGTGCTACGATCTTCAGTGCGCGAATATCTTATGAGCGAAGCAATGCATCACCTGGGAATTCCAACAACACGTGCACTTAGTCTTGTTTCAACCGGGGAAGATATTTTACGAGACATGTTTTATGATGGGAATGCCGCTTACGAACCCGGCGCAATTGTACTGCGAACGGCTCCTAGTTTTTTACGCTTTGGCAGTTTTGAAATTCTTGCTGCAGGTAAAGAGACCGAAAATCTTGAAAAACTGGTTAACTGGACGATCGAAAATTATTATCCTCATATTTCGGGAGAGAATAAAGTCCTGGCCTGGTTTAAGGAAGTGGTGGAAAAAACAGCTTTTCTTATTACCGAATGGCAACGCGTAGGTTTCGTTCATGGCGTAATGAATACTGATAACATGTCTATCCTGGGACTTTCCATTGACTATGGACCGTTTTCTTTTCTTGATGACTACGATCCACAATTTACTCCTAACACCACAGATCTCCCCGGAAGGCGTTACGCATTTGGCAACCAGCCATCCATAGGTTACTGGAACCTGGGAAGGCTTGCCAGCGCCCTGCTTCATTTCTTTGACGAAACAGATGAGTTGGAAGAGGCCCTGAGAAGCTATGAAGACATTTTCTGGGAAAAATATTATCACATGATGGGCCGCAAACTCGGACTGGACAAGGTGACCGAAACAGATAAAAAAATGATTGGCCGCTTTGAAGAAGTGCTGGGCACTCTCAAGCCAGATATGACCATCTTTTACCGGTTACTTATCAACTTACCCTCTAAAATAGAGGAGGATAATATCCTGACTCACTTTACATCTTCATTTTATACAACTCCCCAGGGAGATCCAAAAATGGCATTTATAGACCTTATTCAGGCTTATGGTGAGAGAATTAAGGAGAATCAAATTTCTGAAGCTGAAAGAAGGCAGGTGATGGAAAAAGCGAACCCAAAGTTCATTTTAAGAAATTATATGCTCCACCAGGCTATTGAAGAGCTTGCAAAAGGAGAAAATGAACTGTTTGATAAATTGCAAACAGCCATGAAAACTCCTTACTCGAATGAGCATCAGGAATTCTTTAAAAAGAGACCGGACTGGGCTACCAAAAAAGCCGGTTGCTCGATGCTTTCCTGTAGTTCATAGAAACAAAATATTAGACGGGCAATAGGTATTCAAAAAAGGTTTTTACCGTATCATATTTTAAAGAAAAACAGGCTGTTGTAGGATTTTATTTATTAATGAAATCTGTACAACCTTTGTATAATCCGCATAAGTTGGTTCTAAACAGCTATTTTTCAGTTAAATAAAGTCATATTTATTGCGTTATTCTTAAAAAAGCATATATTAAAGTATGTCTAATTTAATTCTATAGTTATGAGTACATATAAGAAATGTTCACAGTACAGCCGTCGCAAAAAAACCATTAAGAAGATTAAAAGAAAATCGCATGACCAGCTTATGGTTTTCATTTTTATGATCTTCATGATTAGCCTGGGCGCCTTCTGATTCAAACCCTTCCCAAATCCCATACCTTACCTACTCACATATGGCTAGAAAGCATTCTTTTTATATTTAGAAAAGCATCCCCAACTGCTGTAGCACTTTAATTAAAGAAACCGCCCTCTTACTCATTCTACTTTTCACCCCTACAATAAAAAGTGGAATTTTTGGCCGGACGGTTTATGAAATATAACTGTTTGCTGCAATGAGGTAATCACTTCAAAAAAAATTTCAACTACTTTTTTTAAGCCTATTGCCCCACCGCAAATTGAAAATCTTTTCAGGAAAGTATTTTCCTACTTAATATGTAGGCTAATGGATTTAAATGTTACAGAAATTTCTGAAGATTTTCATCTTTTCTGAATAAAACAGCAGCAGCAAATGGATTAAAACATTTCTGGTAAAACTCTCAGCCCTGCTCAAACCACCCGCTGTACATAACGTAATTGGCAGCAGTTTTTTTCAGATTCCTGATCTGCTCTTCAGATAATTGTTTTACTTTTTTGGCAGGAATCCCGGCATAGATACAACCGGCTTCACAAACTGTGTTTTCAAGCACCACCGCGCCTGCAGCTATAATACAATTCTCTTCAACCACGGCATGATCCATTACAATTGCCCCCATCCCAATTAGCGCATTGTTCTTAACCATACATCCATGGACAATAGCACGATGTCCTATCGACACATTATCTCCTATTGTTGTTGCCGCTTTTTCATAAGTACAGTGTATGACTGCGCCATCCTGAATATTCGTACGGTTTCCAATCTTGATGGAGTTCACATCTCCA
>JACLAD010008535.1_pt1 | contig 31069 bp, 27 predicted proteins | sample 8027901 | NCBI WGS metagenome assembly JACLAD01 (sample SAMN15725071, study PRJNA655200) | protist metagenome | isolation source: fluorescence activated cell sorting (FACS) single amplified genomes of... | place: Spain: Blaines Bay Microbial Observatory, Mediterranean Sea | collected 2016-07-05 | reverse complement strand
ACCGTTCTTGTCGACCTTGCCGATCCACTTCGAACCGGGCAGGATGCCGTCGCGCGCAATCGCAAAGATCAGGCGAGAGGCGGCGGTGACGGCGAGCGAAGTGTTGACGAGGAGGCCAATCATGGCGATGATCGTCATGACCATCTGCCCGCCCTTGCCGAGGGCCATCTGGTAGATGATGACGAACGGCTGCGGCGTCGTGATCGAAAACAGCTCGTCGAGATTCGGCGAGCAGAACTCGAACAGGATCAGGAGCGGGAAGGCGAGGATGCCGGACGCGGCGCACGACCAGAACATGCCGCGGGCGGACGCGAGGGAAGCGTTCTTGGTCTCCTCGGCGATGTGACCCGACGCGTCCCAGCCGGTCAGGACACCCGAAGTCGACAGGTACGCGAGCATGAACGCCCAGACGTTCGAGCTGTTGCCGGTGCCGTTCTCGTAGTGCGTGAACACCCACTTGGCGCTCTGGAAACCGTACGTCTGCGAGACGCCGATCGGGAGCCAGATGACCGTCATGAGGAGGTCGAGCGCGATGATGATGGCCGACGCCTTGAAGATCCACGCAAACTTGCGCGGCGAGATCAGGTTCGACGCGATCGCGACGACGAGGAACGCCTCCGACACGGCCCACTGCACGGCGCGGAACTTGATGTTGGACGGGTCGAGACCGCCAGGGAACGCGCGGTTGAAGACGGTCAACTCGGAGAGGATGTAATTGGTCGTGCCCTGCGTGTTCGACGCAACGAACGAGGTCCAGGCGGTCGATGCCCAGTACGCGCTGCAGAGCCCGTCTCGTCAGCGGACTCGTCTCGGAGACGAGAGAAACCCAAGGGCAACTCACACGACGAAACCGTAGAAGCGACCGTGCTTCTTGCCGCCGGCCTCGGCGGCCCAGACGTAGATTGACCCGCTCAGCGGGATCGACGAGCAGATCTCGGCGAGACACGCGGCTGTGCATCCGTGCGCGGTCAGCCTGAGCCACGGGAGTCGATTCGAAAAAAGGAACGCACCCGTGATGCACATGAAGACGCAAGTGACGAGCATGCTCGTCCAGAGGGCGACGGGACCGCCGTCATACAGGCCCCACGAATAGAGGAGTCGGGCCCCGCCGACGACGTAGAGCGAGCCGAAGCCAGCCATGAACGCTTCGAACTGCGCCCATGTCCGATGGAGGACCTGCAGGAAGGGCCCAGGTCAGCTTCGGGGACGAGATCATGGCAAGAACTGAGAGTGGGAGTTCTTGCCTGCTTGTACCCGAAGGACGCCTTCGAGGTACCAATTACGGTTAGTTCCAAGCTCGCGCCAGAGAGAAGAGTTAGAAAACCGGTCTAAGCCTTGTCCGCGCCAGGACGGCGGGATGAAAAGAGAAAAGGCAAAGATGAAAGGCGGCCGCATCCTTTCGCACCCATTAAGGTGGAACAAGTTCAAACGGTGTAATCTCAGCATCTCCTGGCGTACTCTCGCTGTAAACCCCCGCCGACGGACATGAGTCCGTGACGGGCAGCGAGAAGTGGCGTAACCCTTTCCACCCCTGTCCCTCCAATCCCGTTTCTTCTCGGCCAGGAGAGGCTGCTGAGAGCCTCTCCCGGCGCGTCAAAGGAAGGGAAGGGAAGGACATGAAAGCGGGCGGAAAGGCAGGAGAGCACCCGCGCGACCTAAGTTGATGGGGATGTTGAACCCCGTAGACCGGTGAGGGTTATCTGGTATTGTGTGCCGTACACGGTGAAAGCGTTTTCGCTTGTTCGACGCCTCGTAAGGGTTATGCGAGAAAAGGGCTTGCGGATCCGTCCGCACTTCGCAATTTCGGGTTTCATCGCGCGAGGTCGACCTCAGCGCGGTGGCTCGGCCGCGTGGCGACTAACAAGCTGCTCCTCGTCGCCGTACGTGTCGATGCTGGCCTTGTCGCTCGTAGCCATGGCGAGAAAGTGGTCTGAGTGGTGTAGGGGCAAAGAGGGAGCGAGCACAAGGACTTGAAATTGCGACATTCGCGGCGAGTCAACCTCGGGCCGAACTGGGGGGTGGACCCCACAACTTGAGCTCGAGCACCGCGTCATCGGCTCCCTTCCCTATCATTTTGAAATCGCGCGACTGCAGCTGAGCGCTCTGTGTATTTATACTTTTTGATTCGCAGAAGCTGTACGGGTAAGCGGGACCCCAAGAGAGCTGCTCCGGAGATCAATTGCAAGTGGATCGGGACCTTGCTCTCCCTCGGGCGCGACGAGCAAGAATCTGAGAATGGACGTCATGCTTGCACGAGCCTCGAGGAAAGCACACTGCGGAAAAAATGCGAACAAGGGACGGATCGAAGCGTGGGCTGACCCGCGACAGGACCGGCGCCGCTCAAGGGGCGTACTCCTTCGTGATGAACTTGCCTGTAGGAGTTGATCGGGATGTCAGTCACGCAGACCTTCTGTGTGACTTCAGAAGCTCTGAGTCGTGAGACTTACCGATCGTGATCTGCTGAATGTTGCTGGTGCCCTCGTACAGTGCGCCGACTGTTCGGTGGCGAAAAAGCCGAGAGCGTCAGTTGCGTTCACAAGCCCGGCTTTCCCCCGCACCGGAAACGCCATCAGAGAGAACAAACTCACTCTTCGAGTCCCGCCAGTACTTCTCGATGCCCGTCTCGCGGGTGTACCCGACTCCGCCTGCCCACTCGATCGCGCTGCCGGCGGCCTTCTGCGCAATGACGGACGAGTACCACTTGGCCATCGCCGCCTGCTTGGTAAAGTGATGACCTTGCTCCTTCAGACGCGCAGCGTTGTAGGTGAGGAGACGGGCGGCTTCGATCTCGGTGTGGACGTCGGCAAATTGCATCTGCATGCCCTGGAACTGAAAGGGCGAACGGAGGGGGTGAGACCCTTTCGCTGAGATAGGCGAGGCGATCGTAACAAAGAAGCTGAACGCACCATGCCGACCGGCTGACCAAACTGCTTCCGCTCGAACGCGTACGAAACCGATTTGTCGAACGCGCCCTGCGCGAGACCGATCATCTGCGCAGCAATGCCGACCCGTCCCTCGTTCAAGATCTCGATCGCATACCTGCGGTCCGGAAAGAGTGAGCACTCTCGTCGTGCGTTTGGCAGAGGGTAGAAGAGACTAACTTGTAGCCGGTACCCTCCTCGCCGAGCAGGTTCTCTGCCGGAACCTTGACATCGTCGAATGCGAGCGTGCAGGTCGAAGATGCGCGGATGCCGAGCTGCGCGGATAATGAAGCGTGGTCAGGACCGACCCCTGAAACGGTAGCGAGAAGAGCGCCCAGAGGGGACGGACGCACCTTCTTCTCCTTCTTAGCGATCTGGACGCCCATCTCCTTCTCGACAACAAAGCAAGAGATGCCCTTGTAGCCCTTGCTCGGGTCGACGGTGGCAAAGACCTGCAGGCGCGGGAAATGTGGGGTCAGAGGTTGGGCCGCAGTCGGTGGCATGGGCCCTCGCCGGCGACCGTGAAACGCACGAGGAAGACGTCTGCTTCTGCCGAGTTGGTGATCCACATCTTGCTGCCGTTCAGAGTGTAGTACGAGCCGTCCTCGCTCTTCTTGGCGGTGGTTTTCAGCGCAAAGGCGTCGGAGCCGGACGCCGGCTCGGACAGGCAGAAAGAGCCGAGCTACGGGCGCGCGCACATGCTCGTCAGTCTCGTATTCGAAAGTAGCCGGACGCAACCGCCCCGGCAACGACAGTCCTCACCTTTTCGGTCGAGAGTTGCGGGAGGTACTTGTCCTTGAGGTACTCGCTCGCATACTTGCGGAACACGGTGTTGACGAGGGTGTTGTGGACGTCGCAGCAGACCGAAACCGAGGCATCGACCTTGGCGAGCTCCTCGATGACGAGGATCGCGGACGTGAAGGAGGCACCGGCGCCGCCGTGGTCCGGCGAAGTCTCGATGCCCATCAACTGTGCGCAGCGTCTCGGACCAGGGTCAGTCTCCCCGCGCTTCTTTTACGAGTGTAACGCTGTCGCGAACGCACGCCCTGCTCAAAGAGGCCTTTGATGATCGCCGGGTCCATCTTTTCGTTCTCGTCCATCTCGTAGACCTTGGGCGCGACGACCTCGTCCGAGAACTTCTTGACTGTATGGGGTCGGAGCAGGGATAAGTGTCAGTCATGAACCTACGTTCCCTCAGAAAGAAGCGTCCGATCTCGAGGATGGACTGACCGAGGTCCTTCAGCATGATTTCTTCCTCGGTGAGGGTGTAGAGGGACGTCGGCGCCTCGCCCTCGATGTGGGTCGAGAAGGCTCTGCGTATGCATTCACATGTCAGTCCCGTATGTCGCAGAAGTTTGCATGGGAGGCTGTGGCCTGCAGGCGCCGTCTGCGGGTTTGCCGAGGAGCAAACGCGGGAAAAGTGGGGGCGGCCAGGCGACTGACCGGGGCAGGACGCGAGTGGCCCGGAGCGGTGCGCTGCGGGCGGCGGAGCGGGCGACACGGGACAGCATGGTCGTCTCGGGTGCAGTGAGTGCAGTAGAGGCAGAGAGGGCAGAGCGAAGGCAAAGGACCGGTGGCCACCACTTTGCGTCCACGCGGCGGCAAAGTTCTTGCCCGGACTGCCGATCCACCGCAGCCTCGCTTCAGGCCCTCAGGGCGCCGGCCTTTTCTTCCCGCGGCTGCACGAGACGCTAGGATGGCCTCAGTAAATGCCAGTACATCTTCATCGAGCTGAGACTAGCATTAACAAGCGCTTCCGAGTAGAATTCGCTAGCCTGAAATATTCGCTCGTCGGTCGGTGCGCTGCGCGGGTCAGCCGCCGTTCGAGGGCCAGCAGCTGTGCGGACCAGCCGTGGTCGCGACCAGGGGGCCTCACGGCCTGCGAAGTCGCAACGCACTATGCCCAGCTCAGATTATCAGCACCGCCCGGGCGGTTCGCTCAAGCTCAAGGGCGGCGCCGAGACGTGAGTCCGCTCCATCCGATTCCATCAGAAAGCGGTCGCTCCCAAGCTGGTGCGCGCACAGGCGGCCGCTGACTGCAGCATGCACCCCATAGGAAGAAGAAGAAGAGCAAGAAGAGCAAGTCGAGCACAACGCAGAAGGTGCGCGACGAGGACGCCGACAAGGCGGCCGTCACCACCCCCGCCGACGACGGATCCAGGTCGCCGTCAACTTCTGCGACGAAGCCGTACCAGACAGAGGCCGAGCGCCGCTTTGAAGAGGTCCAGCGCAAGCGGGTGCGTCAAGTCGATGCCCTTCTCCGTTGACCGCCTGGCTGACCCGCGTCCGCGCAGCTCCACGACAAGGCGGCGAAGCAGGCCCTCAAGTCTCACAAGGACCGCGTCGCCGAATTCAATGAGAAGCTGGAGAATATGTCCGAAATCCACGATATTCCGAAAGTGCGCCTATTCCTTCCCTGCGTGCATCCCTGCACCCCTCGGGCTGACATGCGGATCGGAACAGGTTGGACCGGGTTGATCTTCTTCGCCGCGGATCAGCAATGGCATCGAGCGCCCCGCAGCAATGTGGCGAGCGAAGTGCAAAGGCATTAGAAGGAATCGTATCGCTCCTTTTGCCGGGCAGAGCGCTACAAAGGGTATGCAGACATATCCGTCCGCCTCCGGCGAAAGGTGCGAGACGAGCGGTTGCGAGGTGAGCTTTGCCCGCTGCGCTTCGCTCTCGCTGGCTCTCACGTCGCCTGCAGCTGCTCAGCTTGCGGGCACTGCTACGTTTTGGTCTGCTTGACTGCGCTCTGCACGACGCACCTGCTGCGCGAGCGAGTAAGACGAGAAATCGACGCTCCCCCACTTGAAGGACAACCAACATGGCTGAGAGCGCTGCACCAACGCCGCCCGCGACGAGGACGGTCGAAAACTTGCAGGAGGAGCTGGCGGAGCTCATGGAGAAGTTTGAAGCCTCTACCTCGGAGGGCGCGAGGCGCGACGAGTCGATGCTCTCGCTCATGACAAGCAGCATCGCAAGCATTCCCGACTTCATCGCCGCCAAGGCGGGAGGGAGCCGCGAGCGCTCGGCGACAACAACGCGTGGGTTCCCAACTCTCGTCCTGGGCGGGGGACCGGGCCCCGAAGCGAGCAGGGAGGCGCTGCCGATCATCTCCCTCGGCATCGACGACGTCCCTCTCCCACTGCCCGCGTCACGATTCGTCGTACAGTGAGCTTCTTCGCCCTCGCTTCACCTCCGGAACATCGCCGCGGACCTTCGTTCCTTTCCCTCGCACCCTTCGCCGTCCTCCTCCGTCCTCCGGCGCCGCCTGCGCCTTCTGTCGCCGTCCTTCCGCGCCGCCGTCCTTTCCTGCCACACGCGCGTCGTCAAGATGGAGCACAGCGCCCCTTCTCTCTCTGCTCGCGCATCGTTCACCCCCTTCCTCGTTCGGTGGGCCCTTCCACCCTGCTCCTCAGGACTGAAACCTCGCCGCTGACCATCTGCGTTTCCTTCCCCCTTGTTCGTCGTCTTTCGTTGCCTTCGCCTCGTTGACACATCCCGATCTCCGAGCGTCGTCGTCGAATTCATTCCGCGCGCATCCGCAACCTCGCGTTTGCGCGGATCCGAAGCTTCATCCATCAAGTTCTCCCATCCTGCCCTTCCTGCAATGGTTCACAGACTAAGTGGATAGACTGGGGGCTCATAAAAATGTTGAAAACTGGGGGCGCACTCAATGCGAACACTAGGGGCTCATAAGCGAACATTGGGGGCTCACTTCATGTCGAATACCGGGGGCTCTTAAGATGTCGAATACCAGGGGCTCATGAAATGTCAAACACTGGGGCTCAAATAATGTCGAATACCGTGGGCACAAACTACTTGAATGTTGTGTGTTGGAGAGGAGTCTTCCATGGCTCCTACCCGGCTTCAGCCGGTACCCAAATTGTTGTTGGGCCGGGCGTCGCATAGTGTTGGAATTTGGGGGCTCATTGAATTGCCGAAGTTTCTGCGTGCTTTTGACAGGCGCTTCCCGCTTCCCGCAACCACGATCTTGGCTATGCGCAGTCCTTCACCGGTTTTGCCACCCTCCACCCCGTCTGCAGGCCTGCGCCTGCCGCCGCCCTGCCACCCTCCACCCCGTCCGCAGGCCTGCGCCTGCCGCCGCCCTCCGCCCTCCCACATCAAATATGTCAAGTGACTGGTCATCTCTCTGCTCCGCCACTTGTGCTGGCTGCTGACCACCTTCCCATGCCTTTACCTTCTGCCCGGCGAGCTGATCTCTGCGATTAGAGCAAGGACAAGCTGGACCCTGCGCTTAGTATTGCGCTGCTTCTTGCGGGCCAGGTTGAGTGCGACCCTGGCTTTCCAGCGCGCTCGCTTTGCAGGGACCACATACCCTGACACACCACCTCCTTCTTCTGTTGCTGTTTGTGCTTTGCCTTGTTGCCCGAGTTTGCCAGGGCCCACTGCTGGAAGCCGGCGCAACCTTCAACCAGCCACTTGACTGATGTTTGCGGACCAGTGGGTCCGTAGTCCTTCTCTGTGAATGAGAAGGGCGGGACATCTGGGTAGTAGTTGCGCTCAATACACAGAAGGGTTGCAAGCGGAAAGGGTGCATGGCAAGGTCAAATGACACCCTCTGATCTGGGAGCTGCAATGTATACCGTGATTGTGAAGCAAGCAAGCGGGTTCTCAATGTTGTTGTAGGAGACAACAGGCATGAGTGGCGCTGTCTTGTGCACGTTGCGGCTGCTGGCATACAGCTCTTGATATGCTTGCCGTGCAGCACCGCCTTGCCTTTGAAACTGATTGGACGTCCGCGGTCTCTGCCAGTATTGCACTTGGCAGACTGGATGTACCGGCCCTGCAGGTGCTGTTGTTATGGACTGAGCCAATTTGTTCCCTTCAAGTAGAGCTCGTACATGGCAATGGCTTCAGCAGGCAGGGCAAGTGCCGCAATGCTCAAGTACTCGCAAGCGGTCGCAAGTAAGTTTCGCCAAGCTGTGAGCAGGGTGGTCGAGGCCAGGATGATGGGGTTCGGTGTGACAATGATGTTGTAAGGTCGCTTGGGAGGGCAGAGAAGCACATCCTTTGACAGAATGTCACGGGTCGGAGTTGTGGTTGACCCAAACCTTTCCTGAGTTCCTCCCACTGCCGGAGGGAGTTCCTGTCAGAAGCAGGTATTGATCATAGTAGAGAGGGTGAACTCACAACCTCCTGTTCAGTCAGAGGAACAAAGATTCCGCCCTTTGCTGTGTGACGCGGGGCTTTGTTGGAAAGGCCCTTGTAGTTGTAGAACATGACTCGGGATCCGTCAACTCCCTTTGGCGCAAGCTGGAAGTCATGGTTGTTGCACGCAGCCTTGACCGCCGCCAGACCAATGCTGCCGGGGTCTTGCACGCCTTCTGGTGGGCCTGCCAGATCTTCTCGCTGCTGAGCCGGATGTACTGCCGGTTCAGCTGCTTGACCTCGTAAGTGAGCCACGCCAAGCCATAGTTGCCTGTGCCCTCCGTAAGCTGTCTTCCGGGTCCTAAAGTCAATGAAAGGGAGTCATTGGGCGACAGATAGGGGAGGGAGAGCGCCAGTGGCAAGACGGAGGTTGGCAAGCAGACAGGTGTTGAGCAGATCAGGCTCTTGTGGCATGATGGCGCGTATCTGTGCCAGAGTGGGGTCCTGGAGATGCTCATGAAAAGAGTAGACTATTGCAGGGTGGACCACTGATGACCGGAGGCTGCAGTGGTTGAAGTACCTGTGGCCCTCATTCATTGCCTCTTACATTGTCTTTGCCTGTTCCTGGGCACGCTGCTGGCACATCATGTGGGCGGTCTTGTCAACCTCAGCAAGTTTGGTCCACACTGCTGCGTATGTGACATCATCAACTCAGCTCATCTACATGGAGCTTTGAAGGCTTAAACCCTCGGGGCACTGGCACATTGTCACCCAAGTAGAAATTGCCGATGGAGGGGAACAACGTGTAGTTGTCAACATGCTCCGCACAGTCTCTCAGGCCGTTAGCTTGTGGCCAGTTGCCTGCAAAGTGACAGTCTGCAAAGGTGCAAATGAGTAAGTCGGGCACGTTGATTCTGTTGCAGGAATGAAGGACTAATGCAGCACTTTGTCTACATCAGAAGGTCCGGATTGTGTATCTGCTGAACTGTCAAGGATCCCAACAAGGACCTTGGCTTCCTCCCATCCGGCCAAGTCAGCCACGCTTGTGCTCGGGAGCAAATTGAGCACCAGGCAGACTGCCTTGGACGGTTCTGTGCACGCAGATGAACCAAATCAGCCCTTGGGAGCCGGTGTCAAACAAGAGGAACCCCAAGACTCACCGCCAATTTCTTTCCCCTTTGTCCGTTTCCCTTCCTCGCAAGCCGGCTCTTCTCCCCTCTCCTTCCCCTCTCGGCTTGGCTCCGCCTCCTTCCCCTTGCTGCTCTTCCTCTTTCCTCACCCTCCCCTTTGCAAGCCCCGCCTGCACGCCGCTCAACTTGCCGTCGCCAAACTCGTTGACGTCGTCGTCGAGGACCTTGCCGCCGTCAGGAAGGTTAAGCCAGTTGGGGTCAAAGGAGGCACCGAGCCAGACTGTTGAATCATTGGATGCGCTTTCACATGCCTTGTGCTCACTCCCGCGTTCCTCGCATGTTCCACTCCGTTCTCCTCTCCTTTCTTTCTTTCCTTAGGTCACCACAGCTTGAAGTCCGAGGCTATTTCTCTGTCTCTTGTGACCGGGCAACAGAAGCCAATTCTCAGGATTTCCAAGCTGTGCTTGTTGCGTTCGACCTCGATTTCGTCCCCGACGATGCGACTTGCACCCTTCCTGCTTGTCTCCCTCGCCTCCCCCTTCTGGACTCCAGGTGGGAAGGCTCTCTCCTATAGCAAGAGCATGGAGTAGAGAGGGCATCAACAAGGCAACAGATAGAAGTCAGAAGATTTCTGGCTCACCGAGCCTCAGCAGGGACAGTCTCGCCGGAGGGAGCAGCTGGGCGGCCAGGGAGGGGCCAGAGCCAGATGCTGACATGGCGGTAGGGCTGTACTTGAGTCTCCCAGTCAAGTGTGCAACACAGACAGCAGAATAGTTGGGGAAGCGGGAGGAAGGAAAAATTGCGGGGCAGCTGCGGACCGACAGGAGCCGCACTTGACTCGACCCGGACCTTGCACAGACCACCTCATTCCGCCTCGGACCTTGGGCGTACCGTGTTGATTTTTTTCTGCACAGACTGAGCTGAAATGCACCCGGTCACTCCCCGCACCGAGCGCCGACTTGCGCGTGCGCCACCGGAGCTGCTCGCGCAGGCGGGCCAGCTGTTTACGCCTACGAAGGCACACCTCAAGCGCTCCCAGTCGGGCTACACCTTGACTTGCAAGAGCCGCATCTGCTATATTTTCGACAACGACCCCCGTGAAGTCGTTCCACGCGCACGTTTTCTCCCTTTTAGAATACCTCACTCGCCCGCGCTGATGACAATCTCTCCGCATTGCGACACAGGTTGGACCGGTTTAATCTACTTCGTCGCGCCATTTCTTCCGAGTCACCGTTGCAATCCATTCGGTTCAGTGCAGGCTTTTGTAAGGGACACTGCCGACCCGCACCCTAAGCCCGTCATGCCTTGAGCTCCCCTTCCCGCGGCGCCTGGACGTACGTCTCCTTCATCCGCTTCTCGACGTACTCGCCCGCCGTGATTGGCTCGTACTGCGCCGGTCGATCCGGACCGACGCAAGACGGCAAAGTCTCGAGCATGGCGTCATAGTCCAGGCCGAAAAAGAACGGGATCGACATGCGGTCCTGGCCGGCGCGGTTGATCGCGCGGTGGACGGTCGACTTGAACAGGCCGTCTGGGACGCAATACCGGGGATGTGGTTGTCAGTCGCTTGCCTCTGCCGAAAGCGAAGCCGCTCGGACGCACTCGTGATTCGCTGCAGCTGGTCGCCGATGTTGACGACAAACGTCCCCGGCTTCGGCGGCGCCTGGACCCATTCGCCCGCGGCGTTCAGGACCTGCAGTGCCTGGACGTCGCCGTGCTGCGCCAAGATCGTGAAGCACTCATAGTCCCTGTCCCGGAAAAGCAGCGAGTGTCAGATTCCCTTCGGGTCGGACCCGGAAGTGGCGTCCTCACGTATGCGCCCCGATTCCGATTTCCTTCGTGTCGACCGGACCGTACTGTGGCGGGTAATGCAAGATTCGCATCGCCGAGCCGGGCGCCTTCAGCTTCGAAGCAAAGTAATCCTCCGGGAGGTCGAGCGCGAGCGCAAACAGCGGGAACAGTCTCTGCCCGAGTGCCAGGATCTCGTTCAAGGTCCGCTCGATCGTCGGTCGGAACTGCGGGAGGTCCTCGGCGGAGGGCCAGACGTTGCCGGAGGTCTGGTCCGAAGACATGGCTGCGCCGTTTTCAGGGCCGACGTCGAAGCCTTCGTGCAGGTCGCCACGAGATTCCGGATCCACGTTCTCGCCCTTCAGGGCTGATCAGGGACAGTTAATCAGTCATGGTCTCAGCAGCAAAGGTTGTGTCGAATGAGCGTACGGACGTAGCCCTTGAAGCTGTTTCCGAGCTTGTTGTCGAGCTCCATCTTTTTCGCATAAGGCATCTTGAAGAATTCTCTCGCCTGCTCGAATGCCTCATCGAGCACCTGCTGTGGGACTCCGTGGTTCGAGATGTAGAAAAATCCGCTCGCGATAGCGGCCTGTTTCGACGACGGGTTAGCGGGTCGGAGTTGGACGGACCTGGAGATGCAGCTGATAGCACTGATCTCACCTCCTGAACCTGGTGAAGGAGGAAGTCAGGGCGGAACTGGAGTGGTAGAGTAGCTCGGACGTACCTCGGCGGCCAAGGCCTTGCGCTCCTCGAGGCTGCTCGACCCGAGGCGGGAGAGATCAATCGTCGGCAACTCCGAGAAGGCCTTGCCGTCGACGTCGTTCGAGACGAGGCGCTCCCCGAGTCCGGTCTTAATCACGGCCATCGTACGAGACCTGGCAGTGACAAGCGGCGAATGAACGGCTGCTGAGAGCGGAGCGAGAGAAGTTGCAAGATCGACAGTTCTGGGCGGAGAGCCGGGCGGAGATCAGAAAGCGACAAGGGAACCGAAAATGATATCGCATTCGCGGGAGCAACAATGATGGTCAGGGCCGAGTTTACATTCTGCTGCGAGATCGTCGTATAACGAGACCGCTCATCAGACCCGAGACCGAAAGGCTGAATAGTACAGAACGCCGCGAGGACGGGATGCCGGAGGTGGGCACAACGAACAGTATGAGCTTTGATCCTGTGGAAGGACGGGTCCAACCTTGGGGAAAGCGGCGAGCAAACTCCAACGCAAGAGCGGGAGGAAAAAGCGCGGCTGGACGAGTAAGCCGGAGCAGATCCCTCCCCTCTCGCCGGACACGGAAACGCATCAGACAACAGGCTTGCACATTGTTTTGAAATCCTCGACTACTCCTCGTTGTGATAGTGCGACCTCCGGTAGATGCCGAGCCGGCGGCGCGCATCCTGCAAGTTCTTCTCGAGCGTGACGATCTCGACCTGGACCTCCATCTCGCGGAGCTTGAACTCGTGCGCGTTCATCGCGTCCGGGTCAAAGTCGTCCTGCCGCTTCATCTGCTCGTCCGTGATCGCCTTGACCTGGCGGACGAGCGCACGGCACGCCTCGGTGACGGCCTTGGCGGCGAGCTCGAGCTGCTCCTGCGTGCTCGACATGAGCTCGCTCTTGACGCGCGACGCCTGCACAAGCTGCGCCGTCGCCGACGCGACCTCGTTCGACGCGACAATGAGCTGCTCGAGCGTCTTGTTGCCGCTGATGACGCCGTCGGCCGTCTCGATAAGGAAGGTCGTCGCGCGCGCGACGGCCTTCGCCGCCGAGATGAGACCCTCTGTCCAGCGGTGGTTGCGCTTGTAAAACGCCGTCGAGGTGCTCGAGCCCTTGCCCTGCGCGACAATCTCCTCCTGCGAGTCGGTCGCGGCCTTGATCAGGCGACCGATCGCGTTCGTGATGGCGAGGGCGCTCGCCAGGATCGCGTCGTGGACCTGCAGGTCGGTCGCAGAGACGCCCGAGTCCTTCGGTCGGGCCATGAGCGCCTGCAGCCGCTGCGTCGCAGCTTCGATCGCCTTGGCGGTCGCCTGCATCTCGGACTCGACGAGGTTGCCGAGGTCTCCGTTCGACTGCGCGAGGCTCGCGCCGGCCTTCGGTTTCAGCCCCTCGACCGTCGACGTGAGCTTCTGCAGGGCGTTGCGGACGTCCATGTTGTTTCGGATGACGACCTCCTTGCGCGCCTCGGGCTGCGCGCCCTGCAGACGGAACGATTGGACGCCGTTGAAGAACTTGACGGCGGCGTCTCCGGGCGCCTTGCCGACGCGAACGAGGTTGTCGATCGCAGCGTCGTCCGGCGCAATGTTCGAGAGACCCTTGGCGTTGGTCAGGACCTCGGCGACGGCCTGCGCAAAGGCGTGCGCCGTCTTGATGACCTCGACGTGCTCGCCGCCCTTGTCGCGCGACAGGAACAGGTTGAAGACCATGGCAAACTCGGTCGCGCTCGTCGTCGCCTTCTCGATCATCGAGAGCGTGTACTCGGGCGTCGAGTTGGCGTTGCCCTCGTGCGTCGGCGACTCGAGCTCGTACAGCGCATCGTCGACCGTGTGCGCGCAAGACTGCAGGATCGAGTCGATAATGTCGTTGAACTTCTTCTCCTGATCGAGGACGAGCGTGTCGATCTGCGCGTTCGTCGCCTCGTCGGAGAGGCCCTGCGCCACCTGCAGCTCGGACAGCTGGCGGATCGTGTCGTCCATGCCCTCCTGCATGATGGCGATCTCCTGGTCCTTTTCCTCGCGGACCCGCTCGGCCTCGCCGCTCTGCATGTCGAGTCGCGAGAGCAGCTCGTCGATGCGGTCTTGCTTGTTCTGTAGGCAAGTGCGGGGTCAGCACAGGGCTCTTCGCCACGTGCATCGAGAGAAAGGCACGTACCCGCAGCGACGTCTCGAGCTCGTCGATCTGGCGGTTGAATTTGCTCATGACGGTCGAGACCTCCTGGCCCTTGTTGCGCGTCGCGTCCTCGAAGCGCTCCTCGGCGAACCGCAAGTCGCGCTTCAGGCGCTCCGTCTCCTCCTTCTGCGACCCCTTCATGCGGTCGAGGTCGTACCGCGCGCGGTCGCGCTCGCGGATCATGTCGGCGAGCTCGAGGTTCTTCGCCTTGACGTCGCGCTCCATGCGCTCCATCTTGTCGATCGCCTCCTGGGCCGAGTTGGCCTTGAGCTGCATCTGCTTGTACTTGCCGAGCATCTCGAGGTGCTCGTTCCGGAGCTGCGAGTACAGCTTGGCGAGCGCTTCGTACTTGTTCCGCCACAGGTTGACCTGGTCCTGCAGTTGCTGGAGCATGTTGTCCTTCGACGCGAGCTGCTGCTGAATCGTCGCGCTGACATTCGCCAACTCGCCCTCGAGGGCTTTGACGCGCTGCGGGCGGGGGTAAGGGGGTCAGCTACCTGCAACAATCGAGACCTTGACCCCGCGCGACTCACAGCATCGTACCGCTCGAGCATCATCTGGTCACGTTCCCACTGTCCACGCAGGCCAAGGATCTCCCTCTCGAGCTCGGCGATCCGGCCCTGGTTCATGCCCATGAGCTGCTGCTCCCGCAGCTGCCGCTCGAGCGCCTCCTGCGCCTCCCGCTCCCGCTGCGCCTGCATCTGCTGCTGCTCCGCAAACTCGCGCTCCTGGCGCTCCTGCTCCTCCTTGGCGCGGCGCGCGTCGGCGTCGCGCTGCGCGACGAGCGCGGCCTGCTTCCGCTCGTACTCTTCGAGCGCGCGGCGTTGCTCCTCGATGTCGACGCCGGCGCTCGGAGGCCGGGCGGGCGGCGTCGCGACTTTAGCCGCTTGCTGCGACGGCGGTCGGCGTGGCAGGTCGGGCTGGTCGTCCGAGTCGATGAGCGACGGCGGTTCTTGCGGCAGCTTCGGTACGTTGATCAAGCTCGTCAAGTAGCGCAGGTTGCTGCACTCGTAGTAGAATTTGCGGAGCGAAAAGTGCTGGTGATCGTAGCGCTCCTTCAGCGGCTCGAGGGCGTCCATCGATTCCGTCCGGCGGTACATGGCGCGGAGCATGCTGATGATGAAGCGGTAGATGCCGTACGATTCTTTGACCTGAGGCACGAGCGCCGAGATGCGACACTCGTTGTTGGCGGACCCGCGGAAGTGCGCAAAGATGAGCTTCTGGAACGAGTCGATGTCGTCCTGGAGGTTCATCAAGTCCATGATCGTCTCAAAGCTGTCGACGCGGAGTCTCGTCAGTCGCGATGCTCACAAAACCAGAGAAACAAGCGACTCACCCTTCGTTCGGGTCGTCGATGCCCTTCAGGGCGATGTACTCCTCGTACTCGAAGAGGCCGTTGAATGCGGTGTGTGCCTTGTGGAACTGAAGCTTGGCGAGGATCAACTTGACGTACGCCCGAATGAGCGAGCCGTATCCTGCGGAATCGGAACGTTCAGCATGGGTGCTTTGAATCGTCGACAGCGAGGCACTGACCTCGCGTAGAGTCATTGCCCATGGTGCGGGCGCAAGTCTCGAGCCACGAGGTCTGCCTCTGAGCCTCTTTGAGGGTCTGTTGGCCGCGGCAGTATGAGTATACGGGGTTTGAAGACCGTCTTGACTTGGACGCACCATGGGGTGTCCCTCCTGCATGATCTTGTGGACGGTAATGAGGGCCTTGAAGGTCTGGACCTCGTCCGACATGACGGGGAGGACCCGCAGGGCGGCCCAGATCGAGTCGGACGAGCGGTAGTCCCATGTGTACACGATGGCCTCTGTTGGAGAGCGGATTGTCAATACGAGGAGGGCGCGGGCCCCGTGAGGGCTGCAAGCGACGGGCGGGACCTACTCCGGACATGCTTCTGCTTCGGAGCGGTCTCGTCGGGGTTGGTAGCCTTTTTCAGGGCGACCTGCAACTCCATCTCGGCCTTGTCCTTGTCGACGGGGCGGGTCGGGTTGTGCGAGGGGCCCTTGGGGGGTCGGGCGTCATAGTCGTCCCATTCTCGGTCGACGTAGTCTGCCGCGGCGGACGAGCCGGCGCGATTGCGGGAGAACCTGTGGCGGGAAGGCGATTAGTCTGTGTGCGCATCCGACGCATCTGCGCGCGCCCTCGAGGTGTCCGGACGGCCGATGAGAGGTGATCCGAGGTGGAGCGCGGGGGAGAGACGGCCTGAACGAGGTGGACTACGCACATGCGGGCGCGGTGCGGGCTCGAGAGCTCAGACTATGGACTGCTTAGATCAGTACGATGCTTGTTGAGACTGTCTGCAGCGTGCTCACGGTGTTTGGATGTCAAGTCGCGAGTGATCGGTGACGAGGGTTCGGCGGGGGAGACCACGCAACCTCGCAGGCAGCGACAGACAGCGTCTAGCGCAGGCGGCGATCACGAAGGCGGGTAGCAGAGCTCTATCCGGCACTGAAGAGCAGCTGCCAGGCGCTGCTTGAGCGTAGAGCGGCGGTGCGGTCGAGGCAATCTTTCGCCGTCGGTCGCTGGCCGAACTTCGCTGCCTCGAGGACCGCAGCACCCTCGCACTGCGCCTGAGCCGCCGCACGCTCCAAACGATCGCAGAGTCGATATTGCTCTCATCCAGGCTGCTCTTGGCTGCTCTTGGCTGCACAGCTGCTCCGCTCGCTGGCTGGCCGGCCTTTCGGACTCCGGCCGCTCTTCTCCTCCCGCTGCTGTCCTCGGCCTCGCAATCACGAATGTCAGCCCCTTGGCCTGGACAGCCTTGCTGCTACTGGAGCGCGATCACAGCTATCCCTTCGCCAACAGACCGCTCATGAAGAGTCTGGAGTCCCGCTTCCGACGACGTCGCTACTAGACCACTAGATTGTAAAACACATCCCTTGTCTCGAGGTTCGCTTCGCCTGTCCCGCGCAGCCGCTCATGCAGCGGTACCGAGTCCGTCGGACCTCGCCGGCGAAACATCGTCCGCCTCCGAGTCTGCGCGCGCCCTGCTCCGGCGCACCGTCCGCTGCTGCGGCTACTCGCCTCAGCACTCCGGCATCTCTCGCGAGGCTATGTTTGACGCTACGCCCTGTAGCTCTTGCTTGAAGCCAGCGCTTCTCGCCTCCGTGACCCGCTGCCGACCCTCAGGCATGAGAGGGCGGATGACGCTCTGGTCTCGACTTGCCCCTGCAACCCAAAGAGGAGCCTGACGCCTGAGCGACTTCCCGACTCTGAGGCTCGAACAGGAGTCTAGCTCCGTGGTGGACGGTGCTCCGGCCGTCGGATGCGACCTTCTCACGCCCTACCGCTCGAGAGGTCGAGAAAAAGTTTCTTTGTTCTTTTTCTCTCATACTCTGCTCGCTCGAGCTTCATCAGCCTCATTGTCGGTAGGTCGACATTTCACGAGCGATTGTTGTAGAAGACAACCATGGCACCGCGAGAAAGGATGCCGCCTGCGAGTACCGAGCAGAAGGAGCGAGCCCGGGGAAGATAACTCGCGGCGGCCGTAACGCCCTCTCGCGAGAGATCGCACGCACTAGCTGACTCGGACGACTGCTTAGTGAGCTGCGATTAAGCACAGCTGTGTGCTCGTGACGGTCAAACCTCGTTCAACCGTCGAGTCGTCGCCGCCGTCTCTCTCGCTGGCTTGACCTCTTTCGCCTCCGACATCTCACATCATTCCTCCTGCCCAGCCTCCCGCTACACGCCCTAGCTTCGCTTGAAGAGCGTCTGCTGCGCTCACCTCGCCAGCCGACCCTACGGCGACCGCGATGGCGCCCGCGCTCAGTCTCGCCGTTCCGTCCGGCAGCCGTTCCGAGCCGAAGCCGCTCATCAAGGCGTCCAGAGTGAGTAAGGGCTCTGCTTATAGACTGCCCGGACCCTGGCGGGCTTCTTCCACCCTGCGTCTAGCCGCAAGGGCGCGGCATGCTGCGGCCGACCCGAGTGGAGGCTGTCATTCCCGGTCGGACGCCGCCGCTTACGGCGAGGGCAAGGCTTTCCGGGGCTGCAGTCGAGCAGGTCGCGGCGCTCGGAGCGATGAGAACCAAGGCTACGCTACAACCCAGCTGGAACTCGGCTTCCGTCGAATGTCCAACTCGCTCGCGGTCGCAGTCGACGCTGACGCCAAGATGCCTTCCCTCACCACACAGGAATGGGTTGTGCCGCCTCGACCCAAGCCAGGACGTAAGAGCACCAAAGCCGAATCGAGCGCACCCGCCCGAACGGCAACCGCCGCGAGCCGGTCCACTCAAAAGGCCTCCCGCGAGCGATGGCAAGACCAGGTCGCGGTCCTCGAAGAGCGCGTGCGGCAGCTCGAAGCCGACGAGGGCGAGAAGTGCGTCTTCTACCAGCAGCAGGCGCAGAAGGCGAAACTCGAAGCCGCGACCTTTCAGCAAGAGAACGTCCAGCTGCGGCGCGAAGTCGAGCAGTTGCGGGCAGAGCTGGCTAGCGCGCGCACGTACCGGGCTCCCGAGTCGGAGCAGGCGGCTCGCAACCGTACGCACCGCTTAGACGACGGCGACGCAGCCCCCGTGCCGGCCAAACGGCAACGTCGGACCGGTCCAGCGACATCCCGCGCCCGATCCCGCTCCTCGAGCAACGCGTCACCTCCTGTCGCCCAGACGACCACAAGTCCGGTGGCGCATGTGACGCACTCGCCCCTCTCGGATCCGCAACCCGGAGCACCGTCCTCGCCGGGCGAACCGATCTCCCTGCAGGTCCCGCGCTGTACCTTTTGCTCCTCCGGGCCCGACTGCTTCTGCGCCCAAGTCGGCTTCGACATCGCCCAGACGCCCAAGCCTTCTCCGGACGAGCACTCCCACTCGCGCACGGGGCGGGCAAAGGCAACCGTGGAAGAGCATGCCGACGATCCGTTCGCGACGGCGACGATCTTTGAGCCGGCGGTCCCGCTGCGGCTGCGGCGAGTCGGGGCGGCGACCAAAGCACCGCCGGTCTGGACGCTCGAACCAGCGGTGACGGGTGCGGCGCGCTTGATCGATGCGGCCAAGGCTGTCTGCAGCGGCGACCCGTACAACTGTCCTGCCTGTTCCGACGACCCGTGCGTCTCCTCGGAAAGTCGAGCTTGGCGAGAGTTTACTCACGTCTTACCTTTTCTACAGATTTGGCAAGGCGTTCTGCAACGCGCTCTCCACGTCGGTCTGTTCGTCACAGCCCTGCGCCTCGTGCCCATCGAGGCAGGGCTCCCGCGCCGACGCCCCACCGCCCGCCGCGCCACAACCGCAGCCGGTCGACGAAGGCACCGCCCTACTCGAGTCGCTCACCGACCTCCCTTGCTGCGGCGACCCGATCCTGTGCGGCTCACAGGTGTGCAAGACCGAGGACCCCATCGAGCCGAACCCGCCGCCGCCCCCACCAGCGCCCGGCCTGAGTCCCCTCGCACGCGGGCCCGTCGAGACGGTCCCCTGCAACGAAGCCTGGACCGCCCTGAAGCACCACCCCAACATCGGCTTCGCCGACCTGCAGATGCTCGCCGAAGTCGTCGCCAAGAGGACGTACTGCAAGGGCGCGGTGACCGAGAACCCGGCTTTGCCGGCCGGAGTCGTCTCCGAGACGTTCCCAGCCCCGGGGCGGCCTGGGCAGACGCTTCCGTCGCAGGGTAGTGGGCGCCGGCTCACGGTCGAGCGTGGAGCGGTGGATGAGGCCCTGGGGATTCTCGACCGTGCTCGCAGTCGATGAACGCGCACGACGAGGTCGCCAGCCTCCTTGTACCTGCAACGGGCAAACCCGCATGGACACCCCACTTTCGGGAACCAGACGAAAGTAACGAGTATTGCGAGAGAGACAAGATGCGAATGCTACGATGCGAAAGTTGCGAAAGGGGTATCAAAACCAATCAATGCGAAAGCAAGTCCTCCACGTCGTCGTCCGGGCCCGACTCGACCTCCTGCCAGTACCGCTCCAGGCTCTGGACCTCCTTCTTCTCGATCGCGGGCGACATCCGCCGGAGCATCCTCCGTACCCGGCCGATATTGAACGAATTGGCCCGCTTGAGCTCCTCGAGCCCGTCGCGGTCGAGATCGATGTCGGCCGTTCCTCCCGCGCGCACCGCCACCCGACCGCTCTTCTCGAGCTGGTTCTCCTTGTAGCGGACCCATTTGCGGGTGCGTTGCAGCACTTTGAGGAGAACGGGGTCGGGCGCCATGCCCCGGTCGAGGGACCGCGCGACGAGCTCCTGCGCGTCCGAGTAGCGCCCGACGGCGACTTGCGCGCGGTAGAGGATCGTGACAAAGAGCGCGTCGAGCAAGGGATCGTACGGCGTCAGGATGGCGGGAGGGAAGCCGATCGACGCAGAGGCGGAGGCAGCCGTCTTGAGCGACTGCGCCTGCAGTTGCGGATGCGGCGACCTCGTGCGGATGAACGCGCGCATCTCGTCGAGGACGCGTTCGACGGCAGAGGCGTCCCGCCGGCGAGCGTGGCTCATGGCGAGCGCGGCGAAAAAGTTCCGGTCCGGCTCGAGGCCGCTCGCGCGGAACTCGTTGTAGACGCGGACGACGGCGGCATGCTTCCCGAGGCGGGCAAGGCCGGCGATGAGAGTCGAATAGTACGCGACGTGCGGTTCGAGCCCGAGGTCCCGGGTCGCATAGCGCAAGACGTTGCTCGCGCCGCGCGTGTCGCCGAGTCGAAGGTAGGCACGCAAGAGGACCGTCACATGGTGGTAGCTCGGCCGGATACCGAGGTCGATCACCTGCGTCTGGAGGTAATCCCACTTGGCGTCGATGAACCGCAAGAGGTGGTCGTTTCGGATGATGTGCCGAGTCGTCTCGCGGCTGTGGCGGACGTCGCGATCGGCGAGCGAGTCTCGGAGGCGACTGACCGGAGAGGCGACGCTGCTCCCTCCCGGTGGCTTCATCACCAAAGCTGCCTCGGCAGGAGTCGGCGGCAGCGCCACTGAAGGTTGCGACAAGGGTGCTTCTCCACCATCCGGCCCAGGCTGGTCGGCCAGAGAGGGTGCATCCTCGCTCGACCCCGGCTCTTCTGCCGCCCCCGCGGTACGACGCAGCCGATCGCGCTGCCAAGCCGCCTTTAGCAGCACGTCCAGATGCCTCGCGTCCGGGCGCGTGCCTCCCTGCGTGAGCTGCTGGACCTGCAGCAATGTCTTCGACGACAAGCCGAGGCCGCTGACCGGAGTCGCCGAGAGGTACTCGACGAGGGCCAGCGTCATGCCCTCGGTCGCGCGAGCGGCTAGGCCTTCCGCCGAGAGCAGCTGCCGGAAGCAGGTGTTTGCGCCAGCGACCCCTCGGTACCGGAGCATGCCCGAGAAGAGCAGCTCCAGAATCTTTGACGTGGGCTGCATCGCTGGGAACGGGACCCCGCCAAGGACCGCTGCGCCTGCCGGGAGATTTCGGACAAAGGCCTCGGCGGCGGCGGCGTCGTGCCGCCCGAGCAAGATGCGAACCGCCGCGGCCGCCAGGTGATCGTTCATGGCGACACCAGCGCGCGCACCCGATGCGAGGGCCGCCTCGGCTAGGTCCGGTCGCTGCTGGCGGAGGGCGATGCTGGTGAGGACGACCACAGTTGCCGGATCGGGACGGGGACGAGGGAACGGGAAAGTCGGAGAAGCCGCAGGCTGGAGGGCCGGGATCGCCAAAGAGCGATACGCGTCGAGCAGCTCGGGAGGATACGCATCGAATGCGAAGAGATCGAGGACGGAGAGCGCCTCGCGGAGGGCACCGCGAGCGGCGCGGAGGGACATGAGGCGGTTCAAGATTCGGACGTCCTGTCGAGCAGCCGTCCCCGCCCGCATCTGCTCCTCCGTTCCCTCTGCCAGCATTTTCTCCTCCATGATGTGATTGCCGCCGAAGATGTCCATGCCGTCGAGCAGGAGGAGGTAGGTGTCGGCGGTCGTCGCGAGACCTTGCTGAGCCTTCTCGGCGAGCAGCGCCTGCGCCGCTGCGAGGTTCGCCTGACACAGGTGCGCGTTGATGGCGAGGTCGAACGCTTCGGGCGAAGGATCTTCGGCGGCGCCAACGTTCTCGAAGGTCGTGACAGCGTCAGCGTATCGACCGCGACCGCTCAGGGCGCGCATCCGGAGGACGAGCAGTCGCGGGGTCACGACGCCGTATGTAACGAGCGCGTTGGAGACCTGAAGCGCGGCCATCCACCGCTTCCTCGCGACGAGGTCGGCGAGGACTGGCTCGACGAGGTTACCCACATCGGCGCGAGAGAGGTCCTGCTGTCGAGCCAGAAGGCCAATCGACTGGCGAAGTAATCGCGCCCCGACGTCTTCGCACCCACTGCGATTGGCTTTGAGGGCGAACCGGACGACGAATGTGGGGTCGTCCAGCGCTCCGAGCGCTTTCGCATCGGCTCGAAGGTCTAGGAAGTTTTGTCGCGACGGCTGGCCGGGCAGATCCTCCAGCCTCTCTAGCAGAGAGGACAGGCTGTTGTGTGTTTCGATGTTCTCCGAGCTTGCGGTAGGGTTCGCAGGAACCGCGGTCGGCGAGGTTTCGGATGCGGCAGCCCCATTTGCACGCCCTTCGAACGTCGACCAATCCTGTCCCGGCTGCGGGGCTCGTGCGGGCCCTCGTGCTTCAGAAGAGACCGAAGTATCGTCGTGGGGACTATGTTCGCGTTCTTTGCCCTTGCGAGATGTATGGCCGCCGGCGGGTCGTGTGAGCGGTTCCTCGACGAGCCGCGTCCGCGCCAACGTCGAAGCGGAACGACGCGGGGAGCGATGTGGCCGTGCGTGCACCGCTTTCGACGACTTTTCGCATGTGCCGGTGCTTGTCGGGGGTGCACCTCGCGGGGCAGGTGCTGCTGAAGCGGAGGAAGAATTGTTTAGCGCGGCCTCCGACATCTCAATTGCAAGATAGCTCACTCTGTGCTGCGCGCGGCGTCCCATGCGATCCCCGCTGATCGCCCGGAGATCCCGATGCGGCGATCGCAGACGGTCGAGCAGTCGGTTCGGCAAGCGACGGTACGAGGAAGAGGGGGAGCTGGGCGAGGACCCGCGCCAATTCGCATCCGGCTGCGGCGTGGTGCCGTCTGGAGCTCGCCGAGCATCCCCGGACAATCATCGGGCGTTCCGATGCCCGAAGGCCTGAGTGCGTAGAGCGGCAGGAGTCGACAAAGTCGCGCAGCCGGCCTGAGGGCGAGTGCAAGGTCAGCGCAAGAGGAGCCGATCTGGATGAGCGAAGCCGGCGTACCTCTCTAGCGTGCCTTTAGGACGGTCTGCACAGCCTAGCTGCTGCTTAGAGCCCGTGAAGGAGCCGAGATGTTGCGGGCAAAGCGACGAGCGACGATCCGCCGAAAGTTGCTTTCGCGGCTTCAGCCCACTCTCACACGCCGTACACGCAACAGAGGATGTCCCGGTTCGCCCTGAGTCGCAAGGAGGAAGACTCGATTCTGTCCCTGTGCCGGACCGAGGCGCTCAAGGCGTGCCAGCCCGAGGTCAGCAGTGAGTCTGCGCTCCGGCGGAGCTTCTCTCGGCTCTCAGATAGGGACATCGCACGCTTAGAGCGCTCATCGGCCTCTGGCGTATTGTGCAGACTTTTCGGCTTGCTCCCAAGGGCGGACCATCTCGGTCACCTGGGCGTGTCGCCAGCAGTTCCGGGCCATGCAGAACTGCATGTCTCCCCAGTGCGCCCCCTTTCTCGCTCAAACCTCATCCGTACCTCGATACTGATCACGGCACCGCCCACAGTATGTCGGAAGCCAAGCTCGACGAGGCAAAACGCAGGTTCTTCCGAGAGGGCGGCCTCCCCAAAGACGCCGAGCCTCCAGCCAAGTGATCCGCAGCTCTCCTCTCTCCCCTGTCTTACCGGCTCCTTTACACGTTGTTGTAGTGCTCTATGTATCGTTGCGCAGGTGTCTAGATTACGGTTCGGTCTCCGTGTTCGTATGCGCGACCTCGATCAACGAGGCCTCCTCTCGCCTCCGTCTCGACCTGCGAGACTCGGGGCGCCTCGACCGGCGAGGCTGGAGCAAGCATGCTGCTTCTTGACCCGCAAGAAGCATGCGTCGTAGTGTCTGTTTCGGACAGCAGATGTCCGCGTCACTTCCTCGACCCGCGAGCGTCTGCGAGAGCCAGCCACCGCGAGTGAGCGCTTCTTCCCTCGGAGGCACACACTCCGGTCAGACTTGGAGGACGTACAGAGAGCTGACGTGATGGAATCGTAGACATTCGAATCGAACCCAGTCGAGTCGAACACAAATACGCCGCCGAGCCCTTGTTTCATGGCCCATTTCTGCCGCCGACGTGCAACGTGAGAATGGCGCACAGACTTCGTATCTGCCTCGAAGACGGCTCCTCACCGCCTTGATCGCCACAGATTTCGAGTCTTCGTAGCTGATGTAGTGTCGCTTCTCCGAGTGGAAGAGGAACGGCGCCAGCGAGCAGTCGTCCCAGTGGCGCACAAATCCATTGGCTCCAGACCGGCCGTTGCTCTGCAAGAGCTGCAAGGGGATAGATCTGTTGTCAGGGTTCTGATCGTGCAGCTAGGATTCCGAAGAATGTCAAGAGGCGAGCAGGAGTCTCATCCCGTTCGCCACCAATTCGCAGTACCGCCACTGCCCCGAGTACCCGGCCGACACGTTCCCGCACTCATCAGTCGTTCGCTGGTTGCTGTCGCTCGGTGGACCTTGCGGGACTACGCCCGTCCACGCTTGGTAGGCCTGCGAGTGCCATTTCCCGCCGCGGATGACGGAGGTGGAGAGGCTCGACGACTTGGTCGTGAAGCTGATCGCGTAGGAAGGGATGCCTCTGAGACGGTGGCGGTTCGTCAGTCTTAGTTGGAGAGTTCCCGCCAACCGACAGGAGAGCCCTTGAATGCTCACAGGAGGATCTTGCTGGCGGGGAACCCCCACGAGGTCCACCGCTTGACCGCCGTTTCGACGCTGGTCCCGCTCTTGCATTTTCGAAGGGGGGCATTGGGACCGGTCGTACTCGACCAGGAGCCGCTGTAGCAAGCGGGTCAGTCACTCGAGCAGGCGCGGGGATTGAAAGGGCTCTGCCTACGCCACATCGTACTGGCGAAGAGTGCAAGGTCAGGTCGAGCTACAGATCTGACCGAGGTAGCGTCCGTTAGAAAAGGACGCACTGTCATGAGATTGATGTAGTCGAGGTATTTCCCGTAGTCCGAAAAGTCGGAGAGCGGCTGGCCATCGGGCCCGAGGAACCCTTCGGTCGAGACGGCGGCGGTGATGACCTTCTCATGTCCCAGCACGGACCGCAGAGTCTTCAAGAAGGCGAGCAGGTTCGCTGCATCTTCTGGCCGGCGCTTGTTGCAGCCTGGGGAAAAAGCGCAACGGTGAGACGCCGGGGTCCGATACCAGTCTCCGGAGAGCCTCACCAATTCCCTCTGCGTTCGGGTATTCCCAGTCTGCCGAGGGCGAGGCCCAGTGAGCGGAAACCGTTAGCCGTCTGGAGGACCTTCTGCGACAAAGGAACGCGCACCCAGGTCCACCCCGACGTAGCCGTGCTTGTCCATGAACGCAGCGATCTGCTTTGCGAACTTGGACCGGCTAGCCGCGGTCGCCATCAAGTCGGAGTAGTACCGAATGCCTGACCATCCGCCAATGGAGAAGACTGGTCGGACTCCGTGCTGCTTCGCTTGCAGGGCAAAGGCCTTGAGGTCGTCGGCGGATTGGCCCTCTGGCAAGGAGAACCCGTCCGCGTTGGTTTCCGTGACTGCCGAAGACGCGGCCCGGGTCAGCACAAGACCCCGGCCACGATCGTGTTCAGGTGACTCGCCGAAATAGTAAGCGAGACCGTTCTTGCTGCTGTGACTCCACGGAAATTGCGATACGTTCTGCACCTGCGCAGAGTACGCCGGCCAATACTGACCGCTGCGCACGACAGCAACGAGCTCAGCATTGGCCATACGCAGCGCTGTGGACTTGTCCGAAGGTCGAGGTCGACTTACAGCACGGGCGGGGTGGCGAGCGAGACCACTGCTTGACCCAGGAGCGCGGCGGCAGTCCAGCTGACCGAAGAGAGCCTCATACCGGATGAGGTGGGTTGAGCAAAGCAAGAAAGGTAGAGCAAGGTGGAAAGGAAAGCGACCACGAGAGCAGTGCCGGCATGAGAACGGGACTTGAGCGCGCTCAGGACCCGAAGACAAGGTCCGCTGCCGAGCGAGCCGGACAACGGAAGCGGCGGAGGACATTGCCGAGCTGCACGGGCCGGCCATGATGTCCCGGGCCGCAGCACCCGTACAAGTGACATTGAACCGCTCTAGCTTATAGCAATGCGACTCCTCTTCGGCCAGAATTGAGCAGCAGCAGCGAGTGGAGCAGGAGCGAGGTGACAGCATGCCTCGACCGCCCGACCGGTACAGCGATTTTCAGTCGAGCTTGTAGCTCATTCTTGACAGGCCAGCGGTGTATGCATGCGGGAGACAGTGGGCGGATGAAGAGCAAGAGTGGGTCGTCGGCGAGTCTGACTTGGCTCCGACGACGCTCTCGATCCATCGCTGCCCTGCTGTCCAGCCCACACGAGGCCCGCTCTGCAACCTTACAGGCTCGTGTAGCTCCCGCGCAGCCCCGGCCGCGTGTGAGGCTGTCGAGTGTCCGCCGTTCTCCACCCCTCCGACTCGACTCGCCTGCATCGTACACTTTGCGAGACTCTCGCACGCCGTACCGACGACCAAACAACTCATACAGTAGTTGAGCATGTCTGACGACACGGGCGACGAGATCCGCGCAGCCCAGGCGGCCCGCAGGGAGGCGCGCCTCGGCGCTGTCGGCAACCAGCCCGACGCTGGCCTCGCATCCGAATCGGCCGCGCCAGAAAAGACCAAGAAGTCCAGGTTCGCCAACTACGACACCGAGATCGATGTCGGCGGAACCAACGGCGGAGACATGGACGAGGACGGCGCAGCCGGAGCACCTCGGCTCCTCGACTCTTGTGCGTCCACGCCCCGGCCCTCTTTCATTCCAGGAGCGATTCTCACGCTGACCCCACTTCTGACCCTTTCAGTCACGGCCCCGAAGCACCTCCTGAACGAGTTTGCCGACGATGACGCCGAGGACCCGTTCGCCGCGACGGCCAAGTCCCGCCAGGTCGCCGCCCGCCAGAACGAGTACCACCACCGGCGCTTCGACCGCGAAGTCGGCGAAGAAGGCGAGTCGTACGGCGACAAGATGCGCCGTGCCGAGATCGAGCGCGAGGAGCTCCGCGTTCGGCGCGAGATCGAGCGTCGCCAGCAGGAAGGGACCGACGACAAGGGCGAGCCGATCAAGCAGCTCGAGGCACCGGACGAGACCCCGCGGCGGAAACGCTGGGACGTCGCCGATCCGAGCGGAGGAGACGTCGAGATGTCGAACGCGGCGAGCACCGTCGGACAGGAACGCGGCGGCGAGTGGGACGAGGCAAAGCTGAAGGGCAAGGAAGCCGCGCCCGCCGAGACGCCCCGACGGAAGCGGTCGCGATGGGACGAGACGCCGGCCGGCGTGACAGGTGGTGCCCCCGGTGAGACTCCGAAGCGATCCCGCTGGGACCAAACTCCGGTCGGAGGCGCCGTTGCGACTCCGGCGCCCGGCTCGCTCCAGCCGTTCGGCATGACCCCGACCATCAACACTGTCCAGGCCGGTACCGCCGGAGAGGGCTTCTTGCTCATCGGTGGCGTCATGGATCGACGCGTCCGGTGGCTCACCGACGAGGAGCTCGACGAGATGCTGCCGAGCGAGGGCTACGAGATCGTGCAGCCTCCTGCAGGCTATGAGCCGATCCGGACACCGGCGCGAAAGCTCCAGGAGACCCCGCTCGCGGACAACGGCGGGTTCATGATCCCGGAGCAGGGAGTGTCGGCCGAAGCGCTCGGCATCTCGACCGAGATGCCCACCGACATCGAGGGCGTCGGCGACCTGCAGTTCTTCAAGAAGGAGGACGCCCAGTACTTTGCCAAGGTGATCCTGACGACGGATGAGATTGGCAGAATCCGCTGTACGGCCTTGCTGACCCCGTCTTCCCACAGATCTTGACGAACGAGGACGAGACCGCTCTCACGCTCGAGGAGCTGAAGGAGCGCAAGATCATGCGGTTGCTGCTCAAGATCAAGAACGGTACCCCGCCCATGCGGAAGAGCGCCCTCCGGCAGATCACCGACAAGGCGCGCGAGTTCGGCCCGGGACCCCTGTTCGACAAGATCCTGCCGCTCCTCATGGAGCGGACGCTCGAAGACCAGGAGCGTCACTTGCTCGTCAAGGTCATCGACCGTATCCTGTACAAGCTCGACGACCTCGTCCGCCCTTACGTCCACAAGATCCTCGTCGTCATCGAGCCGCTCCTGATCGACGAGGACTACTATGCGCGTGTCGAAGGTCGCGAGATCATCAGTAACCTGTCGAAGGCTGCCGGTCTCGCCCACATGATTTCGACGATGCGACCAGGCAAGTCTGCTGCAATTCTCCCTGCCTCCGCCAACGTCCAACTGACATGTCCTGCCCCGCGCAGATATCGACCACGCCGACGAGTACGTGCGAAACACGACGGCCCGCGCCTTCTCGGTCGTCGCGTCCGCTCTCGGTATCCCCTCCCTGCTGCCCTTCCTCCGCGCCGTCTGCCGATCCAAGAAGTCGTGGCAGGCGCGACACACCGGTATCAAGATCATCCAGCAGATCGCGATCATGATGGGCTGCGCCGTCCTGCCGCACCTGCGCAACCTCGTCGAGTCGGTCGCGCACGGCCTCGAGGACGAGCAGCAGAAGGTCCGGACGATGACTGCGCTGTGTATCGCCGCCCTCGCCGAGGCCGCCGCACCGTACGGTATCGAGTCGTTCGACAGCGTGCTCAAGCCGCTGTGGACAGGTATCCGGAAGCACCGTGGAAAAGGTCTCGCCGCCTTCCTCAAGGCCATCGGCTTCATCATCCCGCTGATGGATCCCGAATACGCCAATTACTACACCCGCGAGGTCATGGTCATCCTGATCCGGTAAGTGTCAGCGAACTAATCATCCCTCATCAACGTCCGCTTACTCTTGTCCCGTGCCTTGCAGCGAGTTCCAATCGCCGGACGAGGAGATGAAGAAGATCGTCCTCAAGGTCGTGCAGCAGTGCTCGGCTACCGACGGTGTCCAGCCGCAGTACGTCCGCGAGGAGATCCTGCCCGAGTTTTTCCGCAACTTCCTCGTGCGGCGTATGGCGCTCGACCGCCGGAACTATCGCCAGGTCGTCGAGACCACCGTCGAACTCGCGAACAAGGCCGGCGTCTCCGAGATTGTCGCGCGGATCGTGAACGACCTCAAGGACGAGAGCGAGCCGTTCCGCAAGATGGTCATGGAGATCATCACCAAGGTTATCAGCAACCTCGGTACCGCCGACATCGACGAGCGCCTCGAGGTGCAGCTCATCGATGGCATCATCTATGCCTTCCAGGAGCAGACGGTCGAAGACTTTGTCATGCTCGAAGGTTTCGGCACAGTCGTCTCGGCTCTCGGTGCGTACAGCTTGCAGGTCGTCCTTCTTGAGCCAGCACTCAGACTAACTCCCGTCCAATCCTCGCAGGCATCCGCGTCAAGCCCTACCTGACCCAGATCGTTTCAACCATCCTGTGGCGTCTCAACAACAAGAGCGCCAAGGTCCGTCAGCAGGCCGCCGACCTGACGAGCAAGCTCGCCCTCGTCATCAAGCAGTGCGAGGAGGACGCCCTCCTGTCCAAGCTCGGCGTCGTCCTGTTCGAGCAGCTCGGAGAAGAGTACCCGGACACGCTCGGCAGCATCATCGCTGCCATCGGTGCCATCGCCAACGTCGTCGGAATGACGCAGATGAGCCCGCCGGTGAAGGACCTCCGTGAGTCTCAGTTTCCGAACTGGCGATGAACAGGCTACTGACTTCGAGTCTCGCTCTGACAGTCCCGCGCATGACGCCCATTCTGCGTAACCGACACGAAAAGGTCCAGGAGTCGTCGATCAACTTGATCGGTCGTATCGCAGATCGTGGCGCCGAGTTTGTCTCCGCTCGCGAGTGGATGCGTATCTGCTTCGAGTTGCTCGACCTGCTCAAGGCGCACAAGAAGGCGATTCGGCGTGCGGCTGTCAATTCGTTCGGTTACATTGCCAAGGCGATCGGTCCACAGGACGTCCTGAGCGTCCTGCTCACGAACTTGAAGGTCCAGGACCGTCAGAGTCGTGTCTGTTCCACCGTCGCGATCGGTAAGCAATCGATCTTTTCGAAGGTCGTGCGCGAACGGTACTGACTGCAGCCTTTCTCGCAGCCATTGTGGCCGAGACTTGCGGTCCCTTCACTTGCATCCCCGCGATCCTGAATGAGTACCGCACGCCCGAGCTGAACGTCCGGAACGGTTGCCTGAAGGCCATGTCCTTCCTCTTCGAGTACATCGGCGAGATGGGCAAGGACTACATCCACTCGGTCGTCACTTGCCTCGAGGACGCCCTCACGGACCGCGACCAGGTGCACCGACAGACGGCCGCCTCGATCGTCAAGCACCTTGCGCTCGGCACGGCCGGTCTCGGTGTTGAGGACGCACATCTCCACCTCCTCAACCTCATTTTCCCCAACATCTTTGAGAGTAAGCTCACGCTCCTTGCGCCTGGCCCAAGTGACTCAACACGCTGACTTCTTCACCGACAGCTTCGCCTCACGTTATCGGTGCCGTCCTGGACGCCATCGAGAGTATGCGGATCGCGCTCGGCCCCGGTATCGTGCTCGCGCACATCCTGCAGGGTCTCTTCCACCCGGCCCGAAAGGTCCGCGAGGTTTACTGGCACGTCGTAAGTGGTGCTTCCGCATATCATCGCCTGCCAGGTATGCGTCGCTGATCGGTGAAACTCGCGCACAGTACAACTCGCTCTACATGGGCGCGCAGGATGCCCTCGTCGCGTTCTATCCGACCCTGGATGGACTGAGCGACGAGCGGAACGTGTACGAGCGGGACTCGCTCATGATGTGGATTTGATCCTTGTAGCAGTACGACGCAGTGATGCATCTCCAATTTTCGACTCGCTTGATCTTGCCGGCGGGATAGTACGGAAGGAGAGAACGGATGGTATAATCGGTACACGTTCCATCGCGCTGCGACACAGATGCGGACATGCGGACAAGGGGGGAAGGCGAGCGCATGGAGGAGTAGGGAAATTCTAGCGAGAGCGCGTCTGTCCGTCATCACGCCTCGGTTGATGTCGGTGCCTCGCCCTCCTGCTGCGCGCCGTCCGACTTCTTCTGCTGCCCGCCGCGCGGACCGCCCTGCCCGCCCGTCCGCTTCTGTCCGCCTGCTGCCCGACCGCCGACGCGTTGAGAGTCGCGGTCGACGACGCCGCCGGCTGCGCGGACCTCCAT
>JACLAD010000012.1_pt1 | contig 31079 bp, 19 predicted proteins | sample 8027901 | NCBI WGS metagenome assembly JACLAD01 (sample SAMN15725071, study PRJNA655200) | protist metagenome | isolation source: fluorescence activated cell sorting (FACS) single amplified genomes of... | place: Spain: Blaines Bay Microbial Observatory, Mediterranean Sea | collected 2016-07-05 | reverse complement strand
CATCCAGTTTGATGTAGGAGAAGTTGTTTTGTGATGTGTAAGAAAAGTGTACAAAAAGTATTCATGTAGTAGTAAATCAGTACAAGTGTATACCCCAAAACAAAATTATGGAAGTGTTTATAAAAATAAATTACAGTATGTATGTTTGTTTTCTGTCTAATCTCCCCACCTCTTCTTTTCAAATTCTACAAAAACTATTTTCACCATCTACATTATTTTGTAATACCTATCTGATTGTATGTACAATTTGCAAACAGTAAAACAGTATAGTACGGTTTTGTACTATACACATTTTTTCCAAGAAGTAGTAAGACACCATGTTGAAGAAGCAGTTTACCGAGCGCATCGGCGAGGGTACATTCCAACTTTTTTGAAATCTCTTCAACAGCATTTTTGAATCATTTGACAACGGTTTGTATAGGACAACTAAAGGTTTTGTAGTAAAATAGTCGTAAAATAGTATTAAAAAATGGAGGATCTTCAAAAAGTAAAAGGGCTGTCGGGTTTTTCTGACCAAGAGAACAAATTTTTGCAGATGGCCGTTCGTATATTTTGCGCACACATTCTGGCCACAAAAACATTTAAATCTTCTTACATTTTCTATACGAATTATTGTTTTTGCAACAAATATGTATATCAATGTAATCAGGGAGGGTGAGTAGGGCCCAGCCCTCCAACGCCGTCCACGTAGACCCCGAAGAAAATGCCCAAGCCCAAGAAGAAGTAAAAAACCATTACTTTTTACATAAAAAGCATTAAAATTTCTTGCAAAAACATTTATTTGACTGCGTTTTTGCGGCGCGAAGCGCCGCAGTAGTTATGTCTTCGAAATGTCAAAATGTCCTGTAACGAAATATGCAACGAAATGTCAAACGAAATGTGCAACGAAATTCAAATCGCTATTATATATGCTCCAAATGACTTTTCGGACCAAAAAAGTGACCAAAATCGACACCCAAATGTCAGATAATGCACATATACGTGCACGGGAAGCATATTTCGGCATCACAAAAGTGACAAAAATCGACCTCGAAATGAGACCAAAAGTGCCAGAATGCACGTATATGTGTACGAATCGCGCCTTTTGGGACCACAAAAGTGTCAAAAATGGAACTCGAAATGAGACCAAAAGTGTCAGAATGCATGTATATATGCTCGAATCGTAGCTTTCGGGACCACAAAAGTGACAAAATTCGACCTCGAAATGTGTCAGATGTCCTAGAATGCACGTATGCATGCTGGAATCGCACCTTGGGGGACCACAAAATTGACAAAAAAAGACCAAAAAGTCACCAAACGCATATATACGTGCACGAATCGAACATTTTGGTGTCGTAACCTATCCAAAAATGACCAAAATGCGCATGTCCTCCAGATAAAGTCACCTATGTCACAGTCATCGTCTCGCAAAACATTTACTTTTGCTGATATGATGATGTATGAAATATGTTTGTGCACACTTCATCGTTCACATTTTGCGGTGATTTGATCTGCAGGCGTCGAAAAAACGTCTGACTGAAATTACGCCAAAATCAAATGAACAATTTGAGCAAACAAATTCTTCTACGTACTGGAGGGTGTGGCTTCGCGCCGCTCAGCGCACCCTCCAGTGCGCAGTACTGGTTGTATGTTTTTCATTAATTTTGCAAAAGGTCGAGAAGGAGGAATTCGAAATGCATCATTTGCTTATCGCCCTTGACTCTGCGCTGTCAGACCCATCTGCCGTCAAAGGTAATTTTATTTTTTCGACCATTTTCACCATACAAAACATCGATTTTGCATTAATTTTCTTGTGATTGAATAGATTTTGTGTTGTCTTTGGTATAATTTTTGTTTTTGTATTTTTGTGAAAAATTTTGTGAACTAGATGGAGAGGAGGAAGACCTTACTGAGAGCCAGCAAATGCAGGCAAAAAATGAGGATATGGCTGATAAGTTATTGCGGTGTATTCAGAAAGTTATCGTACTTCTTTTTTTGACTTTTAAAAAGTTATCAAAAACTAATAACAATCATGAAAACACTATCGAAAATGCGTACAAAACAACAAATTTGTATACCATGTCTGTTGTTTATTTTTTTGAAACTTTTTGTGTTTTTGTAATTTTGTAATAAGGCTGCTAACTCAGCAAGAAGGACATCTGAAAAGCTACAGGATTTTATATTAGATTTTGTAGGGTATGTACCTGACAAACCTTTGCCGCCGGAAATGGCAAGTGACCACGCGATTGCTGCTAAAGTACGTTCCAGGAAAGAACACAAAATGACACAAAGATACGAAAACGTTTTCAAAAGTAAACTGTTTTGACACGTTTTAGCAAGTTTTTGAATGTTTTTTGTACGTTTTGAATTTTTGTGTTTTTTGTAAATTTGTAAGACGGAAAGGAGGATAGCATATTGGCAGAGTTACAGAAATCGGAATATGCAGAAATGGCAAAAGACAGATCACCAGGATCCTGCCAAACCTACACCTTTATTGCTAGGTAGACATACTAACTCAAAACTTAACAACTAGGAAAAACATCAAAACCAATGCGGAAAAACAATAATTACTTTTTGTATTGATTTTATTTTTCTTCACACATTTTTCTTACTGTTTTCTTTTTTGAATTTTTATGTTTGTTAAATTGTTACTAGATTGGAAGAGAACAGATACTAAGACGAATGAGATCGTGCTTGCGCATACAAAACGTCTTGGTTCTCCTCCCCCAGAACGTAAGTCTAGGAGCACCTCGCCGATTCCCAACGCTAATAAGATCAAGTCGAATCAAACACCAAATTCTCCTTTACGGCAGGTGTCCCCGGAAGGTCGTGTCTTACCAAATTTAGAGGCGATTCAAAAAGTATTCTTTGAACATGCCTTAAACGAACCTAAAACCTGGTTGAAAAACAAAGAACCTAAAAAGTCGGTTACTACAAGCACAGAGCTGCCACCCGAAATAATGAAAGAAAACGCGTCAGGGTTACTCACGCAAGACAAAAAGCGGGCGGAACATGTATTTTACAGGTTAGAAAAGATGATTTCCAACGCTAGCCCATTGGTCAGCAAACGCCTAAAACTACCTCCACTACGTACTACCCCTAATACATCAGTATCCCCAACACGTACAAGCATTTCCCCAAAACGTACTAGTACCAGCAGTATTACATCACAAGGTATTACATCACAAGGTATTGCGTCGCAAGCTACGTCACAAGCTGCTAGGAGAAAGTCTAGTATTAATGTAACGAATTCAATGTCTTCTAGTAGTAATGCAAGGAATAATGGTAATCACAAGACAAAACCAGAGAAGCCAAGATTTGACGTACTACAACATAAATCTGTGCAGGAGTATACCCATGGGAAAATTGATGAGATTCACGAATGTATGCATGAGACTTTTAATAAATGGGGTTACTACCCTAGACAGGATCATGAATATACAGACTCAGAAGAGGAAGGATGTACTACAGAAAAGAGTATTGCCAGTAGTCGGAAGGTCGTAAGGGCATGTACACAATCGTTAAATCTAAGATCTGCAAGAAGTATTAGTGGTGAGGGTAATAATGTTACTAACAAGAGGTCGTCTGCCCTTGCTACTTGCAATCGTGAAAAAGTTGACTTATTGCGAGATACATTGTCTGATCTCAGTCTAGATTTGAAGCACGTCGATGTGGATGACCAACCACCCGGAGCACCCATCTGCGGTAAGGCCAGACCCTCCCACGAGAATCTTACTACGTTTGAAAACATATTCAATGAGTTGTGTCAGAGTAGGGATGATATACGAAAAGTCTTCAGACCTATTGCTAACGGCGAAATCCCCTTCTATTCCTTTAGAAATTTATTGCTATCAAGATGGCCTGAAGAATCAACTAATGCCTTATCTCATACGGAATTACTACGTTTATATTATCATCTAACCCATTATGGTAATCTTTCTCTAGAAATGATGGGGGACATTTTGACATTAGATGCACTAGATGTTTTGTTGCAAAGAGATTCGTTGCCTTATGGCAAATCTCGACCAGCATCGCCGTCTCATTCAGTCACGGGCACTCTTAACGTTGAAGATAGCGATGAAGAAGATCTGGAAAGTGAGGCGCATACAGAACTTCCGCCAGTAAAACTAAACAAGTCGTTTGTTGATACAAGTTACACACATGAGACATTGCGACCTGTACATGCCGCAAGCGAAGATTGGGTGAATTCCCCAGAATATAAGTACTTCCAGGAATGTGGGAAGATTGGTAAGTTACGACCGGATATGCCGAAATTCATTGTAGACCGTGCGGAAGATCTACAACTTGACATAGATGGGCAAGATGACGTGCAGGCTTTGATTGTTCCTATTGGCATGTTAAACAAGCCTGTCAAGAATTTCACACTTAACCAGTCTATCCCTACTGGTCTATGCGAACTATTGTCTTCAGAAACAGTAACAAACTTATTGCCGGCGTTGGAAAATTTTACAATCCTAGAGCATAGTACGGTAAATAGCGCAAGTTTTGCATGTCTGTCTACGCATTTGCCTTCTATGGATCAGCTTCAAGCTTTAAAATTATCTGGGGTGAGGATTCCTAACGACCAATGGGCTCCGCTAACAGAAAGTCTGAAGGAATGTAAGTCCCTAAATGAGTTGAGGATTGCAGATACAGGTCTTGGTAGAGACTCACAACTACCCGTAACAGCCCTATCAGAATTTCTTGAAGTGTCAAGTAGTCTAAGAGTACTTGATTTGTCGTATAATCACTTTATGTCTGAGGGGTGTAAAGACCTTGCCAACGTACTGCCAAGTACGAATGTACAAGAGCTTGATCTATCAGGAAATTGTGGGGGCTTTACGAGGGTAAAGGATGATGGCGACCAAACGAACATGTTTGACCACGACATTACTACATTCCGTATTTATTTACAAATTTAAGAAAACCAATCAACAACATATTATAAATTTATTGGTTTATTGCATATTTTGTTGTTGATTTGTAAACAGATCCGATTTTACATCTCCTGGAGGCGTTGAGGAATATGCAACACGTCGAGAAGTTGTTTTTGACGAATTGCATGTTAAGCTACGAGGCATGTTTGGTTTTGGAGCAGGCTATCACGGCGCACCCCGCGCTGTGGTATTTGGACATGGGTAAGTTTTATATACAAAAACAAATGTCATAAGAATGAAAATCGATAATAAAGTAATACAAAAATGTGTTGTAAGTTTGTGCCGAATTTCAATGAAAGTGTAACGTTCAAATAATAATGATATCAATCGTGGCTCGATTTTATCTAATACCAAACATTTTTTATTTTCAAGTCTAGTTCGAAAGTAATTTAAAGCGGTCAAGGTATAAAAATGTCCGGCAAGCTAGCTCAAGCGGCCTGCGTTATGTCAATGTATCTCCGTTGCGGCCGCGTAGGCTTCTCTACAACCCGCCAGGCTACCATTCGACTACCAGATACATATCCTATAGTACCTTTACGTGCTTTAACTACTACTAGCGACCCTTTCAATAGTATTCAAGGCACTTCAAAAGGTGGTAAGAATCTTCTGTCAAACGAAAATCGCAAGTCCAAAGTACATGATTTTTATAGTGTGGAGGTGTCTAAGAAAGAGTTGTCTACGAAGCCTAAGAAGTTGAAAAAACGGCAGGGCAGTATGGTTCAACATGATGGGAATTTATTACTGGAACAAGGTTTGAGTGACCATTTACAAATCCAAATTTTAGGTGAAGGGGTTAAAGGCAGTGTATTAGTACGACCCAACAACGTAACAGAAGATTCGCCTTGGCTAAATATAGCTGTTAGGGTTAGGTCTTATTTTACAAATTACGTATCTGGTGTAGTAAATTACGGCCCTTATTCAGACTACATAAAGTCTGGCAACAAAACTAAAAGTCTAGAGAAATCGACAAAATCGCCATTAGTTTTTGTATTATTAGAAGACAAGTCGGTGTGGTATTTTCCAGCGAAACTAATGCAAGCCAAAGCCTTAAAACCTATATTTAACATGAAGAAAGGCAGCCGTCACGACAAGTTACTAAGAAGATCTCTATCTCCTACGAATAATATGCCGTTTTTGGCGAACGATCTTATAAAAGCATATTTTTCAGGTAAATATAATATGGGGAGTCTCGAAGATTTTACTACGCCTATATCAGAAAAGTGTAAAACAGAAATGGAATCCAGAATGATTGGCAATAAGCTGTTAGATATCATGGGGTTGGAATTTACAAATCCAAAATACACATACGACGTTGTAGATGGTATTATAACATACAACGGCGTAGATATTAACGTACAAGAAAAAACTACATCTTCTACAAAAACAAGTTACGCTACTTTAGCATGTCCCTTAGGCACGCTCAAGACAGGTAAGAAACGGCCGTATGATGTCAACGATTTCGACTTATTAATGGCGTATTATCCACCTAGCCATTGTAAACGTGAAACAGCAATCTTCGTGATACCTACCTACGCCCTACTTGAACATAAGTTAGTAAAAGACCGCAAGAACAAAATCAAAGGTCAGAAAAGTGTGAGTCTCGTAGATCCAGATTTTGAACGGGAAAAGAAGCGGAAGAACGTATGGGCTTGTCAGTATGAAGTAGACCTTACTGACAGCGAGGATGCGCAATCAAAAATGACTGCTATTCTAGAGTCTATACTAACCTGGAAAAAAAATGGTAAGGTCGAAATACCCTTTCTCATTACTCCCCCGAGTAATGGGTTCATCACTGACGATGGCTATCTTGTAGTAGATATTTCTAACCAAAAAAGTGCAAAATCTACAAGGAAAAGTACAGATTCTAATTCTAGAAAGAAAAGTACAAAGAAAAAAGAGAATTTGTTGACGAAGATGAAACTGCTAGAACCGCCGAAACAAAAACTAGCCCTACCTTCTCCAGAACTTACCACTAATACAGACGACAAGAACAACAAGAACAACAAGAAGTCGAAGAAAGAAAAGCAAAATTTGTTAAAGTCTGGTAAGAAGCTAAAGAAATCAGGTATGCTGCTAGAAGAACAGCAAGTACAAAAGTCACCAGCACCTCCGCCAGAGAAGAAGAAGCTCGCTCCGCCTACAAAATTAGACTTCCCCATCCCAAAATCTACTAAAAATAAGAAAGCTGGTAAATGTTTTTCTACCTCTGCTAGTGCTAGCACTAAAACAGCAAAAAGTACAAGTAGTAGTACCAAAACAGCAAACAAAAAAAGATTTAGTAAGGATAGTAAGGATGAGAGTAGTTTAGTGCAGAAAATGGTACAAGGGGTGATGACCGCGTTGTGGCCGTCGTAAATATCTTCATTACAACTTTGGCTCAATGATTTTGTGTAAATGATGTCTTTGTACGTGGCAAACATTTTTTTGTATGCAAATTTAGTACATTTTGTGTTAAATGTTAGGTGATAACCCCATGGGATCCCAAGGTCTGCGATGTATCTTAAGGCCAATAGCCATGATCAACTCTAATGTCACCTTTTTAAGCATCGCCGGCGTCCGCCCATGTTCTGTCTTTCATTTTGTTGTACGTTTTCAAGCAAATATCTTAACAACTAAATAAAATGTTATAGAAATAGCAAACATTTTTTTGTATACTATATAGGAGTTCTCGTACGCAGACCCCACCATGGAGTACAACCTCAATCTTGGCAATCCCTACATGCGATCTTTAGTCCTAGCGCTGGTTAACAAAAGTATTCAAACGAAGTCTAACCTTCTTGATGTCTTCACTAATATCGAATGGACAGATAAGCCAGATGGAGCATTAAAACCTATAAAAGACCTACCATTCATATCGCAAGAAAATGGGAAGTACGTTATCGCGACAGCTGGAAAGTGCAAGTTCCAATACCGCACGGCGTACCTTTTTTACAAAATCTTTAAAACAAAGCTAAAACTTAAATTAAAACATACAAAACAATACATTTTTGTTTATATTTTTCAAAATTTCATTCATTTTTTGTGAATTTTTGTTGTTTTTAAAATTTTAGGTTTGATGCCACAGAAGTCGATCCAACGGCCGCGTTGAAGAAATTCTGGAGGAGTCGCCGTATCACTCTTGGGCTTGCGCGGTAAACTTCAAAAAGCTGTTTCAAATTACAAAAAGCACGTAAAAAACTTAAAATTTGTAATGTAAATTATTGTTTTTTGTTAATTTTGTAAGGTTTGTAAGTATTGCGGGCGCATTCCGGGCGGTATCCTGTGACTACGACGGTATCGCGATGTTTGTAAAAGCCTTGTCGCTGGATGTGATTATGAAAATCTGCCAAGTAGATCAAAATTTACTACAAATCATTCAAAAACTAATGTTTTTGTAGTAAAATGTTAGTAAATTTATATGCTTTTGTATGAAAAGGTAAAGTATTTTTTGAAGATGCTCAAAGGAACCTTGTCAGCCGCTGTACCATTCGTTGGCCGGACTCTTCTACCTACTCTCGAAACTGTTGACCGCATGGCTATGTAAACATTTCAACAAATTTTACAACAAAAACATTCAATTTTGTTATTTTTTGAAAGAGATAAACAGTCTTTACAAAATTCTTGTTGTTTTGTATAGTTATGATCTCATCGAGAAACCGCGCGATGCAATGATGGTTAAGAATATTACCAGGCGGTTTGCCTTTTTCGAAGCCGCTAACCCTACGGGCCATTATGAGTACATTTTCCTTACAAATCTAACAAAAAAGCAAACATTTTCATTGATTTTGACGTTTTCTTATCAAATTTTTTAAGAATTTAAAAATGTCAAAATTTGTTAGGTTGAATTTGTCGAATCCAGCAGACAGGACGGTGGGAGAGCGTGTCCTCGCAGTGAATTTCTGGCATCAATCTCGCATGAGTAAATTGAATAAAAATACAACATAATCGTTGATTTTGTATTCAAATTTGGTTTATATTGTGTGCTTGTTTGTTGATTTTTATTTTTTTAGATATTTTGGAAGTACCAGATACGTCCAGGCTGGGAAACAGAATTTTCTTCAGAAATGCGAAAATCTCCGGACAGGCGACCGACGTCGATTTGGATTTTGTCCTACCTTTCCAAGGTGAATTTTCGTTTGACTATGCCTCTCCCATGCGCCTCGAGAAGGGTATTCCACCTCTAAAAGCAAAGCTATTTGATGCGGTCTGCAATGCTATGACAGCCTCTGAATGCAGCCAGACTAACAAACTTCGAGCGCTCACCTCTATTTCACCCAGAATCGCACTCTCTCCGCAGCAAGTATCAAAGTCAACAAAAAAATGTTTGCTACTACTTTTTGTATTTTTTAATAAATTTCGTTGTTGTTTGTTGAAAAAAACATAGATTTTGAAGGTGGTAGAGCTTTTCCCAGCTAGTGATGATTTACCAAAACCCGAGGTCAAAAAGAGCGGTAAACGCAACGCTGGCTCCAAGGCAGATCGTAAATCGCGTACACACATTTTTTTTCTACAATACAATACATTTTTGTTGATTTTTGCACAAGATACAATGTTTTTTGTGTAAAATCGATAGAAAAAACAGATCTACAAGATGAAGAAAAAGATGAGAAGAAGATCGACAGACGCCCTACGAAATTTAAGACACAGGTCTCCTTTTACCGCAATGACGACGAACCCACTAGACCTCGTAAAATATCAACAAAAAAAAAACTCTTTGCAAACATTTTTTTATAAATCTATACATAATTGTACAATATTTCTACAAATTCATACATTTTTGAAGTTTTAACTTCTTATGTAGATTTTGTTGTTTTGTCAAATGCTAAACATAGGTACTGGCGTGTTTGTATGTCTGTTTAATCGATGCACGGATAACCCGTATTTGGTCACTAACAACATCCTCTACAATACGAAGGTTTTTAGCAAGGGTGATAATGAGGATATCCGGTTGAAGCTCGGCCCCCCGGCGGTGTTTGATGCTATGGGGGCATGTCAGCCTGGAACTAATTTGTGTACGACTTCATGAAAACATTTTTCACTGGTTCCTCTTTTCTTCTCGGATCTGTTTTGCGCTGGAAGCCATGTGGTAGCAGGCCGAGACCCACTGCGCCACCTTCGATGACTTTTTGGTGCGTCACGCGAAGATGGCCGTTGCGTTCCTGCTTCGCCGGAAGTGCCCGTATTCAATCTTCCCCCCCGCCTGGCTTTGCTCCAATTTTTATTCGCATCTCTCCGGCTTGCTTTCTTTCGTTCATTGTGTTTGTTTTTGAAATCATCTGCTCAAGGCAACACCCCCGGCAACCGCCATTTTGTCAACATGACCATCAACGAGGAGTGGGTCATCGCTAAGTACCTCATCGCCATCGCCGCGAAAGAAGACGGCGAAAACATGCTCAAAGTAAACATTTTCCACTCGAAAAAATGTTTTTTGTTGTTTTCAACATAAAAAACATCATTTTTTGTGATTTAAAATAGGTCAAATGGTCCGAAGCGTCTTTCCTCTCAGATGGCATGATCGATTATGACTACATGATTCCCGCAACCTGGTGTCCGGTAATTACATTTTTTCAAAACGAATTCTTTGCAACAACAAAAATCAAATATAGCAGTATGTTTTCAATTTGGACTACGTTTTTGTTAGTTGTTTGCATGTAACTTTGAATTTTTGGTTACTTTTAGGATCCTCCCCATGAAGGGGATCTGGCGTTGACGTATGTGACGGAGGTGCCTGAATTCTATCTTGGGGAGTACCGGTTCAAACTTGGCTGTCAACTACTTGGATGGCAAAATGGTAAGACCAACAAGGATTTAGGCTATTGGTGCGCGGGAAATCTTCACTACACCAAGAACAACAAGAAGAAACGATAATTGATTTTTTCGTTTCATGCAATCTAATTAACAACCTGCAACAAGAACACATTAACAATCTGCAACTAATTAACAAAATTTCCAAAATATAACATTCTAAAACAAGTAGCTTAGTAATAACAGTATATTTCACCAATTTTCTAACAATTTTTCAAAAAGCAATCGATATTTCCAAAAATCTAACAAACTACAAATTTCCAAATTACTCATTTCTTGTCATGTAATTTGCAACTTTTCCAACTTGCAAAAATGGAAAAGTAGGTGCAATCGTTGTTTTGTTGACTGTATGTATTGTCAAAAACGTGGTATGTATGTCTGTAAAATAAAAATGTTTGTATAAAAAAAAAACAGAAGCAGTCTTCTAAAAGAGCATGCCGCCCATGCTGCCTTTACAATAATCTTACACAAGCGACTAAAAACACAACCCACTAAAAAAAAAATAATACAACATTTAAAGCTAAAAAACATCAAAAAGTAAATTGTGGTACATGGATTATATATAGCAAACATTTTTTGCGCACACAAAATTTTGAACCGACTAAAAACACAACCCACTAAAAAAATACAATCTTAACTAATTAAATTTTTAAAAAGCATCAAAAAGTATACTAAAATTGTGGTACACAGAGTGTATATATAGCAAACATTTTTCCGTATACAAAATTTTGAAACCGTAAATTTATATTAGTAATTAATAAAACAAGTGTGGTAGGTTGTTGCCATGATAGCGCCGCCGCCGATCGTCGGCCAGTATGAAAAGGCCGTCGCCAGGTTTTCTTGCCAACAACAAAAACATCAAAAAGTTAACAAAATAATTTAATAATGATTACAAGAAAAACATTGGTTTCGCACATTTTTGTGAAGTTTTTTATGGTTGTAACTTGTTTTAGCACACCTATAGAGGAGGAGTCAACCCGAGACACACCCCAGGCCTTAAGTCTAGGTAAGCAAGTGTGTAAACAAAAACGACGACAAAAAATCTACAGTACTATAGTTGTTTGCTTTCTAACTTTTCGAAAACATTAACACTTGTATTACATTTTGCTGTATGGGTAATAATTTGTGTGGAATGTAGAAAAGAGTTGCAGCCTGCAGGAAGACCCAACGAGGGAGGCGTCTACATTGTATTTTGACGAGGGAAAGAACGCATTTCAGGACGACCTACTCGTTCTCTTCCGGTAGCCTTCAAATATTTTTTTTGAAAATTTTTTCTACAACAAAACCAATTTTTATTTTACGAATTTTGTAAATTTGTTGTAAAATAAGGCATTTTGATGATGATGGCAATGGTAAAATTAGTAAGTCCGAGTTTAGAAAGATCCGCCAACATGCCGAGCGTTATGGTTGTATCTTCGGGCAGAAGAATCTCGAAGATACGATTTTTGATGAGTTGTCCTTACAAACAATAGAGAAGGAAATCTACAAAACAGAAACTTCTAGAACCCCTCCTAGATCACCTCACAAACCTAGTTGTAGTTACGAATCGCCGGCTTCTAATAAATTGAGAAGAACTCCCTCTGGCTACCCTTGCACGCCTAGGTAATTACTTGTTCAACAAAATCTAACACCACAACAAGATCATAAAGACCTTTTTGTTTTGTGTATTTTTCGTAAAAATCTTTGTTTCAATGTTTTGTGTAATTTTAGCACGCCGGGCGAGCCGTCAAAGCCACCAGGGATTGATTTCTACAGGTTTCATCGCTACCTGTTGAAAAGACACGCGCGACATCCCAAAGCTGTTAGTGATTGGTTGAAGCATAGTGTGCAAAAATTGCAGGATAGTGTTGGGAAGGACAGAAAGCCGGATTGGCAGTCCAGACTTACAGTTTCTCTCCAGCTTGGTGATGGGGCATCTATTTCACCTGAAGGTAGCTTACAATCTATGCAAAAGCAAGTAGTAGCAACAGAAACTGCACAAACCCACACAGAAAGTAGTACTAGTATGGAAATTTTGAAAGAGGAGGAGGTTGTTTCAGAATCTGAGATTGCTCAAATTTGGGAACGCGCGCGTGAGCAAATTTCTAGGGAGGTGTCTGAGAGTCCCGAAATCCTTCGGGAAACACCTGTTTCGGAAACTTCTCAAAAACGTATATTTAGCTTGTTCTTTGCTTTCTGTATTTTGCTTTTTGTACATACGAAATCGTTTTTTGCATCTTGTCAAGTTTTCATTTTGGTTTGGTTTGTAATACGAAATAGCGAGGGCATCGGCGCAGGGTGAAGCAGAGCAAATTCTTGAGGCAGCCGCCCCGCAGGTGCACGATATCCAAACCTGTTTGGACCTGCAGGTACGTTTTTAGTTTGAAAATCGTCAGAAAAAGTAAACAAAGATAGCGCGAGTGTGTAGAATAATGTGTTCGTGTTACGTCGGCGGCACCTGCGCTTTTAGTAGATACTAGACATAGAAACGAGCTGTTGTTTTCATATTCAAAAAGCGTATTTTAGTAGAAAATGTTAAAAAATATTGTTTTTTGAAAATTAAAAGAACGTTGAAAAGTAAATGCCAAAGCGTTTTGACTTTTCCTATGCGTGACTTTTGGTAGTACTTCGTATTTAGATTCTGATTGTGAGTTCTTGATGAGTTTCAATTTTACCAGATGTGCTGAAATGTTTTCTGTCATTATCAGCTATGCGTTTTCTTTCAATATTTTCCAGAAAAATTACGAATTTTACGAAATTCAAGTCTCAAAATTATACACAAATTAACAAAAAGTTAAAGACTGCTATGCGTTGCGACATTTTCGCACAACACCAATTTCAAAAGTCAATTGATTACCAAAAGAATTCAAGATCACCAAATCAAAAGTCAAGCTACCCAAATTCGACTGCCAAGTTTTATTATTTTATACCAGAATAGTCGTGGCAAAAGATACTTTTAGTAAATTGTATTTGTGCAAAGCAAAACAGCAAACCATCTAATGTGTTGAAAAAGTTTTCTTCAAAATGTGTGAGTTCTGTAATAACAACAATTTTGTCCGTCTTGTTATGTGAAAACGTCATTTTTCACAACCAAACACCTACATATACGTCACCTTGTTTTACCGTAACACAAACTCTTTTTCAAAACGAACGCTGCTCAAAATTTACAAAACAATTCTTTTAAAAAAAACATTTCAGAACTTTTTACAAATTTAACTGATCCAATCGCTATTACAACTATACGAAAACGTTAAAAACCTGCTGTTTTTTACTACTAGTCTTAAAATTACAAAAACGTAAATTTGATTTTACAAATTATTGCTACAAAAATTTTGAGAAAAGTAACAGTCAACAACTAATCTTACATCACTACCAGATACATAAAACGAAAACGAAAATTACAAAACGAAACATTTAAACAAAAGTTACAGATTACACTACAATCTAGTTGACAGTTTGGAGGATTACAATTTTTCAAACTTATCCAGCCCAGCACAAAGAGAATTACACATACCTTTAGAATTACGATTTTTTTGCTAATACGTAATTCACAAACTGATACACAAACTAGCTATTTACCAACAGATACACATAAAAATCACAAAAAGTAAAACTAAACCACAAAAAGTTCTTGTTACATTTTAAAGCTTGAAGTAGGACGTCGTTTAGCCTTTTATGTTTTTACAGAAGATCATGAAGCTCATTAGTGAGAGTTCGAGTTCATCGTTTCACTCGTGCGTTAGCAAAGTTTCTATGCTACACACTTGTTGTAATGTCGATAACGTGAACCGAGACGATTCCCCTTCAGGTACATCAACATTTTAATCAAACAAAACAAAGTTACAAAACATCGCCATGGATACTCAATTAGAAAAAGTTACGTGTATAAAGGAAAAATCTTTTTGTAGAATCAATTTTCGACGTAGATTTCGATTTTTAAGTCGTTTTTTATTTTGAAAACAAGAAATTTTAGAAATCGGAATTTTGCGATTTGTCGTTTTTGGTATTCGGATCCATGGTCAGACGAAATTCTGCCTAGGTGTTTCTTATCCAAAATCGACCGTTCTCCTCATGGCAGTTTTCAAATTTCCAAAAACCAATTTCGAAATCCGCTTCATCGAGCTTTTTAGATGTCGTTTGACGCTTTTTTCATCTCAAAACTCGCCTTAAAAGCTTCTGAAAATATAAAATCGTTTTTTCGCCAAAAACATCCATGGCGAGCAAAACAAAGTTACAAAACAAAAAGGAACGTTTTTTGAAGTCGATTTTGAAACTTTTTCGATGTCCATTATTTTTGCTTTTTTGTAAATTATAATTTTTGCTTTTTTGTAAATACACCAGGCGCACCATCCGACTCAGAACACTCTAATTACCAAGAATTCTCACTACCTCACGACAACAGCATCATCTCACCGAAAGATAAAAAAGTAAAAAAACAAAATTCCTCTAATGATAGTACGAAAGCATCTACGCCCCAACGGCTTACAAGAAGGCACAATTTTGCGAAAGGAAAAAGTTCGCAAAGAAGTAAAAGCAGCGACTGTACCAAAGTCGAAGTGCACGTATCGATTAATGAAGATCAAAATTCGGAGCATTCGGAAGTGGTACACTCTTATTGCACATCACCTGTCAGTGAAAAATTCGCCTCGACAAGGAGTATGTTTGAAAAGGCCTCTTCCACGAAAACACTCGTCGAACGAAATTTCTCGGTACGGAGCATAAGCTCCGTAAGACATCACTCTTGTAGCCCAGTAAGACAGTCATACTCCATTAAAAGCTTGACAAGTTTGAAAAGCCCTACAAGTGTAAAAAGCCTCAAGAAAGAAGTACTAACCATACATCATCAAGACTCGAATGACCACCTAGGGATTCCTCATCGAGATTCTTACGAGGTGATCAGACATAGTATGGAACTGCCAACTCCTACCTACTCAAAATCTAGCAACGTCGAAGATGACAATATCGAGTCCGTACAAGAAGTTGCACCACCGCAAGAAAGCAGTAGTCTGAAACAAAACAGTCTCAAACAAAATACCGACGAATCCCTAGAAAGAACTTTTGAAGAGTTACTCCTTGAGGAGGAAAATTGCGTTCCATTGGCCAAACTAAAATCCAACAAGTCTCAAGATCTATCTAAGGAAAGTGGTAACAATATCAACATAGATACTAATGTCGTCAATGATATTAGTGATGAATCTGATTTACACAAACAAGAATCTAATTTACAAAAACAAGATTCGCTCGAAAGTAAGAATGACAGTAAGAAAACGTTAGAAATGCCGAGTGAAGAATATCGAGCGTCCATAGCTTTTCCTAGTCCGGATAATTTGGACATTCCGAGCGTGGCAAGTGAAGAGCATCTGGCAGGTGTAAGCCATCTTAGTCAAGCACCATTGCCAAAAGATGACAGTGTTGATAATTGTAGCGAGCGGTCGCATCGTTTGCGTATACCGGCGATTTTTGGTAGTGCGAGTTCGAGTGTGAGGGATTCGAGTCTCGGGCGAGTCAGTATCGCCGCGCCAATTCAAGACAGCGACTGTGACGTAAGCCACACAAAATACGAGCCAATCACGAGTTCAACACAAAGTTATTTTCAAAGTAATTATTTATATGTTTTTTGTTGTAAAATACAGTATGAACAAGAAAAGGAGCAAGGCCTGGCGACGAATGTGAGGTGTGCTATGGAGCAGTTCCTCACCTTTAACGGTAGTGTTCCCGGTATGTACGAGCGCTATGAGAACCTTTGCAATATGGCGGGCTTCAGCGAACGACCTACGTATGAGGATATGAGCAGACAAGTTCGGCCTGATTGCAATTATAGTCAAAAGGCAATTTTTGATAGATTCATTGGTGTGAGGATGAACAGGCCTGAATACAAATCTCAAGATCTGGAAGGATGTACGGTTGTGATTATTGGCGCTGGGCCTGTGGGTCTCCGCAGTGCCATTGAGGTGGCGCTTTTGGGTGGTAAGGCTGTGGTGTTGGAAAAACGTTGTGATTTTACTAGACCTAACATTCTTCATTTGTGGACGTGGATTCAGTACGACCTTATCGGCCTTGGTGCCAAGGTTGTTGATCCTAGTTTTGGCGCTAGTTCAGCCTTTTTGCATATCGGCACTCGCGATCTCCAAATCATCCTATACAAGGTACATTCATTTTTTTCTAGCCAACAAAAAAATATTTGCTAATGTTTTCAACAGGTTTCTGTTTACATATTACCAAACTTGTGTTAAAAAACAGGTTTGTCTGTTGCTCGGGGTCGATATCCATTTTGGTTACAGTTTTGAAGAAATCGAACTATCGGGAGCATCTCCTCAAATCGTCGCCACCCACGTTGATCATGGTAGATGCCTCTTCCCCGCGGATACTCTTATCGATTGTGGTGGAGTGTACGTTCTTAACAAACCAAATCTTAGACACAATCACCAAAATTGTAAAAACGTAAACATGAATTTTGGATTTTGTAATACAGGCACAAGCCGGCAGCCACAAAGGTCGACCTAGAATATTCCAGCGTGAAAATGGCGGACGCGATCGGAATGGTCGCATCGTTTGAAAACCACAAGACGAAGGAGGAAACGCTTTTGAAGGAGTACATGCATTACATTTTACAATATCCCAAAATAATTACCAAACAATGTATATTCTTGTTGACAAACATTTTTTGACTTCTTTTGTTTTGTAACTTCGGTTAGGTTTTCATGGGCTTGCCAGTACAATACCAAGCTTTTTGATGACATCAAGCGTGTTTGCCATGCGCAGCTAGAAAACGTTGTGTACTATCAGGGTAACGTGCACTATTTCATCTGCACACCTAAGAGATCGAACTTGCTTGAAGAAGGGGTACTTGTTCCTATTCCTGGGTATGATCATTCTCAGCGCGAGGGGCCCCTTGATGGTGTTACGCTAGATAGTGAAAAGGCTGCACTCTACATCGGGAGGATAGCGCAGTATTTTGGCGTGACTAGCGACTTTTACGGCCATCCTAACATGTTTGATTTCTCCAGTCGTTCTAACGCTACTACACCATGTCGAATTATAGGTAAATTTTCAATATTTCACACCAAACATTTTTTTGCTTGTATGTTTTGATCTTGACGAAGTTCTTTAATATTAATTTTTTATTTGAAACAGGTGATGAAGCAAAAGGCGAAACGCCCTTCTTAGTGATGTGCTCGGGAGACAGTTTGCTTGAACCTTTCTGGCCGGAAGGTTTGGGAATCGCCCGCGGTTTCTTGACCGCATTCGACACAGTACATACTACATTTTCCTAACACTCATTTCACACAAAAAATAACGCATCTTTGCAGTTTGCATTTTCGATTTTGTAAATGACTATAGATATGGACATTGAGAAAGTTGAAGAATGCGCGCGGCGACAGGGAAGGTTTAGAAAAGTTGGTCGAAGAACGCTGCGCGACCTTCGCCGTATCCAAGCAGGTGTCCTCTTTTACCAAAGGAAATCTGTTACAGCAAGATGAGCCAAAGTTCACGCTAGACCCCGAAACCCGCTATAAATGTTTCAAGCGATCAGGGTCTTTAAATTAATTAGTAGTGTTGACACAAACGGCGTAATATGCCAAAGTCAAAAAATAATCTTTGTTTTTTAAAGTTAACGCAACATTCAAATTTACAAGTGACAATAAAATCTTTGCGCTGTACAGTTTAGAATTTTTCTCAAACGGGAGAGGTTCAATTTGCAAAAACAAAAACAAGAAGAATGTAAGGGCCACAATCCCATTACTAACTAATATGAATTATCCTCAAAATAATAGCGGTTTTCGTAGCCTATCTTGATATATCATGAATTTGTGGTGATGTCGAACATTACTACAACAACAATAAAGTTTTGGTGTACATTTTAAAAAAGAAAATTACAAAAATTTGGTAAGCAATGATTCAACATTGCTCCGTATATTTTCATTTTGTAATTTTTCTTGACAATAATTAATAGCGTCAATAATTTGGTTTTGATATCATCCATTTTTGTTTTCGTGCAATAGGTTGTTTTTGTAATAGTCTACGTGATCATTGTTGTATGACAACAATCGATATGTTTGTTGATGTTTGCAGTGTTTACTAAACAAAAAGTTGTCAACAGCTATGCGGAGGACGGCCACACTGGCACTAGGGTGTCTGGTCGAAGCTGTTTTTTGCTGGGAGAGTTATTCATACACGATCCCAGACAAACCATGCGCATGTAAGCCAATTTTTTTTTCAAATTTAATGTTTTTAAAATAAATGAAAAATCCGAATTTACTTTTATGTGAAAAGGGAACAAAACATTGTAAAAATAAGGTGATCAGTGCTATGCGGAATTACGGCGGCCACACGAAATCGCAGGGCAGGTCTTACTAAAACAAAAAAAGTTAAAACTGAAACATGAAAAAAAGTTGAAACTGCAAACGAAAATTTTTCCAAAAACGCATTTTTTCATGAAATTTATGTTTTTGATGTTTTTTATTTTGGTTTCGGTTTCCAATGTATTTTTCGTCCGGCAGGTCTTATTAAAATGCGGCTGGCGCGGAAATAGCCACAGTGAAAATAAAAATTTCGTTGAGGTACTTTTCATCAACCAAAACTTTATCATTTGTTTATAATGTATTAAAATAACATTTTTTGTTTTATGTAAATTTGAAATTTGTCTTTTGTTAAGCGGGTTGTTTCCTTATTCGAATTCGGCGATGAGCATGCAGGGTCCTGTTCTCAACCCGACGAAAAAGTACCTTTAAGTGTTTCAAATTTTTAACCGAAATAAATTTCAAGTAAATAAGTAACAAAAGTATTTAAACGTTTATTAAGGTTTTTCAATTTTGTTTACTTAGGTCATATGTAATCAAAAGCTGTTGGGCTATGACCAGTTCTGTTTTCATCATTGCCGCCCGGCCGTCTCTATTTTACCTGAGGAACGTGTATATGTTTTTTAAAAATGATTTTTCAAATTTTCACATATGGAAAAATAATTACATCACAAAACGTATACATTTTTTCATGGTTTTCAAACGTTTGTATGGTTTCTAAATGAAATTGTTTGATGATCATTTAGGTAGAGGAAAGTAAAAGTTTGGCTCTAGGCGTGCGGGGCGGGATCTTACCACACACATTTTGCCAAGAAGCACCGTATGTCTTTAGTTTAATTCTAAAATTCATTTTCAAATTTTCAAGTGTACAACATTTTTTTGTTTTGAATGATTTTGAAATTAGAAATTTGCTTGCAGCGCAGGCGTCTGATTGCAACGGGCGGGATGGTGTGTTCGCTCCTGCTGACGTTTAGCATTTAGCTATGTTGTTTTTTGTTTAGATATTTTTTGAGATGAGTGTCCTGTTCATTCTGCGAGTTCACGCGCGCGCGTGTAGGTTCCCGAGTGCACAATTGGCAATGATTCTCTCTTGAAAAGCATCATCAGTCGTTTGGTCTTGTCGTCTTGTCGAGGAGATAGTAATGCCATTAATGATTCTTGTGTTTTGTTTTTATGCTTTAGCATACACCCGCCTGTCTACTGTTTGAAGAGTATTTTTGAATACAATTTGAGATAAAAATGATGTTTTAAAAAAAAATAGTTCTTTAGAACTTTTCAATGAAAAATTATAATTTTTGTTGTTGTTCCCTCAATTTTTCTTTTATTTTGTTTTTACATCAAAACAATGATTTTTCTTGTTTTTTTGTGTGTGTCCATCTGTCAGTTTTTTTACTTGTTCTTTAGAACGCATTCAAGAAAGCTTTTTTTTCCGATGCTAGTACAGAATAAAACAAAGAAGGAGTTTTAGTGTTCTATGATCTTTTTTTAGAAACTTGCCAAAGTTGAAAACAACGCAAGAAACCTAAGTTTCTTCAAAAAATAATTGAACAATGAAATTGAGAGTTTTTCCTAAATGATTTTTGCATCTACGTGCAGTAATCACTTGCATTTTTGCACTGATTTTGTTTTTAAAATATGTCTGTCACGAAAAATAATGCATGTCTGTACATGTTTGTATGTCCGTTTTACAAAAATGATTTTTTTTCATTGGTTTGTTTCAGTATTTCAATACGTGCTAACACGGTACGAGCTAAGCTATTTCAGTTGTTGAAGAGAACAAACACAAATGAACAAAGTTTTTTTTGAGTTTGAATGATTGCGTTTGAAAAATGTCTGTCGCCAAAAATCAAATAATTTTCCTGATTAATCGCGAAAATATCCGCGCAAATTCAACAACATTCCCTTTCCTAACTATTTTTTCGTAATAAATTAATAAAACTATCTTCAAAAATCCTTTCAATCTGAACGAATACAACAAAAACAAACGATTGCAGAAACGCCCCCACCTAAAGTTATTACCTACCAGAAACTAAAATCAAACGTATTGATATTAAAGTAAGTTTAATACAATTGCATACATTGCTACAAAAATGTTGTACCATACCAAAAGTAAGATGTACGCCCTGTTTGTCATGAGCGGCGTGCAGGCCCTTCACATGGACAGGCTGCGCCGCGTGTTTTGTGGCGGACGCTCGCGCAGCCACAGCGACATCGAGGATCGACCCACCCGTAATGTGGCTGGTGACAGCAGTGTTGGCTACAGCAGTGCAGCTTCTGGTGTTACCAGGAATCTAACTTCCTTGGAGCTAACGTCAGCACCCGAGCTAGCGTCAACACCTGAGCCAGCTCCTATGCAAACACCGGAACAGTTGGCAGCCGAGGCAACGATGCTCCAAGTTATCGAAGAAGCCTTCACACCTTGTCAAGGCAATTCTCATCCCTACCGTGTTATCGAGAGGGCTCTTCGAGAGTACGCCCTTGTGCCTGAGCCGGAACAAGTGGGTGTTTTTTCAGACCGAGTGTTTGAAGAATTATGCCGTCGATACAAAACGGACGTGCGCATAAGTCAACAATTCACACTGTTCCAATTCCATAAGCAGTACCCGTTGGAGCTCTTTTGGCAATTCGTGAAATTTGGTGGCCGGGTTGATAGTGAATATCGCCTTCGTCTACTGAAAAATGCTCTCCGAATGATTGAAAGGTACGACGGACGCATCCTACCCATGGTTGCCCAACTAATCCAGGAGTCTAAAGATCGCACTCAACGTCTTATTAAATTCGAAGACGAGAAAACGCGTGGCACCGATCATCACGTGGACGTGAATTTCAACAAAAGTATTCCACATGTGAAAAAACTGAAAAGAAACCCAGATCCTTACACAGATTTTATGGGATCCAAAGCAAATGAGTTTCTCAGTATTGGGAAGTTGACATCTTGGGGCTACAACGAGCAGGATTTGGATGGCTATTTGCTCCAGGAGTGTATGAACACAGGTTTTCCGTTAATCAAAGCGATCTACATTCCTGGCCCCACCCCCGCACATCCAGTGGAATATTTATACCGTGACACAGATGCTGCTCCTCTTGATATGCTCCAAGTTCTAATAGGGTATTGCACTATTGTCCCGCCCACCCCGAGAAACAACGCCGTCCGGAGACCCCAAGGTCAGAAGCGCGTTGTGTTTCAGATGTCTCGAGCACCGCGTCAAGACGCTTATTCTCTTGCCAACACAAATTCTGTCATGAGGTCTGAATTTTTACGTCGTTCAGCCGTGGAATCGCGTGTGCTGGTCGGGTCTGTGAACACAAATTTTGCATCATTTTTCGAGTTCGATGGAGTCCAAAACAACAACATCACGAATATTATTCTACCGGATGGAGATTTTGCCCAGTCAAGTGACGCCGTCAGAAAGTTGAAACTGTTGCAAAAATGTTTGACCGAAAAGAAGTCGGTTATCAAGTATATTTTCACTCATGACAATCTTGAAGGAACAACCCAATATTTGTATAACTCTAAAGACACTCGTCCTGATCACCCGCCGGTCCTCAATTTGCTGGAGGTGCTGCAGTCCGCCCTGGGCATGCCTCTTGTTTTTGTTATGGAGCCGCAACCGTTGCCCCTCCGACCGGATGCCGTTGTGCCTGAACACATCAATGCCTTGCGCCTTGTTGCGGGAAACTTCTATGCCGAGGCTGCCAGGGAAAACGTTTTGCAACTTCCGCGTCCGGATGAGCTTGTTCAATTGTGATTTCCCAATTCCAGTTTTAATTTTTTCAGTACAAGGTACTATTTTTATTTTTATATTTTTGATTTTTTTAGTTTGTTGTTTTTATTAAGATGCAAAAACTTATGCAATCTACGATTTTTTCAATCGTTTTCAAACGCCTCGAAGTCTGAAAACATGTTTAAAGTTATCGCAATTTTTCAATCTTTTAACATCCACGGTCATTTTTCGTTTTGTTCCGCGTGTCCGTCTGTCTGTTTTTTGTTAATTTTTTAGAAAGCATCTAGGAAAACTATTTTTCCTTTTGTTTTCTGTGTGTCCGTCTGTCGTTTTTTTATTGTTTTTTAGAAAGCATCTTAGAAAACTTTCCGCTGTTAGTGCAGAAGAAAACAAAGAAGCGGATTTAGCGTAAGAAACTTTTTTAAAACAAAATATTTGAACAAAGAAATTGTGAGTTATTCCTGAATAATTACCTAAGTAATTCATCATTGACAATTTGTCAATCATGGTTTTTTAAAGTTCTTCTGTTATCAAAAATAGTGCATGTCTATGCATGTATGTATGTCTTTTTGATGGAAACGATTTTTTTTGGGCTGTTCCAATGTTTCAATACCTGCTAGCAAGGTATTAGCTAAGCTAATTTAGCTGTCGAAGAGAACAAAACCAACTGAAAAAAGTTGCAAGTTTTTCTTCATTTTGAATTACTGCGTCAAAAAATGTCTGTCACCAGAAATACATCAAATTGTCTGTTTTTCCATCTACCACCAATAACGTACGATACGTCTTGATCAATCGCGACAATATCTGCGCAAATCAAACAACATTCCATGCCCTAACAATTTTTTCGTAATAATCATAATTTTTTCAGTTTTAACGACTACAACGAAAACAAACGATTGCAGAAACGCAACGACCTACAATTATCACACACAGAAAGTAACATCAAACGTATTGATATTACAGTAAGTTTAATACAATTACGATTACATACATTGCTACAAAAATGTTGTACCACACGAAAAGTAAGATGTACGCTCTGTTTGTCACGAGCGGCGTGCAGGCCCTTCACATGGATAGAATTAGGAGATCCATCAGTGGACTCATGTCCCGCTCGAGCAGCAACAACTCTTCGGCCGCAGCGGATCAATCCACCCGTGATGAGACTGGTTCCAGCGAAGTTGGCTCCAGCAGCGCAGCTCCTGTTGGCTCCAGCAGTGCAGCTCCTGTTGGCTCCAGCAGTGCAGCTCCTCTTGTTGTTGATGCGTTGGGAGTTAACAAAGAAAATTTACAAAGACATGTTGGAAAAACGATTTCAGAGATTTTCAAAAAAGAGTCCGACATAAATGTTGACGCTGAAGTCGATTTCAAATTTGTTTTTCGTGATCGTTATCAAATTTGGACGCCAGCGAATTTTCCAGAAATCTAAATTTTGTCGACAGATCAAAAACGATGTCGCTTACCATGCTTCACGTCATCATACAAAAATTGTGAAATTTCCATTTCACCAAAAATCGTTTGCAGAAAATAAATCGTTTCACTAAAATTGAAAAAATCGCTTTTTCAATCTCTAACTTTGTTTTTTTTTGTTGATTTGTTTCCGGACACTAAGCCAAAATGCGGTTGTTGATACAAGGAATCAAGCTCCCGTGCAAACACCGGAACAAGCGGCAGCCGAGGCAAAAATGCTCGAAGCTATCCAAGAAGCCTTTACACCAAATCAAGGCTGGGAACATCCCTACCGTGTCATCGAGAAGGCTCTTGAACAGTACGTCCTTGAGCCTGCGCCGGAACAAGCTGGTGCCTTTTCAGATCGAGTGTTCGAAGAGTTATGCCGTCAATACAAAACGGACACGCGTTTGAGTAAAATCTGGACACTGTTCGACTTCCAAGAGAAGTATCCCTTGGAGCTCTTTTGGATATTCGTAAAATTTGGTGGCCGGATTGATACTGACCATCGTCTTCGTCTACTTAATGATGCCCTCCGAGCTGGTGCAAAGTTCCAGCGCCATGTTCCTCGACTTTTGTTCAAGCAGGCGTCTGACGATCGTACGCAACGTCTTACTAAATTCAAAGACGAGACGACTCTTGGCACCGATCATCACGTGGACGTGGATTTCGAAAAACGTATACTAAACGGCAAAACCCGGAGACCCCCCAAAGATCCTTATACGGATTTTATCGGACCCAAAAAAAACGAGTTTCTGAGTATTGGGAAGTTGACATCGTGGGGCTACAACGAGCAGGATTTGGACGGCTATTTGCTGAAGGAATGCATGAAGACAGGTTTTCCGTACATCAAAGCGATCTACATTCCCGAAACAAAATTCGTTTCGGGAACCGTGCAGCCACGGCGATATTTGTACCAAGACACGGATGATCGTGCTCTTAATCTACACCGGGTGGGAAGTTAACAAAAACAATTTACTCAGGAGTTCCTGAAACGGTTTTAGGGATTTCGAGAATTAAGTAACATAAATTTTGACGCTTGCGACATTGTTAGAAATCTAAATTTTGTGTAGAGTTCAAAAACGATGTTATTTGCCATGTTTTGTTTCGTTATCCGGAATTTTAAAATTTTCTTTTCGCCAAAAATTGTTTCAAAATTTCGACTGCTGAAAATTCGTTTTCGGTAAATTTGAAAATACTTCAAAATCATTTTTCGATCAGTATTATTTAATCATAGGAATTTTGTTTGTTATAATTATTTTCTTACATCCCGAACACTACTAACCCCCGCCGCGATAAATGAATTCAAGGTTCGAGAAAAGGCTTCAGGTATGTTTTCCCCGGGTCGCAGGCGCTTTGTGTTTCAAATGTCTCGATCACCGCGACAGGATGCACACAATCTGGCCAATACAAATTCTGTCATGAGGTCGCAATTTCTCAATATTGGAGCCTTGGATCAGCGCGTGCTGATCGATTCTGTGAACACACATTTTGCATCATTTTTCGAGTTCGACGGAGTCCAAAACAACAACATCACGAAGATTATTCTACCGGAAGGAAATTTCGGCCGTATTCAGCACATGTTGAAACTGTTGAAAAACTGTTTGGACCACAAGCAGTCCGTCATCAAGTACATCTTCGTTAAAGGAACAAACAATTATTTGTATAATTCTAAAGACACTCGTTTTGAGCAGCCACCGGTCCTCAATTTGCTGGAGGTGCTACAGGCCGCCCAGGGCCAGCCTCTTATTTTCGTTATGGAGCCGAAACCGTTGGTCGCAGAGAATGCCACTGCGCCTGAAAACATGGCTGTTTGGCGTCTTGTTGCGGGCCAATATAAAGAGGTTACCAAGAAACCGGAAAACGGTCACCAACTTCCACGTCTTACGGAATAAGCTTGTTCAAAGTTGATTTCCCAATTCCAATCATTTTTTCTATGCATTATAATTTTTCAATGCATTATTTTTTTCAGTGTATTTCAATGCATTTTTCAATGCATTATAATTAATTCTTTTTTTTGTATTCAAGGCATTTTAATTTGTTGTCAACAAATTATGTCTTTTTCACGCGTCTGTTAGATTTTGTCTATTGATAAATTCTACCAGTTGTAATGTGCAATGTTGAGAGTTCACCTTCCAGAGTTATTCTCATTTAATTCGTAGGATTTACGATTGTTTCAATCCTGTGTAAATTCCTCAAGGTGTAAATGTGTAAAGTTTTATCTTTTTTTGTCTATTAAATCTTTTTTTGTCTGTTAAATCAAATGTCATTTTGTCGTCAATTTGTGATGTTGTTTTGTATCAGCTGTTCACCGTCTAGCGTCACAGTGTTTCAGTTTTTAGAGAAGATGCCATTAGACCAGTAGTTGTAGTTTTCTATGAAAAAATAAACAAGTAAAATTTAAAAGTTTTGAAATGATTTCCGTGCAGGGTTAGGTACTTTAACGTTTGCAAAAAATTCCGTTGCTTTCATTTTCGAATTAGCCTCTGGCAAATTCTGGCAATTGTTGCATTGTCGTCGTTTCTTTTCTTTTTTTTTTCTGTAGTCTTGTTTTGTAATTTAACATATGAAAAACGTATTTGAGTTACAGGTCACAAGTTTGTTCACGGAATTGTCTGCAATTTGAATTCAAATTGTACGTTTTGTGCGTTCGCCTAGTTAAAATATTTAAATTAAAACAACAGCCAAAAACATTTTGCTAAGTATAATGTTTGTTTCGCCAAAATCCGACAAATTCCAAATCCAAATTTTCAACCAATTCTACGCACCAAAACGGTCCATTCAAATTTCACATCAACCAACCATTAAAAACTTTTGTTTTCACAAAACAGCCCACGAAAACGCAAATTATTAACTAGAGATTTACATACAAATTCTGCAATAGTCATACATATATTGCAAGATTACCTTACAGTATCAATTTTTTGATTTTTTCTAAAATAGGAAATTAGTGACCCGAACAAAAAATAATTTATTACAAAATATTTTGATTATCGACATCTACACGAGATCTACATTGCAACACCTACAAAACCTTTTGCAACGCGATTCTAAAGTAACACATACAAAATAAGACCCAAGCACCAAAAACTAGAACAACAAAAAATTCAATAAAAAAATCTGCACGCTAGAAAGTTACATTTAAGACCAGGCAAAACAAGTAATAGCGTAAAAAAATACGTAAAACGCAAAGTACATCAATCACGATATATTTTTTGTACAGAGCAATACTCAATTGCAAAAATTTTAATACAGTATTTTGAAAAATAAAATAATGGGTAGCCGCAACAGCCGTAAGAAAATGATAGCGATGGCGGTACTAATATTTCAAGTTTGGGGTAGCGAGGCTTTGCAGCTGAAGGGGGACGACCTCCATCCACTTTTAAAAAGCATGATAGCGTCCCCCCCTGCGGCCACACCATGTAACCGACACTTCAAATACAAGTTCATCAACAATCCACAACAATATCAAAAACAATCTACAATGTAATGCTTCAATCGTTTTTCAAAATCGTTTCATTTTTGTTGTTGTGAACTAGCGTCGCAAAGCAAAAGAGTGCGAGAATTGTCAACACTACAAGGCCTTCTCAGCCCTATATCAAAACGACATGTAATTACATTTTTTAAAAAAATGATTATTTTCTTTTTTAAAAATATTTCAATAAAAGAAAATAGTTTTATCGAATTCAAAAGTATAATTTTGTAAAATTTGTTGAAAAAATAGCGACGCGATAGTGGTGGTGATACTTTGTTGCAAATGGCGGAGAAGGTATCTCACAACAATGACAAATCAGAGAGCGAACAGAAAGAGAAGGAAGCGGACTCGCAGAAACAAGAAATGTTACGGCAGAAACAAGAGGCGGACGATGCGTCCTTACTTCCTCAGGATGTCACAGACATCCAAGATGTGCTCCTATCGCCTAAAGCGGGACAAGAAGTTGTCGACCTAACCCAATCCCCTAGAGAAGAGAGCGACAGCAAAACCGCGGGAAAAGAGCCAAAGGAAGAAACCCAAACGCCTAGGTAGCTTTTTTGACAACAAATGCGATAAAACATAATGATTATAAAACCAAAAAATAAAAAATTTATGAGAGGTGTATAAAAACATACAAAACCAACGTCAATATCAACATTTTTGTTGTTGCATATTTTGGCTTTGACGTTTTTTGAATTGTTTTTATAATAATTTTGTTTAGGGATCCTACGCTGACTTGTACCTGTCGGTCGTGTGGCATCGCGCAGGACTACGATCTTATGTCGAGGTAAAACTCAAAATTTTCAAAAGTACAACAAACAAAATAGTTCATCAGCAAGCGATCGATCCAATCCTTTTGCAATTTTTTGTCGTCCAGTAGTTTTAAGTTTATGTTTCAATTTTTTTGTTTCTGTTTAAAATTTGTTTTTTAGGTTCCCAGACACGGGCGCGCCTGATATCGGGTCGGCCATGCGGATTCCCCCGGGCGTCCTTGAATTCAAGTACATCTGGGACACAACCAAAAACACCTACACGTGGCGCCGTCTCTGCCCTTGTTTAGAAGAAAATGTCAAATACTACCTCCAAACAGATAATTTCCCATTTGACAAGAGCGCTAGTGAGAATTTTGGGGTATTTGACGCATTCAACTGGGATGAGGAGGTTTCGAAAATGTTCACAATCGATGATGACATGATTGTTGTCAATGACATTGCTTTTTTTAATAGTTTACTATCGGATAGTTGCCTGCCTCTAGAAGAAATGGTTGATGAGCATGTTCCCCAGTACGTGCTTACCGACGTAGAAGTGCACAGCGGGCTGTATCATAGTTATGATTTTAAGGAGGGCACCCGCGTGCGCTTCCGCACCGACAGCGATTTAGACGGTATTTACTCAATAATTTGCCAACTTTATTTTTGATTTCTGAAATCAAAAGTAAAGTTGAAATTCAACATTTGATGAATTTGATTGTTTTAAAACAGGTAAAACTGGAAGGATTAAGAAAGTCAATGTGAACAATATTATAGTGGAGTTAGAAGGGCCTGATCGCCCTGGCAGTGGCACACTTTTCGTCGTCTACCGTACCGTCTTCACAAGTCAACTCCCACCACAACACATTGCTTCATGTCAGTGCATTATTTTCATGTTCATTTGTTTGTTTTGGAACGATTATTAGCTCATGACATGGTGCCTCTGGTTGATAGTGCGCAACCGGTCACGCGCAATCGGCCCCATCCCTTATCGTCTTTCCGTTTTCAGGTCGGGGGTTAACCAAGAAAAATATTTCTTTTGAAAAAATAAATTTTCGAATGTTTTGAAAACAAACAAATTTCCGACTCTCACATTTTCTTAAAAATCGATGTTACAATGACCAATTTTGTTTTTTAAATTTTGCAAATTTTTCCCGGCACTAACTAACCTGCTTCGCGTAATTTCTGTTTCAGGGCATTACTAAATTCACTCTCAGAAGGTTTCCCCACAAGAAGATTAATATCAAGGTAGCAATGCCACCGGCTGAACGTCAACAGCACAACGTCGGTTGGAACGCCACCATAGGCGCAACCATTCTTACCGAACGAAGTGATGCTGCCACGCGGACGGCATTAACAAACACGAGAGGAATCCATGAGTTTAAGGTAAAATGGCATTATTCTAATTGCGCCGATTTTACGAATCAGGATGTACGATTTCACGATCCACTTAAGGCGAATGGGGGGTTGGCCTGTGGCGGTCACATTCATTGTTGCTCGAGACAAAGGCAATTACCCACAACCCTTCTCACTATTGGACCAAATTTTGAATTCTCCTCCAGCCAACATAAATGTGCCCAATGCGTGTCCTACCAAACGCAATTTATACAGCCAATGTGCAGGAATAACGGCCGTTGTCCTACGTGTGGTGACTTTTATAACAATTGCGCCCAGGAAAACCACACGTGTCAAGATTGTCTAGCCTACAAGAAATTCTATACGCACTTATGGACGCACAAAAACAACGCGGTTTGTACCTGCGATGCCTTAATAAATGCCGGCGTGGCCCAAGGCTCGGTGGCATATGCGAGTGATAATGGGAAAAACCAGAAGGTCGGTATGTGCACTAAATGCAAGGTCGATGCGATCATTGAACAACATACCGAAGCCACAGAAGGGGGTTGCGGATGTGATAAAATGGATTGTATGTGGTACCCACTTCTAGCGATGACACGCGAGCGTCGACGAATGCGTGGTGTAGACCCCCGTGACCAGTATGGACACCCCAACCTTACTCAAAGATATGCAAATTTCCGTCTCGCGCAAGAACAGCTAGCTCAAATGTATTACTCCCGTTACCAATATGATCTACTAAACAACCCACATAGATGCGTATATCAGACGCTGGAAAAAACTAGCCCCGAATACAAACTAATCGAGTCCATGATGCCCCCAGGCTCCATTCTATATGTCAAGACGGTCTTGAATAGTCGTTTGTTTCGACGTCATCATGATTTCAACAAGCGACTGCAAGAAGATGCAAGTGAAAACGTAGTTCCCCGCGCCTTGTGGCATGGAGCCAGCCTGGACAATTGCAACAATATCGCGATGAAGGGCTGGAACCGGAATCACGCAAACGCATGCGCTTTCGGCAAGGGATGTTATTTCGCGCACAATTCCTTGTATAGTATGAATGACCGCTATTCACCCTTGGATGTCAACAGCATGAAATACATGATTCTAAGCCTCGTCACGTTGGGGGACATCGAAAAGGGCACCGCCCACCAAGAATCTTTATCTGAGAAAATCATCCGTACGTTAGTTTTTAACATTAAAATTTCAGAAAACAATCTTGTTGTAAATTTTTTTATGTTTCGTTTTTAAATGATTCAATATTTCAGCTGGTTGTGGTTTCGTGAAGACGTATGACACCCTTGTTGACAAAGTGCCCAACCCAACCGTAATCTGTTCCATGACAGGTGCGA